>Ga0105244_10002646_pt1 | contig 13425 bp, 15 predicted proteins | sample KBSM44metaG_FD_80423 | JGI IMG/M metagenome (GOLD analysis project Ga0105244, IMG submission 80423) | Miscanthus rhizosphere microbial communities from Kellogg Biological Station, Michigan, USA - KBS M4-4 metaG | ecosystem: Host-associated > Plants > Roots > Rhizosphere > Soil | place...
ATGCCGGAAGCCGAAGTGCGCCGGCTGCTGCTCAAGCTCTCAAAAACCGGTGAATTGAACCAGGTGGTGAAAGACCTCTTCTACCACCCGCAGAAGCTGGACGAACTGGCGCGCATCGTCGCCACGCTGCCCGAAGTGCAGGCCGCCTCGTTCCGCGATGCCACCGGTCTCGGTCGCAAGCGGGCCATACAGGTCTTGGAATTCTTCGACCGGGTCGGCTATACTCGGCGGGTCGGCAATATCCACCTGATACGACCGAACGCAGCCTGGTCGTACAGCGCCAGCTAAACCAAAGGAAGGCATACTCATCCGGTGATGGGGCCGGGCTTCAAACCCGGTGGGGGGCGTCAGCCGCTCCCTCGTAAGTTCGACTCCTACTGCCTTCCGCCATCCACCGTTCCCACCACCAGCTCCAGCGCCGCATCGAAGTCGGCCGGCGTCTCCTGCAGCAGCGACCACAGGCGGTTGTGTTCGGCGCCGCGCACGATATGCAACTGGCGCGATTCGGCGCGCGTGGCGGCGGCCACCAGGCGTTCGGGTATCTCCAGCGGGATGACGGCGTCGTGCTCGGCGTGGATGACCAGCAGCCGCCCTTCAAAGCGCGACAGGATCTCCCATGCATCGCTGTCGGCCCAGCTGCGCTCGCGGCGGATCACGGCCGAGAAGTCCAGCCCGAACGGGACCTCGTAAGCGGACGGCGTGTACACGCCCGGCACGATCAGCACCAGCGCATCGATCCGGTGCTGCTGCGTCAAGCGGATGGCGTTGTAGGCGCCCATGCTGGAACCAAACACCACCAGCGGCTCCGACAACGGACTCCCCGCCAGCACCGCCTGCGCTTGCCGCGTGCGGCTGGCCACCGACGATTGTGCGAACGTGCCACCGGTGTCGCCATGACCGATGGCGTCGAAACACACGCTGCCATGTCCGCGCTGCTGCAAGGCGCTGCGCAGCAGGTGGTGGCCGCGCCGCGTGCTGCCGCCGGCGCCATGCAGATACAGGATGCGGTTGCTGTCGCGCCCCACGTAATGGTCGGCCTTCAGCGCCATGCCGTCGAACGGCACCTCGAAATCAAGAATGGTAGACATGCCCGCAGCGTATCACAGCCTGCTGTTGCGCCAGCGGTGCGCGCTGATTGTACAATGGCGGGCATCACTCACCAGAGGACATAAAAAATGCAAAAGATCGCTCTGCAAGCTGCCGCCATCGGCATGGCGTTCGCCTCCTTCGCCGCCCACGCGGCGCCGGCGCAAACCGCCGAACAACTGTACCAGGCCAACTGCGCCGCCTGCCACGGAACCAAGCTGGAAGGCGCGGTCGGCCCGAGTCTGGGCCAGCACGCCTGGATTCACGGCGCGCCAACCAAGGCCAATCTGATCAAGATCATCAGCAATGGCGTACCGGAAAAGAATATGCCGGCCTGGTCGCCTGCCCTGAACAAGGAACAGATTGCGCTGCTGGCCGGTTACATCGCCGCCAACGCCAACAAAAAGCTGGCGGCGGCACCTGCAGCTACCGCTCCCGCCGTGGCCAAGCCGGCTGCCGTCAGCCTGCTGGACGGCTTCAAGCTGCCGAAGGGTTTCCACATCAGCGTCTATGCTGAAGGCGCGGTCACTGCACGCAGCATGGTGGTGTCGGACAGCGGCATCGTTTACGTTGGCTCGCGCAAGGCTGGCAAGGTGTACGCGCTGGTGCCGCGCGCCGACAAGCAATCGGCCGAAGTTGTCACCATCGCCGAAGGCCTGGAAAATCCGATCGGCGTCACCCTGCTCAATGGCGCGCTCTACGTCGGCGAAATCGGCCGCGTGATCCGCTTCGACAACATCGACAAGCGCTATGCGCAGAAGCCGTCGTATGAAGTGGTGAAAGTCAGCCTGCCGAACGACAAATGGCACGGCGAGAAAGTCATCAAGGCCAGCCCGGACGGCAAGCTCTACATCCCTGTCGGCGCACCGTGCAATGTCTGCGATACCGACGACACCAAAAGCGCCAAGATCTACCGCATGAATGCCGACGGCAGCCAGCTGGAAGAAGTGGCGCGCGGCGTGCGCAATACCGTGGGTTTCGATTTCCATCCTGCGACCAGGCAGCTGTGGTTCACCGATAACGGCCGCGACGAAATGGGCGACAACACGCCGTCGTGCGAATTGAATGTACTGACCAAGTTCGGCCAGCACTTCGGCTTTCCGTACTGCCACGGCGGCGTGGTGCCGGACCCGCAGTTCGGCAAGGGCCGCACCTGCGAGGAGTTCGTCGAGCCGGTCGCCAAGCTGGGGCCGCACGTGGCGCCGCTGGGCATGGGCTTCTACACCGGCAAGCAGTTCCCGGAAGCCTACCGCAACAACATCTTCGTGGCCGAGCATGGCTCCTGGAACCGCAGCACCAAGATCGGCTACAGCGTGCGCTTCATTACGCTGTACGGCAACAAGCTGGTGAGCGACACCGCCTTCATCGACGGCTTCCTGCGCGGCGATGAAGTGGTCGGCCGTCCGGTGGACGTGGCCCAACTGGCCGACGGCTCGCTGCTGGTCTCCGACGACTACGGCGGCCGCATCTTCCGAGTGACTTACGACGGCAAGTAACCGTCCTTCAAGACCAGCCCAAAGGCCCATTCGCGGTCTTTGGGCAAGTCGGTCAGGTTGGCCTCGCGCCCGGCAAGCTCAACTGCATCACGCCAGACCTCATCATCCCATTCCGCTTCATCCAGCAACTTACGCAAGCTCGGCATTTTTCTGAATAGCTTGGCGATTGCTTCACGCTGAGTTCGCATCGTGTTGATCCAGCTCTTGCCCCTGCGATCCGGCTGATATTTCCACTTGAGCATATGCGCCATCAGAATCACCATCCGGTGCGCCAGCTGATGGCGATGGCTGATGTTCATATCCTCGATTTCCTCGACGATATGCTCAACATCCAGCAAAGCCCACTGCCCTGTCCGCAACAAGGCCACCTGCTCCTTGGCCCAGGCGGCAACATCGTCATCATATAGTGTGCTCATGACGACCTCCTCTATGGTTAGACCTGCAGCACAGCCGAAAAGTTCAGTGACCACGGACATACTCGCGTCCCGCTTCATCTGACTACAGGCGCGTACTCAAAACGCAACGTGCAAACAGTCGCCTTGAATTCGCAGTAAAGTCCAGCTGTCTGGTCTGCCTTTCGAAGCTTGAACAGTGCCCCCTCCAGCTGAGTCTCCGGCACCCAGTTGCGCGTGACAAGCTCCGCCCGAAGCGCTGACCGGGACGCCTGGGGAACCGGGCATGCGTAGGACATGATCAGTCGACCGAAAGGAAGAACCTTGTTCACGGAGCTGCATGATTGCGGATTGATTTTCACATTTGCGGCAGCGCCAACGGAACTCATCGTGTCTCTCATACCAGCGACAGAATTGACTGGCGCCTCGGACGCCAAAGCTGCAAATGGAATGGCTAACACATATGCTAAACCAAGTTTGAAAAGACCGAAGAACGTCATTTTTTGGCACCGAGTTCAGCGACGACGTTCGCCACAGTTTTCAATGGTGCTGAGTTTCCGCAGCTGTCGACAGAGTATAGCCGCCCCTCTTCGTTCAAGAACAGCAAGTAGTCTTCACCTGCCTCCATGGGAAAGCGCGAAGATGTGTTTTCAGATCGTACCTGAATGGTTTGAGCAGCGGAACCTTTGAAATGGCGGAACACTTCAATTCTATACACGGTGGCGGTTAGCCCGTCAGGATCGGTGGAATCTTCCTTCAAGTCGCTATGGTCCAACACGCGGCCGATCACCACAACGCCGCTCGAGCGAAACTCCTCTTGCGGAGTTGGGTGCCGCCCATCGAGGCAGACAGCCGGAGCCTCCGCAGTGGCCAGGAATATGGATCCAAACAAAAGTAGTTCGCGAATAGCCATTGGTTTGTCTCGTACGCTAATATGATTGCTCAGCGGCGCCGGCCATTCATTGGGTGTACTCATTTCGCATGGTGCGTCGCTCCATAACGGCAATGAGCTGGTACAAGCGTCTCTTATTGTATTGCTGAAGCAAACACGGATAGAGGTTGCCGATAGTATTGAAGAAGACAAAGCTGAGACCTGTCTTCGGTCCGTAGAAACTCCATGCGTAGACCGTCGCTACCATCATCACAGCGAACCCCACCCAATGCGATACCTCCGCAGTGGCAATGTGTTTGCGTATATCCTTCAGCAATTGCAGGTCGCGCTGCTTCGGCAGTTTGATGTTGGTATTGAACATCCGCAGCGGCGTCGCCAGCAGGATTTTCCGGAACCACTCGACGCCCAGACGTTCATATGTCTTTGCATCGGCAAACAAGTAGCGCGTGCTGATCCATCCATAAAACGGCATCCGGCGCAGCACAGGATCCGCGATGACTCCAATGATAAACGACAGGAACATCACGGCGATCGGATTGTTTAGCAGTTGCATTCGTGCTTCCTCCAGTATTCTCGCATGATTGGGAACCGATTCCGGATAGTTGTCGTGTAGCGAACGGAAAATCTCATTGATCAGAGGTGCCGTCAGCCGTCCGCTGGATTGAATTGTTGGGCAAGGTGACTGCACGAATGGAGCTCACGAGCGCAGTAACTGCCAACAGGTAGAGCACACCCAACTTCTCTCCCTTCGTTCGCTGGACACGTCAATGCTTCAACGGTCCTGTCATCCTCGTTAAGGAGCGGGCGGTTAGACATCTGCCTCAACTTCCTCGAGGTTATTGTTGTAATAGCGAACACCACAATAGGTAACAGACACGCCGGACCAATGTGCTCTTGCAGTGACTGGTAACTCTAGCGATTCCGCGTCTAGTGCATTCCGAAAATCGGAAATTTGAGCGGCGGACGGTTTACTACCGCCAGTCCAAAGCGGAAACCATTCACCATTCAGACAGACCGAAAAACACTTTGAACCATCGAACATCCCGAATCGAACGCATCCGCCAACAAAGCTGAACTCAGCGAGCTCGAGTTCCATGATGTTTTCGTCGAATTTCGGATGCGTGTCTGGAATCACGTGTTCGAACGCGTCAAAGCCATCCTGGTCATCGTGGAAATAACACCAACGATGGGCCGTCAGGTCTTCTACTGTGATTGAATCAATTTGTCTGGGATGAGCCATGGTCTAACATTTGACGTGAGCGGCAGCCAGCGGGCGCAGCCCGTTGGATTTCCGCTCGACGGAATAGTTAAGCATTAACGGCATAGTTGTCTCCTAACTTTCTCCAACGTACGTAGGGTGGTAATGGCCGACCATTTGAGAATGCCTCAAAGACCTCCACGACCTGCTTTAGCAGGAACCATTCATCTTGTGCCTGATTGAAGTTGCCTGCGCTGGACTGCAGCACTGTTCCGTCCGAGTGAACGGCGACAGATACGCACGGCTATGTGACCCGGAAAGCTCTCTGCGTTCCAATAAAAACAAACCAGGCCCACCCGCCACTTGAACAAAGGAGCCATCCTCCGCAACTAAATTAGCAAACGATTGCTTTGTCCGCGACAAATCAAGCACAAGCTTCTTTGCGCTAGGAGCAGTGACGGATTTGCAGTTTTCGCGAGTGAAGATCATCGAGGCTAACCTGCAGGATAGCCGGCGGCTGGAGCGCATAGGGCCGATTTAAACGCATGATCCATAGTTGGCCGATCGTAGTCGAGAAGCATTGAGTTGAAGCGAACGTATGCTTCCGCAAGAAGATTTATGTTTGGGCCGATAACGTCCATTCCTCGATCGTCATACGGATGGGCAAGCAGTCGTTTTTCAAAATCCAAGAAATAGATGGAACAATGTGGATTGGGACGGAACGGACCGAAGTCAGTCGCGACGGCGCACCATAGCAGTGTTTGTAATCGCGAAATCGGGAATTCAAACAGTGCAAAGGCGGTCCATTCCTCAATCGTTTCATCCCACCTATCGTCCAAGGCGACAGGCTCCAACCAAGTTTCTCGCTCCTTCGGTATCGTTACACCGGCGAGGGCAAGTTCGCGGAGCGGGCGGCGAAGTGAAAACGGACTCGTTCCCATAAATCGCCTCAAACAGACCACTATTGTTCCTTCTGGAGGGAAGAAGTGTTCGAGAATCGTGGTTGCTTTTCGCACAGCAGTTAAGACCTGATCAAGGGCCGCTCCGCCTTCAGACAACTCAAAACGAAGTCCACCAGGTACGCGATAGAACAATGCGTCTCCAAGCGCGTCCGGACCAAACGTTTCACTAATTCGATTTCTGTAATTCATGAGGGCCAACGTGCAGGGCTAACCGACACGCCAAGCGAACGTAGTGAGCGAGGTTGAGCACATGGTTAGGGCCCATCCACAGCACCGACATCCATGCCGTCATATGATTGAACTCCGAATTGATCGGCGATCCCGTACAACTTGCGATTGAGATCATTCAATGACGATGGAGAATGCCGCTCGACCCGATCCATGCGCAGGAAGTAGATCGGATTCTCGTCATCCGCTTCTGGATCGAGCGTACCCACGAATTCGTAGCCAAGGTGCGTCATATGATCCGCGATGGGAAGGAGCTTTTCGCGATTGGGATCGACAAAAAAATAGGACCAACGGCATTCGTCATCAATGCGGAAGGCGCAACGGCCCGCTTCAAACAATTGGCGGGTATCGTCAAAGAATTCTTCAAGCTGCGGCAATGTGATCATGGCCTCTAACGTGTTCGATCAGCGGCGCCGTAAGGCGTCCGCTGGATTGTGTGGTTGGGCGATAGCGCCCCATGCAGCACCACTATACCAATTGGGCCTGTCTTCAACGGAACCGAACCACCCCCAGTCATCTAGCGTTTCACGAAGAATCTCGCGCGAGGAACCAACGTACGAGGTTGGATTCACTAAGCTACAGTAAAACAGCCCAGGTTTGGCATAGTTGCAGTTTAAGGAGCCGACAACCATTCCATTCAACCCACCAAATTTTGGCAAATAAGCAGGCCAGCGCGTATCTCCAACACAGAAGTTAGGGATGCAATCGACGCCGAGTTCGGCGCAGGCGCTTGCAAACCATTCGCCAAGTAATGCTTCCTCGACACTGAGTTTGTTCATGTGGCCCAACGTGACAAGTAACTGGCTGCCGGAACGCGCTGCGTGGAGGCAGTCCAGTTGACTGCATGGTTGGGCATAGGACCCACTGTATTCATCGGTTTTGCTCCCAATGGTCGCATGCGTTTGCAATCACTTCACAATCACAGCAGCCACCATTATTCCGAAGCCAGGTGAGCGTAGGCAATGGATCGGAGACATGCGCAGCCAACCATTGCTCCGTGTAGCGCAACGTATGATCACAACCATTCTGTTCAATGGCAGAATCGACGCCGTCAAAAAGCTCTTCCAATTCTTCGCTCGAAAGTGGAAAGGCCGCGCGAGCCGCAGCCCGCTGTTCGTCTTTCCACAAACGCTTGCGATTACGATCTGCGCTATCCATGCGAACCCTCTTTCACCGCCCAACGTTGGACGTAACCGGCCGCTGCAGCGCGCAGCGATGCAGTGGTCCGGTTGACGGAATGGTTGGGCGATAGATTACGCATCCGGATACTCAATGTAGTTGACGTCGATTTCTTCCTTGTACTTCACGATTGATGCCTCTAGAACGCTCAGATCGACTTCCTTTGTGAACATCCTCATATAAGTCCTACGCTCAGAGTCGTCCCTGAAAATTTCCATGACGAGATCACCGTAGATGTATGTTTCCAGACCGATGCCATCTCTCGAATTAACGTCGCTCGCAACGAGGTACGTGATTTTTCTTTCTGAGAGTGTTGTCATAGCTTAGTTAGCCCAACGTGTGCGATAACCGGCGGCTGGAGCGCGCAGCGCGGAAGCCGTCCGGTTGATTAATTTGTTAGCCCAGAAGTTCATGATCGCTTCCAACCCCGAACGTAGTACTCCTCGCTAGTAAGTTCTGCAAAGAGAAAATCGCAAGCCTCGTCCTCGGAGGGAAACGCTTGAATGGGAGATGCGCGGCCGCGTTCAAGATACGAGACCACGAAAGCACCACTCAATTCCTCAATAAGGAAGGAGTCATCAGAGTAACCATTCCCAAATGAGCCGAAACGATAGTATCGGGATGAGATGTTCTTTTCTTCGAGCGCTTGCGCGAGCTGCGACATGTTCATAGTCAGGCTAACGTGCTTAATTCAGCTGCGCCGAAGGCGTCAGCTGGAATGCATGGTTAGCCCCTTGTGCGACAACTTGGGCACGAACAGAACGCAATAACTGGACAAGCTTCTCTCTCTTACGTGGGGCTTTCAGCGACGAAGGTAGACGACTTAGCCAATGACTATTAGGGCCCACAGGCTGACCTCGACGCAATGAGAGTTGCTGCGACGTTGGCAACGGCTTCGAGGCCATGACATCGATGAAATGGTCCAGCTGAGCAGGTGCGCTGAATTGAAGATCATATGCATCAACTTCAACGTGCAGGAACAAGTAACCCCTATGCGGAATAGCCTCCGGCGACGGCGGCGAGCATTCCTTAGCTGTACCTGGAACCGGTACATGAACCCAAAACGCAACTGGCGCCTTACGCCAGTCGGGTTCAAACGTGAAATAAAAATGCGGCTTCATTGGATAGGCTAACGTGATGATTAACCGGCGCGCGTCAGCGCGTCCGTGTTGAATAATTGGTTAGAACACGCTTGCAGCACCAAACAGATAGCGCACCAGAAGCAAGCGACCCAAAACAGAGAAACGCGAGATAGCCAAGAGGCTGCAGCCCAGTGAGCGTGGGACCGACGCCAATAACAAGTGCTGCGAGAAGAACCGAAATTCCACCACCAACGACCGCACCGACCGAGAAAGCCAGCGCAACCAAAAGCGGACGCGACAGGCGGAAAACGCGCGCAGTTGTAAAAGTGGCCGCAGCCAAGGCCACGGCGGCGATGACAACAAGAGCTAAAGAGAAGAGCGGTCCCATGGGTTCTAACAAAAAATAGGCCCCCTATTTGTCGCAATTCTTCCCGCCTAAGGCTTGAAGTTTCGCAGAGTCCGACACCGGGGAACCAATATTATCAATACATTATGCCAATTTAGCACACCCTAATGACTTCGGGCAAACCCACCTGCGGAGTAGCCATGACCACACCCAAACCGAGACTACTTGAACAGGTGCGCGAACGTATTCGCCTGAAGCACTACAGCATCCGGACCGAGCAAAGTTACATGGGCTGGATACGCCGCTTTATTCTCTTCCATGACAAACGCCATCCTTCCCTCATGGGAGCCACACAGGTGACACAATTCCTGACTCACTTGGCGGTAGCTGCTGGTGTTGCGCCATCAACGCAGAATCAGGCAAAAGCTGCCTTACTATTTCTGTACAAGGAAGTGCTGGAGGCCGAGCTGCCCTGGATGGATGAGATCGTCACAGCCAAATCGTCACAACGCCTGCCGGTGGTGCTGACCAAGGACGAAGTGCAACGCCTGCTGAAAAGCACCAGCGGGACCAATGGCCTGATACTGCGCCTGTTGTACGGCACCGGTATGCGGATAATGGAGTGCCTTCGGCTGCGTGTAAAAGATGTTGAGTTCACACGCGGCGAGATCATCATCCGTGAAGGAAAAGGTGCCAAAGATCGAGTAACGATGCTGCCGCAAACTTTGGTAACACCGCTACGTGAACATCTCTGCCGTGTGCAGCTGCTGCACCAGCAAGACCTAGCCGAAGGCTTTGGCGAAACGTGGCTGCCTTATGCACTCGCGCGTAAATATCCGAATGCAAACAAGGAGTGGAGCTGGCAATATGTGTTCCCGTCGAAGCAGCGCTCGACAGATCCGCGCTCCGGCATCATCCGGCGTCACCACGCTGACGAGAAGGCTGTTCAGCGCGCCATGAAACAAGCAACGCGCGACACCTTCATCAACAAGCCAGCGACGCCCCACACGCTACGCCATTCCTTTGCCACACATCTGCTGCAAGCAGGCTACGATATCCGTACGGTCCAGGAACTGCTCGGCCACAAGGATGTCAGCACGACGATGATTTACACCCACGTCCTGAATCGCGGCGGCCACGGTGTGGTGAGCCCACTGGATCAAACGCGGCCCCCGGCGACTGACTGAATGCTCAATTTCATTCGGCGTCTTGATTATTTTTGGAATTGCTGTGCTACGCGCCACATTGCAGAATGCATCGCAGCCGATTCGGCAAGCCATGAGGAAGGTTCATGAAAGTCAGAAAATGCATTCTCGGGGCGGCCATGCTGACTGCCCTGGCAGGTATCAATGCGACTGCAAACGCTACCGCGCAGTCAGGGTTTAACTGGACATCGAGTGCGCCGCTCATATCGCCACAGCCCGATCCAAGCCAGTCCATCTACGGTGTGAAAGACCCGTCGATTGTATACGTGAACGGCAAGTACCATGTGTTCATGACGACCGCCGGCTCTGCTGGTTGGGGGCTTGCGTACACCAGCTTTGACAAGTGGTCGGACGCTTCATCCGCGAAGATCGTCCCGCTGGACAAGTCGCCGATGGGGCCCGGTTATCGCGCTGCCCCGCAAGTGTTTTATTTCGCTCCGCAGAAAACCTGGTATCTCGTTTATCAAGGCGGAGATCCGCTCTACTCCACTTCAAGCGATATCGCTGATCCAACGTCATGGAGCAAGCCGAAGCCGTTCTTCCCTGTGGTCCCGGACATCATCAAGGAACCGCAAGGTCATGGCTGGCTGGATTTCTGGGTGATCTGCGACGAGAAGAAATGCTACCTGTTCAATACTGATGACCACGGGCGTCTGCTGCGGTCCGAAACCGATATCCGCCAGTTCCCGAACGGCTTCCATAACACGGTCGCTGTCATGACCGAAAAAACGGAGGACCTGTTCGAGGCAAGTAACACCTACAGGATTGCGGGCACGCACACCTACGTCACCCTGGTGGAGGCCGTGTCACCGAAGGGACGCTACTTCCGCATCTGGAAGAGCGACAGCCTGGACGGAAAGTGGGAGCCGTTCTCCCCGGCGCCAATGAACGCTTTCGCCAGCCGCGATAACGTCAAACAGTCGTGGTCGCACGATATTTCGCACGGCGAGATGGTGCGCACCAACCCGGATCAAACGATGACCATCGATCCCTGCCGGCCAATGGAGTATCTGTACCAAGGCAATGACCCGGCAGTGCGCGTGGACGACTACATCAAAATCCCGTATCGCCTGGGCGTCATCACGGCCAAGGGCGACAATCCAGTGAGCGCGCTCTGCCGCTAAAACAAAAAGCCCCCGCCGGCACTGAGCGAACTCAGGCGGGCGGGGGCTTTTCAGCGGACGACCAGTCGATTACTGTGCGTTGGCAGCAGCAGCGGCAGCTTCTTCAGCAGCAGCTTTCATCGACAGCTTCAGGCGGCCGCGGTCGTCGGTTTCCAGAACCTTGACGCGCACTTGCTGGCCTTCTTTCAGGTAGTCGGCCACGGCGTTCACACGCTCGTTGGCGATCTGCGAGATGTGCAGCAGGCCGTCTTTGCCTGGCATCACTTGCACGATGGCGCCGAAGTCCAGCAGCTTGAGCACGGTGCCGTCGTAGGTCTTGCCTACTTCGACCGATGCAGTCAGCTCTTCGATGCGGCGCTTGGCTTCCTGGCCGGCAGCAGCGTCCACGGAGGCGATGGTGACCACGCCTTCGTCGCTGATGTCGATCTGGGTGCCGGTCTCTTCGGTCAGCGCGCGGATGACGGCGCCGCCTTTGCCGATCACGTCACGGATCTTCTCCGGGTTGATCTTGATGGTGATCAGGCGTGGTGCGAAGTCCGACAGTTCGGTCTTCACGCTTGGCACGGCCTTTTGCATTTCGCCCAGGATGTGCTCGCGGCCTTCTTTCGCTTGCGCCAGCGCCACTTGCATGATTTCCTTGGTGATGCCCTGAATCTTGATGTCCATCTGCAGCGCGGTGATACCGTTGCGGGTACCGGCTACTTTGAAGTCCATGTCGCCCAGGTGGTCTTCGTCACCCAGAATGTCGGACAGCACGGCGAACTTGCCGCCTTCCTTGATCAGGCCCATGGCGATACCAGCCACGTGCTCTTTCATCGGCACGCCGGCATCCATCAGCGCCAGGCAGCCGCCGCAGACCGAAGCCATCGACGACGAACCGTTCGATTCGGTGATTTCCGATACCAGGCGCACCGAGTAGCTGAACTCTTCTGGCGACGGCAGCGCAGCGACCAGCGCGCGCTTGGCCAGACGGCCGTGGCCGATTTCGCGGCGCTTCGGCGTACCGACGCGGCCGGTTTCGCCGGTGGCGAACGGTGGCATGTTGTAGTGCAGCATGAAGTCGTCGGTGTACTCGCCCATCAGCGCGTCGATCTTCTGCGAATCACGGGCGGTGCCCAGGGTCGCGATGACCAGTGCCTGGGTTTCGCCGCGGGTGAACAGCGCCGAACCGTGGGTACGTGGCAGGACCGAGGTGCGGATCGAAATTGGACGCACGGTGCGGGTGTCGCGGCCGTCGATGCGTGGCTCGCCTTCCAGGATCTGCGAACGCACAACCTTCGATTCCATCTCGAACAGAATGTTGCCAACTTCAACCGAATCAGGTGCGGCAGCGCCGGCGGCGGCAGCTTCGGCAGCCAGGTCGGCGACGACTTCGGCCGACATGGCGCGCAGCTTGTCGGTACGGGCTTGCTTGTCGCGGGTCTGGTAAGCGTCACGGATCTTCGCTTCAGCGAAGTGGGCCACGCGGGCGATCAGCGCTTCGTTCTTGGCAGGAGCGGTCCACACTTGCTCTGGCTTGCCGCCGTCACGTACCAGGTCGTGGATCGCGTCAATCACGGCCTTCATCTGGGTGTGGCCAAAGACCACTGCGCCCAGCATGATTTCTTCCGACAGCTGCTGTGCTTCCGATTCCACCATCAGCACGGCGGTTTCGGTACCGGCAACCACCAGATCCATCTGCGAGGTCTTCAGTTGTTCAACGGTAGGATTCAGGATGTACTGGCCGTTGGCGTAACCCACGCGGGCGGCGCCGATCGGACCATTGAATGGCACGCCCGACACGCACAGCGCGGCCGAAGCACCGATCATCGAGGCGATGTCTGGATCGATTTCTGGGTTGACCGACAGCACGTGGATCACCACTTGCACTTCGTTCAGGTAGCCCTCTGGGAACAGAGGACGGATTGGACGGTCGATCAGGCGGGAAGTCAGGGTTTCTTTTTCCGAAGGGCGACCTTCACGCTTGAAGAAACCGCCCGGGATTTTACCGGCTGCGTAGGTTTTCTCCAGGTAGTCGACGGTCAGCGGGAAGAAGTCCTGGCCTGGTTTCGCGTCTTTACGCGCTACCACGGTAGCCAGCACCACGGTGTCTTCAATCGACACCAGCACCGCGCCGGAGGCCTGGCGAGCGATTTCGCCAGTTTCCAGCGTGACGGTGTGTTGACCGTACTGGAAGGTTTTCGTAACTTTATTAAACATGGGTAATCCCTTTCTATTTGCCGACAGATTTTCAGG
>Ga0105244_10002650_pt1 | contig 13417 bp, 8 predicted proteins | sample KBSM44metaG_FD_80423 | JGI IMG/M metagenome (GOLD analysis project Ga0105244, IMG submission 80423) | Miscanthus rhizosphere microbial communities from Kellogg Biological Station, Michigan, USA - KBS M4-4 metaG | ecosystem: Host-associated > Plants > Roots > Rhizosphere > Soil | place: Michigan...
AAGTGCGACAGCTGGGCTTCGTTCATATACTCTTCGCCCGGCTTCTCTTGATACGGCTCCACCCCAGCGATGGCGAGAATACTCAGGGACGATGTTTTACGGTTTTGCCCTTCTTGCATGTTGTTTCTCCTTAACACGCACTATCGATCCCCGTGTTCGGGGGAAAATCAGGCCGCTATAAATAGCAGATGCTTTTGAGGATGGCAAATATCTAAACGTAACACTTGACAAGCCTGTGAAGAAAAGCGTATTTGCGCACGCGACCAGAACACTTAATAATCATTGTTTTCCTTCATAACGCGAAGGGTAGCGGAAATCTCAGAGTCATATTTTTAGCAGAAAGTTCCGCTTTATAAGCAAGAATTTCTACGCCCTGACGGTGTGCGTCATTTAACAATTGTGCGTATTGCTCATCAATATGGCGCGCTGGAGAGAAATGTTCAACGGCTGAATGCAGAACGGCGAAGAGGATAACGGCACGTTCGCCATTAGCTGCCACACCCATTAACTCACGCAGATGTTTTTGACCGCGCAAGGTCACCGCATCAGGGAAGAAACCGTTCCTTTGCTCAGCGAGCGTTACTGATTTCACTTCAATATAGCAGTTGCGGCGATCCTCTGCCTGTAACAGGAAATCAATTCTGCTGGCTTCAGTACCGTATTTTACCTCGCTTTTCAGCACGCTATAGCCGGCCAGTTCTGGCAGTTGGTTATGCAGAATCGCTTCTTTAGTCAGGCTATTTGCCCGGAGGGTGTTAACACAAATATATTCACCCTGCTGGGTTTGAGTTAATTCCCAGGTGTGCGGATATTTGCGTTTAGTACTTTCTGATGTCGAATACCAGACGGTGTCACCGGGGGTGGCGCAACCGGTCATTGCCCCCGTATTCGGGCAATGAATGGTGAGCGTTTCTCCCTCCGGGGTAACAATATCGGCGAGAAACCGCTTATATCGCTGGATGAGCGTGGCGGGTTTCAGGGCAGGGGAAAACTCCATGAGGCGGTCCTTGTTATGTTTTCAGTGTCCAACGATTCAATGGGGTGTAGCGCAGGCGACCAGCGGTAAAATGAGACTCATAGAGCACAAACGCCTTCACCGGCACCGTCCAGCTAAAACCCGGCGGCGGCAGTGCGACCGTATGGGGTGTGTCACGCAACAGAGTGATGTGCGGATGAAACGGGGTCGGGCTCTGGTAACACCCACTTCGCGATGCCTGGGCGCGAAGCATATCGGCTAACTGAATAAGCCCGCGAGGCGACTGGCGGCACCCCAGCCAGACCACGCGAGAACGCAGCCACTGTCCGGCGTCATCCAGCCGCAGGGTGAAAGCGGGTTGCGTAATCCGCCCGGCCATCGCTTCCAGCGCTTTCTGCTTCTCGGCACTGACTTCACCGAGGAAAGCCAGCGTCAGGTGCAGATTCGCCCCCGCCACCGGGCGACCGGCATCCTGCGCTAAATGGTCGGCTCGCCAGCGCACGATATCCTGACGGGTCTCATCGGGCAGGTCGAGGGCAAAAAACAGCCTTTTCGATTCGGGCATAGCGGGCTCTCCATAAATATCTGCTGGGATGCTACAGCGATGGGCCGTAACCCGCAAATGTGAAGGGACTGCAAAGGCACCGAGTTGATGTACAATTGCGTTCCACTGCCTTTTTTCAACGTTATCTCTCTGGAGCCTTGCGTGTCCTCTTTGCCGGTTGCTGCCGTCCTGGCCGATCTTTTCGCCGCTTTACATCGTGCGCCGCAGGTGCTGCTTATTGCACCGACGGGGGCAGGGAAATCCACCTGGCTGCCATTACAACTGCTGCAGCAACAGGAAGGCCAGGGGCGAATTCTGCTGCTCGAACCGCGCAGGCTGGCGGCGCGGAATGTCGCGCAGCGGCTGGCGGAGCAGCTTAATGAGCAGCCTGGCGAGACGGTGGGGTATCGTATGCGGGCACAAACCTGTGTTGGGCCCACTACCCGTCTTGAGGTGGTTACCGAAGGCATCCTCACCCGCATGATCCAACAGGATCCTGAGCTCAGCGGCGTTAGCCTCGTGATCCTTGATGAATTTCATGAACGCAGCCTGCAAGCGGATCTGGCCCTGGCGCTACTACTGGATGTACAGCAAGGGTTACGCGACGACCTTAAACTGCTGGTGATGTCCGCAACGCTGGATAACACGCGATTACAAACGCTGTTGCCGGACGCACCGCTTATTGTCTCCGAAGGCCGTATGTTTCCGGTCGAGCGCCGTTACCAGCCGCTCAATACCCATGCCCGTTTTGATGAGGCCGTGGCCTTAGCGACGGCTGAACTGCTGCGTTCTGAAACCGGTTCTCTGCTGTTGTTCTTGCCCGGCGTGGGCGAAATTCAGCGTGTGCAGGAGCAACTGGCTTCTCGCGTTGGCAACGAGATTCTGCTCTGCCCCCTATATGGCGCACTGGCGCTGAATGAACAGCGTAAAGCGATTTTGCCTGCCCCGAGCGGGCTTCGTAAAGTCGTGCTCGCCACCAATATTGCCGAAACCAGCCTGACCATCGAAGGGATCCGGCTGGTCGTAGACTGCGGTCAGGAACGTGTGGCACGTTTTGATCCCCGAACAGGGCTCACCAGGCTTATCACTCAGCGCATCAGTCAGGCCTCGATGACCCAGCGGGCAGGGCGCGCCGGTCGTCTTGAATCCGGTATTTGTCTGCACCTGATAAGCAAGGAGCAGGCAGAGCGTGCGGCTGCGCAAGCCGATGCGGAAATGACGCAGAGTGATTTATCGGGTCTGTTGATGGAATTATTACAATGGGGGTGCCAGGATCCTGCGCAGCTTCACTGGCTGGATTTACCTCCTGCGACTAACCTTGCTGCCGCGCGTAAGGTATTAACTCAACTGGGAGCGCTGGAGGGCGAGCGGCTGTCGGCACTGGGGCAAAAAATGGCTTCGCTGGGTAACGACCCACGGCTCGCGGCAATGCTGGCGGGCGCGAAGGGTGCCGATGAAGTCGCTACGGCGGCTAAACTGGCGGCAATCCTTGAAGAGCCCTTACGCGGGGGGAATACCGATCTCAGTGCGGCTTTTGCCCGTCATCAGCCGCAGTGGCAGCAGCGCGCCAGGCAGTTTGTTCGTCGCCTGAAAAGTGCGGGTGGCGAGCCGGACGCTGCGCTCGTTGCCCCCTTACTGGCCCGCGCATTTGCCGATCGTATTGCAAGACGACGTGGCCAGGACGGGCGTTATCAATTAGCAAACGGCATGGGGGCGATGCTTGATCCTGACGATGCGTTGAATCGTCATGAATGGCTGCTTGCCCCGCTGTTGTTACAGGGAAGTCAGTCGCCGGATGCCCGTATTTTACTGGCGTTACCCATAGATATTGATGCGTTGATTGCGGCATGTCCGGCGATTTTGCAGCAGTCTGACACCGTTGAATGGGATGATGCCCAGGGCACCTTAAAAGCCTTTCGTCGTCGCCAGATTGGCCAGTTGACGGTGAAGGTGCAGCCGCTGGCAAAACCTTCGGAAGACGAGTTGCATCAGGCGATGCTAAACGGCATTCGCGAGAAAGGCCTCAACGTGCTGAACTGGACGCCGGACGCCATCCAGCTGCGTTTACGTCTTCATTGCGCCGCGAAATGGCTGCCGGAAGCGGCGTGGCCAGCGGTAGATGATGAAGCGCTACTGGCTGAGCTTGAGAGCTGGTTACTGCCGCAGATGAAGGGGGTACATTCTCTGCGTGCCCTGAAGGGGCTGGATATGAAAGGCGCTTTGCTGAGCTGGCTTCCCTGGCCTTTGCGTCAACTGCTGGAGAGTTCGTTGCCTGCGCATTACACTGTGCCGACGGGAAGCCAGATTGCCATTCGATATCATGAAGATAATCCTCCGGCGCTGGCGGTGCGTATGCAGGAGATGTTCGGCGAAGCCTCGACGCCCACCATTGCACAAGGGCGTATTGCGCTGGTGCTGGAACTGCTGTCGCCAGCCCAGCGGCCGCTGCAAATTACCCGCGATTTAGCGGCGTTCTGGCAGGGGGCCTATCGCGAGGTGCAAAAGGAGATGAAGGGACGCTATCCCAAACATGTCTGGCCGGACGACCCGGCGAATACGGCACCGACCCGACGTACCAAAAAGTATTCCTGATTGCGGTTTAGATGAGTGCGGTGTGATGCCCTCACCCCGACCCTCTCCCACTGGGAGAGGGAGCAAAGACTATAAGATTTTCTCGTTGAGAAAATCTTGCTGTTTAGATGAGTGCGGTGTGATGTCCTCACACCGACCCTCTCCCACAGGGAGAGGGAGCAAAGACTATAAGATTTTCTCTTTGAGAAAATCTTGCTGTTTAGATGAGTGCGGTGTGATGCCCTCACCCCGGCCCTCTCCCACAGGGAGAGGGAGTAAAGACTATAAGATTTTCTCGTTGAGAAAATCTTGCTGTTTATTTTGAGAGATTTCTTCTTCCTCCACCTGGAGCAAGAACTGAGAATCGGGCCTTTGCGCCTGAATGTTGCGGAGAGAGAGCATGGCGGGGAATGACCGCGAGCCAATTGGACGTAAGAGTAGAACGACGCGTCCGGCGAAAGAGAAAATCAGTCGTCGTCGAGCCAGAGAAGAGCAATACGACGACTATGACGATGAGGATGGCGACGAAGCGCCAGCCCCACGTAAAGGCAAAGGTCGGGGCGGTAAACCGCGGGGCAAGCGCCGCTGGTTGTGGTTGCTGCTGAAGATCTGTCTTGTCGGTGCGGTCCTGTTAGCCATTTACGGCGTCTATCTTGATCAAAAGATCCGCGCGCGTATTGATGGCAAAGTCTGGCAGCTTCCGGCAGCGGTCTATGGCCGGATGGTCAACCTTGAGCCGGATATGCCCGTCAGCAAGAATGAAATGGTCAAACTGCTGGAATCCACCCAGTACCGCCAGGTGACGAAGATGACGCGTCCTGGCGAATTTACCGTTCAGGCCAAAAGTATTGAGATGATCCGCCGCCCGTTCGATTTCCCGGACAGCAAAGAGGGGCAGGTACGCGCACGTCTGACCTTTGATGGCAACAGGCTTGATACGATTGAGAACATGGACAGCAACCGCCAGTTCGGTTTCTTCCGTCTCGACCCGCGTTTAATCACCATGCTCTCCTCGCCTAACGGTGAGCAGCGCCTGTTTGTGCCGCGCAGTGGCTTCCCGGATTTGCTGGTTGATACCCTGCTGGCGACCGAAGACCGCCACTTCTATGAGCACGACGGTATCAGTTTCTACTCCATCGGCCGTGCGATGCTGGCAAACCTCACTGCCGGACGCACCGTACAGGGCGCGAGTACGCTGACTCAACAGTTAGTGAAAAACTTGTTCCTGAGCAGCGAGCGCTCATACTGGCGTAAGGCCAATGAAGCCTTAATGGCGCTCATTATGGATGCCCGATACAGCAAGGATCGCATTCTTGAACTGTACATGAATGAGGTTTACCTCGGTCAGAGCGGTGACAATGAGATCCGTGGCTTCCCGCTGGCAAGCTTGTATTACTTTGGCCGTCCGGTTGAAGAGTTAAGCCTTGACCAGCAGGCGATGCTGGTGGGGATGGTGAAAGGGGCGTCCATCTATAATCCGTGGCGCAACCCGAAACTGGCCCTCGAACGCCGCAACCTGGTGCTTCGTCTGATGCAAGAGCAGAAGGTGATCGATCAGGAACTGTATGACATGCTGAGTGCCCGTCCGCTTGGCGTCCAGCCGCGCGGTGGCGTTATCTCTCCGCAGCCTGCATTTATGCAGATGGTGCGCCAGGAGCTGCAGGCTAAGCTCGGCGATAAAGTCAAAGACCTCTCAGGGGTGAAGATTTTCACTACCTTTGACTCGCTGGCTCAGGATGCGGCAGAAAAAGCGGCGGTAGAAGGGATCCCGGCGCTGATCAAACAGCGCAAACTGGACGATCTTGAAACCGCGATGGTCGTGGTGGATCGCTTTAGCGGTGAAGTTCGCGCCATGGTTGGCGGCGCCACGCCGCAGTTCGCAGGTTATAACCGTGCGATGCAGGCGCGCCGCTCCATTGGTTCTCTGGCGAAGCCGGCGACTTACCTGACCGCGTTGAGCCAGCCGGACAAGTACCGTCTGAACACCTCAATTGCCGATGCCCCCATCTCTCTGCGCCTCTCTAACGGGCAGGTATGGGCACCGCAGAACGACGATCATCGCTTTAGCGGACAGGTGATGTTGGTGGATGCGCTGACCCGCTCCATGAACGTGCCTACCGTAAACCTGGGTATGGCATTGGGCCTGCCTGCGGTGACCGATACCTGGCTGAAACTGGGTGCGCCGAAAGATCAGCTGAACGCGAACCCGTCGATGCTGCTGGGCGCGCTGAACCTGACACCTATTGAAGTGGCCCAGGCGTTCCAGACGATCGCCAGCGGTGGTAACCGTGCCACCTTGTCCGCATTGCGATCGGTGATTGCCGAGGACGGTACAGTGCTTTATCAGAGCTTCCCACAGTCTGAGCGAGCGGTGCCAGCTCAGGCCGCCTATATGACGTTATGGACCATGCAGCAGGTCATTCAACGTGGTACCGGTCGTCAGCTCGGGGCTAAGTATCCGAACCTGCATCTGGCAGGAAAAACCGGGACCACCAACAATAACGTGGACACCTGGTTTGCGGGTATTGATGGGCGTGAAGTAACCATTACCTGGGTAGGGCGCGATAACAACCAACCGACCAAGCTTTATGGTGCAAGCGGGGCGATGGCGATTTATCAGCGCTACCTGGCGAATCAGTCGCCTATTCCGTTGGACCTGACGCCGCCGGAAGACATTACCACCATGAGCGTCGATGACATGGGCAACTTCATGTGTGCCGGCGGTGGGACGCGATCGTTGCCGGTATGGACGACCAATCCGGATGCCTTATGCCAGCAAAGTCAGATGCTGATGCAGCAACAACAGCAGCAGCCACAGCAGGGCAATCCTTTTGATCAGTCTGCACAGCCGCAACAGCAGCCGCAACAGCAGCAACAGCCGAAGCAAGAAGAGAAAAGCGATGGCGTAGCGGGTTGGATCAAAGACATGTTTGGCAGTAATTAATCCCTCGAACCCTCAGTCAACAGACTGAGGGTTTTTTCTTACCACCCCGGCATTGCAAACAACTTTATAACCTCGTTTTAAACAACAGATCATTCTTCATTAACGCCCTGCATTTCCTCTGGTTATTTCTTGTGCCTGCTCGCCGCTGAGCGCCCCTTATTGCTTGCTATAGCGATAATGGTTCGCATATTATGCTGCCGTCATAATAATAATTATCGTTTACGTTATCATTCACTCATCGTCAGAGAAAACTATCATGGCGCGTCCAAAAACTGCTCAGCCAGTCAACATCTCACTGCGTAAAATCGCAGTAGTTGTAGCCACAGCGGTTAGCGGCATGTCTGTTTATGCACAGGCTGCTACGACCCAAAAAGAAGATACCATCACCGTTAATGCTGCCGCCGCTCCGCAGGAGAGTGCGTGGGGGCCGGCTGCGACCATTGCGGCACGGCAATCCGCAACGGCGACCAAAACGGACACCTCTATTGAGAAGGCGCCGCAGTCTATCTCGGTGGTGACCAGCGAAGAGATGGCGTTGCACCAGCCAAAGTCGGTTAAAGAAGCCTTAAGCTATACACCGGGTGTGGCCGTGGGGACCCGTGGCGCCTCTAATACCTATGACTACCTGGTCATTCGTGGTTTTGCCGCTGATGGACAGAGCCAGAACAACTACCTCGACGGTATGAAGATGCAGGGCAACTTCTATAACGACGCGGTGATTGATCCTTATATGCTTGAACGTGCCGAAGTCCTGCGTGGGCCGTCTTCCGTGCTGTACGGAAAGAGCAGCCCGGGTGGACTGCTGAATATGGTCAGCAAGCGTCCAACTACAACGCCGCTGTACGAAGTGCAGTTCAAAATGGGCACCGATAATCTCTACCAGACCGGGTTCGATTTCAGCGATGCGCTGGATGATGACGGTGTTTATTCTTACCGTTTAACCGGTCTTGCACGTTCAGCTAATGCGCAGCAGGAAGGCGCAAAAGAGCAGCGTTATACCATTGCGCCCTCATTTAGCTGGCGTCCGGATGACAAAACGAACTTCACCTTCCTCTCTTATTTCCAGAACGAGCCGGACACCGGTTATTACGGCTGGTTGCCAAAAGAGGGTACGGTTCAACCGCTGCCGAATGGCAAACGCCTCTCCCGGGATTTCAACGAAGGCGCGGAAAACAATACCTACTCTCGTAATGAGAAAATGGTGGGCTACAGCTTCGAACACGGCTTTGATGACACCTTCACCGTGCGCCAGAACCTGCGCTTTGCAGAGAACAAAGTGGCGCAGAACAGTGTGTACGGCTACGGAATGTGTTCCGATAAGTTGTATACCAAAGATGCCGCGTCGCTTGAGAAAAGTCCTTGTCTGAGCGTTCCGCAGTCTGACTGGGATCACACGCTGACCCGTCAGTATGTGATTGACCGCGAGAAACTGCAGACCTTTACCGTTGATACCCAACTGCAGAGTAAATTTGCGACCGGCGCCATCGATCACATCCTGCTGACCGGTGTCGACTTCATGCGCATGCGGAACGATATCAACTCATACTTTGGTTATGCAGGCTCTGTCGCGCCGTCAGATATTTATCATCTCGATCGCAGTGATTACGACTTTGGTGCACACGACGGGCCGTCTGGTCCTTACCGGGTACTTCTAAACCAGAAGCAGACCGGTGTTTATGCCCAGGATCAGGCTCAGTGGGATAAGGTCCTGGTCACGCTGGGTGGCCGCTACGACTGGGCGAAGCAGGATTCCTTTAACCGTGACTATGGCACTCAGGCCGAACGTGACGATAACCAGTTCACCTGGCGTGGTGGTGTGAACTACCTGTTCGATAACGGTGTCACCCCGTACTTCAGCTACAGCGAATCCTTCGAACCGGCCTCTACAACCGGTGCTGATGGTGCAATTTTTGCGCCGTCTAAAGGTAAGCAGTATGAAGCCGGCGTGAAATACGTGCCGAAGGATCGCCCGATTGTGTTAACCGGTGCTGTATATCAGTTGACCAAAAGCAACAACCTGATGGCCGACCCGGCGGGTTCCTCATGGTCCGTTGAAGGCGGCGAAATTCGCGCGCGTGGCGTTGAAGTGGAAGCGAAAGCGGCACTGTCCGCCAGCATTAACGTGGTCGGCTCTTATACCTACACCGAAGCTGAGTACACCACCGATACCAACTACAAAGGCAATACGCCTGCTCAGGTGCCAAAACACATGGCGTCTGCGTGGGGCGATTACACCTTCTATGATGGCGCACTGTCTGGCCTGACGTTAGGGACGGGCGCGCGCTTCACCGGTTCCAGCCAGGGCGACCCGGCGAACAGCTTCAAGGTGGGCAGTTATACCGTTGTTGATGCGCTGGTGCGTTACGACCTGGCACGCGTGGGTATGGCGGGTTCTAACGTAGCGGTACACGTAAATAACCTGTTCGACCGTGAATATGTTGCAAGCTGCTTCAACTCCTACGGCTGCTTCTGGGGCGCTGAGCGTCAGGTGGTGGCAACAGCAACCTTCCGCTTCTAATCTCTCTTCGGGCACGGTTCGCCGTGCCCTTTTATAAGTTGGCACTCATGCAGGAAAACATCGCGCTTCCCGATACTACATTTCAACTCGCCGACCTCACCTTTAGGGTGCCTGGTCGTACGCTGCTTCACCCGCTCTCGCTGACCTTCCCGGTCGGAAAAGTGACGGGGTTGATTGGCCACAACGGTTCCGGTAAATCCACGCTGCTCAAAATACTTGGTCGTCATCAGCCTCCGTCGGACGGTGAGGTGCTGCTTGATGGTCAACCGCTCGCAAGCTGGAACAGCAAGTCCTTTGCCCGCAAAGTCGCTTATCTGCCGCAGCAGTTGCCGCAGGCTGAAGGCATGACCGTACGCGAACTGGTGGCGATTGGACGTTATCCGTGGCATGGCGCGCTGGGGCGCTTTGGCGTTGCTGACCGTGAGAAAGTGGAAGAGGCGATTACGCTGGTGGGTCTGAAGCCACTGGCGCATCGTCTGGTGGATAGCCTGTCAGGGGGGGAACGTCAGCGTGCGTGGATCGCCATGCTGGTGGCGCAGGACAGCCGCTGCCTGTTGCTTGATGAGCCGACCTCTGCGCTGGATATTGCCCATCAGGTGGATGTGCTGGCGCTGGTACACCGTTTAAGTCAGCAGCGTGGGCTTACGGTGATTGCCGTTCTGCACGACATCAACATGGCGGCGCGCTACTGCGACTATCTGGTGGCGCTGCGCGGGGGCGAAAAGATTGCAGAAGGGACGCCGGAGGCACTCATGCGTGCCGAAACCCTCGAGCAAATTTATGGTATTCCGATGGGAATACTCCCTCACCCGTCAGGGGCTGCACCGGTGAGCTTTGTCTACTAATGGATGGTTTTAATCAGATTAGCCGCCGTCGTCTGCTGACGATGATGGCACTTTCCCCCCTGCTGTGGCAGATGCGCAGCGCGCAGGCCGCTGCCATTGATACTCAGCGTATTGTCGGCCTGGAGTGGCTGCCGGTCGAACTGATGCTGGCGTTGGGGATTAAGCCTTACGGCATTTGCGACATTCCCAATTACAACATGTGGGTTAATGAACCTGCGCTCCCGGACGGAGTGATTGATGTTGGGCTACGCACCGAACCGAACCTTGAACTGCTGACCCAAATGAAACCGTCATATCTCATGTGGTCTGCGGGTTACGGCCCTTCAGCCGACATCCTGGCAAAAATTGCGCCGGGTCGCGGTTTTAGCTTTAGCGACGGTAAAAAGCCGCTGGCAACCGCCAGAAAATCGCTTAATGAGATGGCACAACTGTTGAATATGGAGGCGGCGGCGCAAAAGCATCTGGATGAATTTGACCGCTTTATTGCCAGCAGAAAGCCGCATTTTGCCGGACGAGGTGAACGTCCGCTGCTCATGGTGACGCTACTGGATGCGCGCCATGTGCTGGTCTTTACCCAGAATTGCCTGTTCCAGGAAGTGATGGATGAGTTTGGTATTCGAAATGCCTGGCAGGGAGAGACCACCTTCTGGGGCAGTACCACCGTGGGCATCGACCGACTGGCTGCATTTAAAGATGTCGATGTTTTGTGTTTTGATCATGGCAATGACGCGGAGATGAAGACGTTAATGGCCACGCCGCTGTGGCAGGCAATGCCGTTCGTGCGCGCCGGACGTTTCCAGCGTGTGCCTGCCGTCTGGTTCTATGGTGCCACGCTTTCGGCAATGCATTTTGTTCGCGTACTCGATAACGCGCTCGGGGGAAAAGCATGAGAAATCGTATTGCTCCCCTTCCGGCCATTTTGCTCTCGCTACTCTTCATTGCCGGCATCTGGCTGACGTGGGTGAATTTCAACGGCGCACTGCCGCGTGCGCAATGGGCGCAGGCCATGACCGCGCCAGATATCGAGAGTATCGAACAGATGCTGTTCCATTACAGTCTGCTGCCGCGGCTGGCCATCGCGCTGCTGGTAGGGGCGGGGCTGGGTCTGGTCGGGGTGCTGTTTCAGCAGGTCCTGCGTAACCCGCTGGCAGAACCGACGACGCTTGGCGTCTCTACCGGTGCGCAGCTTGGCATTACCATAACCACGCTCTGGACCTTGCCGGGTGCGCTGACCACCCAGTTTGCTGCTCTGGCGGGTGCCTGTGTCGTCGGTGCACTGGTGTTTGGTGTTGCCTGGGGTAAGCGGCTCTCACCGGTGACGCTCATTCTCGCGGGCCTGGTGGTCAGTCTCTACTGCGGGGCGATAAACCAACTGTTGGTGCTTTTTCATCATGATCAACTGCAAAGCATGTTCCTCTGGAGCACCGGGACGCTCACGCAAACCGACTGGAGTGGAGTAGAGCGCTTATGGCCGCAGCTGCTCGGTGGCGTGGTGTTGACGCTGCTGCTGCTACGTCCGCTGACGTTAATGGGGCTGGACGACGGCGTGGCGCGCAACCTTGGGCTGGCGCTCTCTTTAGCCCGCCTTGGCGCATTAACGCTGGCAATTGTGCTCAGCGCACTGCTGGTCAACGCCGTGGGGATTATCGGTTTTATCGGCCTGTTTGCGCCGTTACTGGCAAAAATGCTGGGCGCGCGGCGTTTGCTGGCCCGGCTGATGCTGGCCCCGTTAATCGGTGCCCTGATCCTGTGGCTCTCTGACCAGCTTATTTTGTGGCTGACCCGCGTGTGGATGGAAGTTTCCACCGGTTCAGTGACGGCGCTGATTGGCGCGCCGCTCCTGTTATGGCTGTTGCCGCGTCTGCGCAGCATGAGCGCGCCGTCAATGGACGCAGGGGACAACGTACCCAACGAGCGCGGAAATGTGCAGTGGTTTGCCCTTGCAGGGGTGATGGTTCTGCTGCTGGGGATGTGGGTCGCGCTCTCCTTCGGGCGTGACGCCGAAGGCTGGCGCTGGTTAACGGGTTCGCTACTCAATGATGTCATACAGTGGCGTGCGCCGCGTATCGCCGCCGCGCTGACCGCCGGGGTGATGCTGGCGGTGGCGGGCTGCATTATCCAGCGCCTGACCGGTAACCCCATGGCGAGCCCGGAAGTGTTAGGTATCAGTTCGGGTGCTGCGTTTGGTGTCGTGATGATGCTGTTCTTTGTACCCGGCAATGCCTTTGGCTGGCTGATGCCTGCCGGAAGCCTGGGCGCCGCCATTACGCTATTCATTATCCTGGTTGCCGCTGGACGTGGCGGTTTTTCGCCGCACCGGATGCTGCTTGCCGGGATGGCGCTGAGTACCGCATTCACTATGCTGCTGATGATGCTGCAGGCAAGCGGTGACCCGCGCATGGCGCAGATCCTGACCTGGATCTCCGGTTCGACCTACAATGCAACCTTTGGGCAGGTTGCGCGTACCGGCCTGATAATGGTTGTGCTCTTAACGATGGTGCCGCTGTGCCGACGTTGGTTGACGGTATTGCCGCTGGGGGGCGACACGGCGCGTTCGGTGGGGATGGCGCTGACGTCATCGCGTATCGCGCTGCTACTGTTAGCTGCCTGCCTTACCGCTGCGGCGACCATGACCATTGGCCCGCTGAGCTTTATCGGTCTGATGGCCCCGCATATCGCGCGCATGATGGGGTTCCGACGTACGATGCCGCATATCGTTATGTCGGCGCTGGTGGGAGGATTACTGCTGGTGATCGCAGACTGGTGCGGGCGGATGATGATGTTCCCGTATCAGGTTCCGGCAGGCTTGCTGTCGACTTTTATCGGCGCACCCTACTTTATCTATCTGCTGAGAAAGCAGAGTCGTTAATATGTCATCCCTCTCCCAATGGGCTGAGGGATACCTAGTAATATTACGTTTTACAGCGATAACATTGCGCAATGAGAATAAAACTGTCACCGCGATGACTGGGTCCGGCTGAAAATCGACGAAGCGTATCCGTAAGGCCGGGGCGCCGCG
>Ga0105244_10002652_pt1 | contig 13406 bp, 8 predicted proteins | sample KBSM44metaG_FD_80423 | JGI IMG/M metagenome (GOLD analysis project Ga0105244, IMG submission 80423) | Miscanthus rhizosphere microbial communities from Kellogg Biological Station, Michigan, USA - KBS M4-4 metaG | ecosystem: Host-associated > Plants > Roots > Rhizosphere > Soil | place: Michigan...
CAACAGTTCGACAAGGCTTCCCATGACCTCTGCGCCTGCGGTTGATGAGCAACGATTCCGTAAACTCCTGAGCCGCAACGTCAGCCTGCCGTTGGGTGTCGGTGTCATCAGCGCGGCGTTCTTTGTCTTGCTGATCACCTATCTGTTGTCGGTGATCCAGTGGGTCCAGCACTCGGACCGGGTGATCAATAATGCCAATGAAGCGGTAAAACTGACCGTCGATCTGGAAACCGGTATGCGCGGTTTCCTGCTCAGTGGCGACGAGCATTTTCTCGAGCCCTATGAGACGGCCAAGCCAAGAATAGTGGCCGCCCTCAATACCTTGCTCGAACTGACCGCGGACAATTCGGTGCAAACCGACCGCTTGCACCGGCTCCAGGCCTTGCAGACGGAATGGGCCAATTACGCGCAATCGATAATCGATTTGCAGCGCGCAGGCGGTGATTACCGCAGCGTCGTCAAGGTCGGGCGCGGCAAACGGTTGACCGATGAGATCCGCAAGCAATTCGAAGACGTGATCGACATGGAGCAGCAGTTGCGTGCCACGCGCAATGAAGAAGTGCGAAGCGCCACAATCTGGAGCATCGCCCTTTATCTGTTGTTCGTAGCCGGTATCAGCGGATTGCTGGCCTATGTCGGCCGCCGGGATCTACTCAACCTGTCCCGCAGCTACAGCGTCAACCTCGCCGCGCAACAGGCCAGCGCCCGGCGTCTGGAACAGCAGGCCTGGTTGCGCAATGGCCAGACCGAACTGGCCGAGCAAGTCCTGGGGCAGTTATCGCTCAATCTGTTGGGCCGCAATATCCTGCAGTTCTGCGCGCAATACCTGGGCAGCGCCGTCGCGGCGATCTATGTCCGTGAGGAGCATGGTGGCCTGAAGCGCATCGCGTCTTACGGTTTCTCCCGGGAACAGGAAGCACTTGAGCAGCAGATTTACAATGGCGAAGGGATTGTCGGCCAGGTGGCGCAACAGGCGCGTCTGATTCGTCTTGATGAGGTGCCAGGGGACTACTTCAAAGTCAGCTCCGGCCTGGGCGAAGGTTTACCACGCAGTGTACTGGCGGTGCCGACCTGCGATGACGATCGCGTCAACGGGGTGATCGAGCTCGGTTTCCTGCGACCGCTGACAGATCGTGACATCGAGTTGCTCGAACTGGTTGCCGGCAACATCGGCACCTCGATCGAAGCGGCGCGCTATCGCCAGCGCTTACAGGAAGTGCTGGCCGAAACCCAGCAACTCAACGAAGAGTTGCAGGTTCAGCAAGAAGAACTCAAGAGCGCCAACGAAGAGCTGGAAGAGCAGTCGCGGGTTCTCAAGGAGTCCCAGGCTCACCTGGAAACCCAGCAGATCGAGCTGGAGCAAACCAACGAGCAACTCGCCGAACAGGCGCAGATCCTGGCCGAGCAACGCGACGCCATGGACCTGAAGAACGGCCTGCTGAATCAGGCCCAGCTCGAGCTCGAGGCCCGCGCCGAAGAATTGCAGCGTGCCAGCAAGTACAAATCCGAATTCCTTGCCAACATGTCCCACGAATTGCGCACGCCGCTGAACAGTTCGTTGATTCTGGCGAAATTGCTGGCGGAAAACCCGCAGGAAAACCTCAGCGCCGAGCAGGTCAAGTTCGCCGAGTCGATCTATTCCGCCGGCAACGACTTGCTCAACCTGATCAACGACATTCTCGACATTTCCAAGGTTGAGGCCGGCAAGCTTGAGGTGCGTCCGGAGAACACCAGCGTTGCGCGCCTGGTGGAAGGCCTGCGAGGAATGTTCGAGCCGTTGGCCGCGGACAAGAAACTGGATTTTGAAGTCGAATTGCGCGCTGACGCACCGCTGATGCTGTTCACCGATCGCCAGCGCCTGGAGCAAGTGATCAAGAACCTGTTGTCCAACGCGGTGAAGTTCACCGAAAAGGGCACAGTCAGCCTGATTGTCGCGGCTCAGCCAGGCGAGGGCATCGCCTTTATCGTCCGTGATACCGGGATCGGCATTGCGCCGGATCATCAGGACAGCATTTTTGAAGCCTTCCGTCAGGCCGACGGCACTACTAACCGTCGTTACGGCGGAACCGGCCTGGGCCTGTCGATTTCTCGTGATCTGGCCACCTTGCTGGGCGGCTCCGTCAGCCTGACCAGCACGCCGGGGCAGGGCAGTGTGTTCACCCTGGTGTTGCCGCAGCACTACATCGAACCGGGCGATACGCCTGTCGAAACGATGAAAGCTACGCCGGTGACCATGCCGCAAGCCATCGTGGTTACCGCGCCTGTGCCGCTGGTTGCCGAGGTCGAAATCGCGCGTTTCGATGATGATCGCTACGGGGCGCCGTTCGCCACTCGTTGCATCCTGGTGGTGGAAGATGAGCCGGACTTTGCGCGTATCCTCTACGATCTGGCCCATGAACTGGGTTATCAGTGCCTGGTGGCCTACGGCGCCGATGAAGGCTACGACCTGGCCAGGCAATTCATCCCCGACGCGATCCTGCTGGACATGCGCCTGCCGGATCATTCCGGGCTGACGGTGTTGCAGCGCCTGAAAGAGCAAGCCGAAACCCGGCACATTCCCGTGCATGTGATCTCGGTCGAAGACCGTGTCGAGGCCGCCATGCACATGGGCGCCATCGGTTACGCGGTCAAACCGACTACGCGCGAGGAGCTCAAGGAGGTGTTTGCCCGCCTCGAAGCCAAACTGACCCAGAAGGTCAAACGCATATTGCTGGTCGAAGACGACGATCTGCAGCGTGACAGCATCGCCCGATTGATCGGCGACGAGGACGTCGAAATCACTGCCGTCGGCCTGGCGCAGGATGCACTCGATTTGCTGCGCACCACGATTTTCGACTGCATGATCATCGACCTGAAACTGCCGGACATGCTTGGCAACGACTTGCTCAAGCGCATGTCCTGCGAGGATATCTGCTCGTTTCCACCGGTGATCGTCTATACCGGACGCAACCTGACCCGGGACGAAGAGGCCGAGCTGCGCAAGTATTCGCGCTCGATCATCATCAAGGGCGCGCGTTCGCCCGAGCGGTTGCTGGATGAAGTGACACTCTTCCTGCACAAGGTCGAATCCCGGTTATCCCATGAACGCCAGACCATGCTCAAGACCGCCCGCAGCCGCGATAAGGTGTTCGAGGGGCGCAAAGTGCTGCTGGTGGACGACGATGTACGCAATATCTTCGCCCTGACCAGTGCGCTGGAGCACAAGGGCGCGGTGGTGGTGATTGGCCGTAACGGTCGTGAAGCAATTGAGCGATTAAATGAAGTCGAGGACATCGACCTGGTGCTGATGGACGTGATGATGCCGGAAATGGATGGTTTCGAAGCCACCCAGGAAATCCGCAAGGATCTGCGCTGGCGCAAGCTGCCGATCATTGCGGTGACGGCCAAGGCGATGAAGGACGATCAGGAGCGCTGCTTGCAGGCCGGCTCCAACGACTACCTGGCCAAGCCCATCGACCTGGATCGCCTGTTCTCGCTGATTCGTGTGTGGTTACCGAAGATGGAACGCCTCTAATGGAGCGCAGCGAAATCGAACTGAGGTTGTTGATCGAAGCGATCTACCTCAAATACAGCTACGATTTTCGCGATTACTCCGGCGCGTCGATCAAGCGTCGGGTCAACCATGCATTGAGCCAATTCGAGTGCAATACCATCTCGGCGCTGCAAGAGAAGGTCCTGCACGACCCAACCGCGTTCATGCAGCTGCTGCAATTGCTGACGATTCCGGTCAGCGAAATGTTTCGCGACCCTTCGCACTTCCTGGCGCTGCGTCAGGAAGTGGTGCCGCTGCTCAAGACCTATCCGTCGATCAAGGTCTGGATTGCCGGTTGCAGCACCGGCGAAGAGGTCTATTCGATGGCGATCCTGCTGCGCGAAGAAGGCTTGCTGGAGCGCACCATCATCTACGCCACCGACATCAACCCGCGCTCGCTGGATAAAGCCAGGCAGGGGATTTTCTCCCTGCAGAATGTTCGGGCCTACACTCACAATTATCAGCAGGCCGGTGGTCAGCGTTCGTTCGCCGATTACTACACGGCGGCTTATGACTACGCGATTTTCGACAAGAGCCTGTGCGACAACGTAACGTTCGCCGATCACAGCCTGGCCACTGATAGCGTATTCTCCGAAACTCAATTGATTTCGTGTCGTAATGTGCTGATTTACTTCAACAAAAAGCTTCAGGATCGAACGTTCGGCTTGTTTCACGAATCTTTGTGTCATCGGGGCTTTCTGGCACTGGGCAGCAAGGAAACCCTGGATTTTTCGGCCTATGGCAATCAGTTTGAGCCGTTGGTCAAACAAGAAAGGATCTACCGCAAATCATGAACCGTGCAGGTATTCCTTGTGTAGAAGCTATCGTGATCGGTGCTTCGGCCGTCTTCGTGTCGAGCGGGAACAAATCCCATGCTAAGTAACATCCAGGCCAAATTGCTGATCGTCGACGACCTGCCGGAGAACCTGCTGGCGCTTGAGGCGTTGATCAAGCGGCAGGACCTCATCGTCTACAAGGCCTTGTCCGCCGACGAAGCCCTGTCGCTGTTGTTGCAGCACGAATTCGCGCTGGCCATTCTCGATGTGCAGATGCCCGGCATGAACGGCTTTGAGTTGGCCGAGTTGATGCGCGGCACGGAAAAAACCAAAAGCATCCCGATTGTGTTCGTCAGTGCCGCTGGCCGTGATCTCAACTACGCATTCAAGGGCTACGAAAGCGGAGCCGTGGATTTTCTGCACAAGCCGCTGGATGTTCACGCGGTCAAGAGCAAGGTCAATGTCTTCGTCGATCTGTATCGCCAGAGCAAGGCGATGAAGCAACAGGTCGAAGCCCTGGAGCAAAGTCGCCGCGAACAGGGGGCGTTGCTCGAACAGTTGCAGAACACCCAGAAAGAACTGAAGCAGGCGGTGCGCATGCGCGATGACTTCATGTCCATCGTTGCGCATGAAGTCCGTACACCGCTCAATGGCCTGATCCTCGAAACCCAGTTGCGCAAAATGCACCTGGCCCGGGATAACGCCGCGGCGTTCACCCTGGACAAAATGCACGCCATGGTCGAGCGCGACGAACGGCAGATCAAAAGCTTGATCCGCCTGATCGAAGACATGCTTGATGTGTCGCGGATCCGCACCGGCAAGCTGTCTATCCGCCCCAGTCGGTTTGACCTGGTGCAACTGGTGCACAATCTTTTGCAGAACTTCGCACCGCAGGTTGAGGCCGCAGAGTCGTCAGTCAGCTTGATCGCCGACCAGCCCGTGATGGGCGACTGGGACGAGTTTCGTATCGAACAAGTGATTTGCAATCTGCTGACTAATGCGTTGCGCTATGGTGCCAAGAGCGCGATCGACGTTCGCGTGTACAATCACCACGGGCAAGCGCGGGTTGAGGTTCAGGATCGCGGTATCGGGATCGGTGTAGAGAATCAACAGCGCATTTTTCAGCAGTTCGAGCGGGTTTCCACCAGGGCCGTGGTGGCGGGGCTGGGCCTGGGGTTGTTTATTTCGCAGCAGATTGTCGCCGCCCATGGTGGCTCCATTACCGTCGAGAGCCGGATTGGCGAAGGCGCCTTGTTTCGCGTTTGTCTGCCGCTGCAGGAAAACAGCCCGATGAACGCAACCTCTGATTGACCACATGGTCGTATCAGCAGCTATTGACCGAACAAAGGTTTTCCATGAGTGAAGATGCACAAGACGTGGTACTGATCGTTGAAGATGACCCTTCGATTTTGATGGTGCTGTCCGCTTATTTGTCGGGTGAAGGTTACCGGGTGCTGCAAGCCGAAAATGGTGAGCAGGCCTTTGAGATCCTGGCGAGCAAACCAAACCTGGACATGATGATCACCGATTTCCGCCTGCCTGGCGGGATTTCTGGCGTGCAAATCGCCGAACCAGCCGTGAAGCTGCGACCGGAACTCAAGGTGATCTTCATCAGCGGTTACCCGCAGGAAATCCGCGAGACCGACAGCCCGATCACCCGCAAGGCACCGATCCTGGCCAAGCCATTCGATCTGGATGTGTTGCAACAGATCATGCAGGACATGCTCTCCTGAAGCTGCGGCAGCTCCTATGCAAGAGTGCTTCAGATTCTGATCATTTCCCGTACCTTCGCCGTCAGCAGGTCGAAAGTGAACGGCTTGGTGATCATCTGCATGCCGGGGTCAAGAAAACCACCGCGCACGGCAGCGTGTTCGGCATACCCGGTGATGAACAACACTTTGAGGTCGGGCCGGTATTGGCGGCCGATTTCCGCCAATTGTCGGCCGTTCATCCCGGGCAACCCCACATCGCTGATCAACAGGTCGATACGCTGCCCGGAGTCGAGTATCGGCAGCGCGCTATCGGCATCGCCCGCCTCAACGAAGGCATAGCCCAATTCACTCAATACGGCGCTGACCAGGACTCGTACCGCGGGATCGTCCTCGACGATCAGCACGGTTTCGCCTTCCCGGGCGTAAGGCGCGTGTTGCAGATCGGCTTGTGTATCTTGAACGAGCTCACCACGAAAACGCGGTAGAAACAGACTGACCGTGGTGCCTTTTCCGACTTCACTGTGGATGGTGACGTGGCCGCGGGACTGTTTGCTGAAACCGTAAATCATCGACAACCCCAGGCCCGTGCCCTGGCCGATGGGTTTGGTGGTGAAGAACGGGTCAAAGGCCCGGTTGATGGTGCTTTCCGGCATACCGTAACCGGTATCGGTGACGCTCAGGGCGATGTAATCACCGGGTTGGAGATTGTCATGGGCTTGGGTGTATTGCGCATCCAGATGCTGGTTGGAGGTTTTGACCAGCATTTTTCCGCCGTCGGGCATGGCATCCCGGGCATTGAGTACCAGGTTGAGCAGGGCGCTTTCGAGTTGGTTGGGGTCTGCCTCGGCCACCCACAGCTGGTCGTCCAGTTGCATTTCCAAGTGAATGCTTTCGTTGATGCTGCGCTGTAACAGTTCATCCATGGATGCCACCAGGACGTTCATCTCCACGGGTTTTGAATCCAGCGACTGGCGTCGGGAGAACGCCAGCAGTCGGTGAGTCAGGCCCGCCGCGCGGTTGGCGGACGTCACCCCCAGGTCGATCAGGCTGTCCAGGTCCTCGGTGCGCCCTCGGGCCAGGCGTCGACGCAGCAGCTCCAGGCTGCCGATGATGCCGGTCAGCATGTTGTTGAAGTCATGGGCAATGCCGCCGGTGAGTTGACCGACCGCTTCCATTTTCTGCGATTGTCTGAGGGCTTCTTCGTTGTGACGCAATTGTGCCGTGCGTTCTTCGACCTGTTGTTCGAGGGTTTCCAGAGTATTTTGCAGGCGCAGTTCGCTTTGGCTCAGATCAATCAGTCGGTCCCGGGCTTCATACTGCCGTCGTCGCCCGCGCAACGCGGTGGTGACCAGGCTGATCAGGGTCACCGGATGAAATGGCCGCTCGAGAAACGTTACATTGCCCAACTGAGGGCCGAGCCGAGATGCCGGGTTCTGTTCCGGGCCTCCGTGGTGGGTCAGCAGTACGATCGGCAGGTCGGACCATGCCGGTTGCTGCTCGATCAGACCGAGCAGCGGTTCCAGGTCTGCGCCCAACAAGGCCTCGGACGCGATCACCAGCAATCCGGCGCCTTGCTCAAGTTCACTGCACAACGCAACAAGATCCGGGGTGATGATCCCGTCGAACCCGGCTTCGTTGAGTATCATCAGCGCGATCTGGCTGTCGCGTCCCACCGGCGCAAGAATGATTGCGCGTTCGGACATCGCCTCGATGACGGTCACTTGACGTCTTCCTGAAGCAACGGATTACTCGCGCCCATGTAAATCGGCACGCCGCGCAACACACCCTGGAATGCATCCAGCGGCTCACCGATGGTGATGCCCTGGCTGCTGATGCGGTATTCGCGAATGGTCGATTCGTGGCTGCCGGTGCGTTTCTTGATGATCGAGATTGCCCGGCGAACCTTGCCCAGCGCCTCGAAGTAGCGCAACAGAATGACGGTGTCGGCCAGATAGGTAATGTCGACGGGCGCCTGCATGTCCCCCACCAGCCCATGCTGAGCGACGGTCATGAACGTCGCGGCGCCCTGACGATTGAGGTACAGCAGCAACTCGTGCATGTGCAGCACCAGCGCATTTTCCTCGGGCATCGCGGCCTGATAACCGTTGATGCTGTCGATCACCACGGTTTTGATCTGGCCCTCATCGACATAACGGCGAACCCGGTGGGAGAACTCGCCGGGGGACAATTCGGCGGCGTCCACTTGCTCGATCATCAGGTTGCCGGTGTCTTGCAATGCCTGAAGGTCGATGCCGATGTTTTTCATCCGTTCGAACAGCAGTCCCAGCTCTTCATCGAAGATGAACAGCGCGGCCTTCTCACCACGGGCCACTGCCGCAGCGGCGAAGATCATCGAGATCAGCGATTTGCCGGTCCCGGCCGGACCGAGAATCAACGTGCTGGAGCCCGTCTCGATACCGCCACCGAGCAGGGCGTCCATTTCCGTGATGCCACTGGTCAACTGCTGGCGGGTATAACGCCCGCGGTGTTCGGCTGCGACCAGTCGCGGGAACACATGCACGCCGTCGCCCATGATAGTGAAGTCATGGAAACCGCCACGGTATTTCTGGCCGCGGTACTTCACCACGCGGATGCGTCGGCGTTCGGCACCGTAGGTGGGCGTCAGCTCTTCGAGACGAATCACTCCGTGGGCCACGCTGTGTACGGTTTTGTCGAGGGATTCGGTGGTCAGGTCATCGAGCAGCAGCACCGTGGCGTCGTAGCGCACGAAGTAATGCTTGATGGCCAGAATCTGCCGGCGATATCGCAAAGAACTCTGGGCCAACAGACGGATTTCGGACAGGCTGTCGAGCACCACGCGAGTCGGCTTGACCCGTTCGACCACTTCGAAAATCTGTTTGGTGGTTTCACCCAGCTCCAGGTCCGAGGAGTACAGCAGGCTCTGCTGATGCTCGGCATTGAGCAGGCTTTCCGGCGGCGTCAACTCGAAGATGTGGATGTTCTCATCGAGCTCCCAGCCGTGAGACAACGCGCCCTGGCGCAGCTCGCGCTCGGTTTCCGACAGCGTGATGTACAACGAGCGTTCGCCGGCAGAGGCGCCAGCCAACAGAAAATGCAACGCGACGGTGGTTTTGCCGGTTCCGGGTTCACCCTCCAGCAAGAACAGATGGCTGCGGGACAATCCACCGGCCAGGATGTCATCCAGACCTTCGATACCGGTACCGGCTTTTGCGCTGATCAACTCGTTAGATGTAGTCAAAAAATGCCCTCTCATGACTAGGGGAAGCGAGGCAGCAGGCTTCAAGTGCCTGAAATGGGCTGCCTGATCACTTGACCTTTCGTCGAGTCGGCGGTTCAACCTTTTCTTGCTCTGATTTGTAGCGGCTACCGAGAGATCGTTTATAGCCCTTGCTGCAACGCCGGATCATCCGGATTGAGCTGCTCGAGCTGCGCCAACAGGATCTGTACGTTCTGCAGCTGCCCGCTTTCCTTCCAATAGTTGATCAACAGCACGCGCGCCTTACGATCGGCCGGGTGACGCTGGACGATTTCCTGCAGCTGTTTCTGCGCGGCCTCCAGCTCTTGTTCACCATGCAACGTGGTGGCCAGGTCGTAGCGGTAATCCTTATTGTCGGGTTCAAGCTCCACGGCTTTGGACAGCCCGAGCAAGGCGAACTCACTTTGCCCGTGATGCAGCAACCAGAGCCCCAACGCATGTTGCAAGTAGGCCGAATCGGGCTGGGCCTTTAACTGCTTCGCCAACAATTGCTGGGCGGCATCGCTTTGGCCCAGTCGATCCAGCACGTCAATCTGCATCACCAGTGCCGGCAAGTTGCCGGGCGCCAGTTGCAACGTGCGCTCCAATGCCTGCTGCGCGTCCTTCAGTTCGGCATTGTGCAAATGCAGGCGTGCCAGCTGGTACTGGGTGTCGGCGCTTTCCGGCTGCTGCTTGAGGACCTGCTCCCAAGCGTCAATGGCTTGCTCCAGGGGGCCGAAATACAACCCCAGCTCATCCGGAGACAGCCCCAGCAAGGCGTTGACCGCCGCAAACCGGACGCTTGGGTCGCTGTCATCGAGCAAGGGCCCGAGCAACAGACTTCGCTGTCCATTGGGCACTAAACCGCTGATGCTTTTGATCGCCGCGATGCGTACCTCCGCCGATGGATGTTGCAGGTCCGCATCCGCCAGTTTCAAGGCTTGCGGGCTGGGGTAGTTGGGCAGTTCGGCATGCAGCCAGACGCGGCGTTTGTCGGACAGGTCAGGGCGGCCCAATTGCTGGTAAAGAACCCGCGCCGCCCCCGGTTGACCCATGCGTGCCTGGGTCAGCGCTTCGCTGTAGCCGCGTCGAATTGCCTCCGGCACCACGGGCGTCGTGCTGCGCAAAAAAAACCAGGCAAGGGCGAGGGCAAACAGTGCACAGAGGCTGATGAGCAGATAGCGGCGGGACTGAGGCATGCAGGAATCCGGGAGCTGACAGGCTTTTACAAGGTCACCAGCTTCGGTCAGGCCGGGCTGTGAGTCAAACCCTGGCTCAGTTCAGCACGTAGTCATCGGGCTCAAGGGCCGGTGGCAAGTCGGTTTGCCCCAGCGCTGCCAGCACTTCGCGCTCCAGCGTGCGCAAAATCGCATTGCACGGCAGATCGTTCTCATCGAAGCCGAACGGGTCTTCCAGATCGTCGCCAATTTCGTCGAGGCCGAAAAAGGTGTAGCTGACAATGGCGGTAATCACCGGTGTCAGCCAGCCAAGAGATTCGGCCATGGCGAACGGCAACAAGATGCAGAACAGGTAGATGGTGCGGTGCAGCAACAGGGTGTAGGGGAAGGGCAGCGGCGTACTTTTGATGCGTTCGCAACTGGCCTGGACCTGACTGAGGCTGACCAGTCGCGTTTCCAGTTGGGTATAACGCCATTCGCTGATCTGGCCGCGTTCGGCAAGGGCCGAGCACCGGACGCCGATCCGCTGCAAGAGCGCGTCAGTGATGTTCGGATGCTCTGCGTCCACGGCATCCTGCGCCCACGGCTTGATGGCGCTCATCTCGTTTTCAACGCGCAGGCGGGCGATCAGGCCATGGGCGAACCCGCAGAGTTCACGCAGCATAAGTTCACGTTCGGCCGCCTCCATCAGCCCCTGGGTTTGACGAATCAACGATCGCACTTCGATGATCAACTGCCCCAGATGCTTGCGGCCCTCCCACCAGCGGTCGTAGCAGGCATTGTTGCGAAAACTCATGAAGATCGACAACGACAGACCCAGCAGGGTGAACGGCGTGGCGTTGACCTTGGAGAAATACGCCGGGTGCCAGATCTCCACCAGCACGATTACCGACGCCAGCAGGGTCACCAACAGACTGCGCAAGGCAATGCGCTTGGCAATCGAGCCTTTAAGGGAAAACAACATGCCGAGCAGGTTCGGCTTGGGACGCACAATCATGGACAGGGGCTTTATAGAGAGAGTGATGCTTGCGCAGCGATTTCAGCCTAGGGGCATGGGGGGATCCTGTCCAATCGCTTTGGCTGACGAAGTGATCGACAGGCTCTATCAGCGCAGGCGTGTCCATCGGCGAAATGGCCTACAGGCCTTGTCGACATTGAAACTCGTCGAAGCAAGGAAGCAATGACTACGCTTCCAGGAGATGACTCGATGAGCGCTCCCATGCAACCGCTGCTTCAATACTTCAAGGCCATTCTCAACCCCGGACGCGAGGTGCTGCTGTTTGCCCTGAGAACCATCGTGGCCGGGTTGCTGACGCTGTACCTGGCCTTTGTGTTCGACCTCGACCAGCCCAAGTGGTCGATCATGGCGGTGATCATTGTCAGTCAGCCATTGGGCGGCATGGCCCTGGCCCGAAGTTTCGGCCAGATCATCGGCACCACGTTGGGCGCGGCGGTCGCGGTGTTGATCATGGCCATTTTCCCCCAGGCGCCGCTGCCCTTCATCATCACCCTGGCCTTGTGGTTGGCGCTGTGTACCGCCGGCGGCACTTTGTTGCGCTACACCAGTTCCCAAGCGTTTGTCCTGAGCGGTTACACGGCGGTGGTGGTGGCACTGCTGGCGCAACCCGATCAGGAGGGTACGTTCCTGCTGGCAGTCACTCGCGTGACAGAAACATTGCTGGCGGTGGCCTGCGTGTGCGTTGTCAGCCTTCTGACGGCGCGACCGGAGGCGGTGGCCAAGGGTTACTTCGCCAAGATCGATCAAGTGATCAAACTGCTCGCGACTCACGCGGCAGCGGTGATTCGAACCGAGGAAAGCGAGGCCGATTTCCACAAGCGGCAAATGCAACTGTTGGGCGAGATCAGCGCCCTTGAAGGGCTGCGTCGACATTTGTACTTCGATGCACCACGGTTGCGCAATTCCAATAGCCTGGTGCAATTGCTTGGCAATCAACTGGTGCTGCTGACTTCGCGGCTGACGGCTTTGCGTCACCAGCGGCAATTACTCACCGAACGTTGGGAGGGCGCGTTGCCGGAAGAAATACAGCGGTTGCGCAGCGAGGAACTGGCATTCCTTGATGAGTTGGCCGTGCAAGGTCGCTCATTGTCGACCGAGGCGCGGCATCATTTTTTGGCGCTGCAACAGCGTTTCGATGACCAGGCCTACAAGGCCGAACAACTCACCGAGACGATGCCTGCCACGCTGCGTTCATTGGCCTGGGCACTGCGCTGGGAGCAGGCACGGATGTTGGAGCAACTGGGGCAGATTCTGGAACTGAGCGACGCGATCCAGGAAGGACGGGAAGCCAGTTGCGTGTTCCGCGGCCAGGACAACCCGTTGCATCTGGACTTCACGTTGGCAGCAATGAACGCAATCCGGGCATTTACCGCGTTGCTGGTGGCGGGGCTGATCTGGATCGAGACTGCTTGGGATGGGGCCCGTGGCGGGATGATTGTAGTGGGGATTCTCTGTTCGCTGATGGCGACTTTTCCGCGGCCGTTGCTGGCCAGTCAAAGCTTTGCCAGGGGGCTGGGTCTGGCCTTGGTGGTGTCGGCGTTCTATCTGTTCATGCTGATGCCGATGATCAGTGACTTCGAGTTGCTCGCCTTGTTGTTTGCGCCATTGCTGTACGCGGTCGCGGTGGGGCTGGCCAGTCCGCCAACCACTGGCACAGGCATTGGTCTTGGACTGACGACCATGTTGTTGCTGGGGCCGCAAAACGCAGGAATCGGCCAAAACAATGCCATTCAGTGGTTCGAGTTTGCCGGTGCGTATATCTGCGCGGCCGCGATGGCGCTCAGCGTGTATGCCTTGATCTTCCCGTTCAGGCCCGATTTACGAATGCGCCGGCTGTTCAATGAAAGCTGCGAGCAGGTCTACGCTTTGTTGAAGACGCCGGCCACCGATGAACAGCAATTTGCGTTTGAAAGCCGTATGGTCGATCGCCTGACCATGATGTTGGGACTATTGCCGGCGACCAGCGACAAGCA
>Ga0105244_10002656_pt1 | contig 13397 bp, 14 predicted proteins | sample KBSM44metaG_FD_80423 | JGI IMG/M metagenome (GOLD analysis project Ga0105244, IMG submission 80423) | Miscanthus rhizosphere microbial communities from Kellogg Biological Station, Michigan, USA - KBS M4-4 metaG | ecosystem: Host-associated > Plants > Roots > Rhizosphere > Soil | place...
CACTACGACATGCCCGGCTATTTCCTCAACCGCAGCAGCCAGGCGCTGGAGATCATCCGCGAGGCCGCCTGCCCCAACCTGTTCCTGCAGTACGACATTTACCACATGCAGCGCATGGAGGGCGAGCTGTCCAACACCATCCAGGCCAACCTGCCGCTCATCAAGCACATGCAGATCGCCGACACGCCCGGCCGCCACGAACCGGGCAGCGGCGAGATCAACTACCGCCACCTGTTCGCCTTCATCGACCAGATCGGCTACGACGGCTGGCTCGGCTGCGAGTACAACCCGGCCGCCGCCACCGAAGCCGGCCTGGGCTGGCGGCAGGCGCTGACCACTTAGTCTGCGTTCGCGCAACACACAGGAGTTCACAACCGGCAACAATCGTCCCACCAACTGTGGAGTGCCCATGAAACTGTCCCGACTGTTCTTCATCCTCGGCCTGCTGGCCATCCTCGGCGGCTGCGCCAGCAGCACGCCGCGCATGGCCGAGGTACGCGCCTTTGCCGCCGAGTCGCCCAAGCTGGGCGCCTACCGCGAGTTGACCGAGCGCTACCGCAACACCTACCAGCGCCAGCAGCCCTACCTGTCGCCGGCCGCCGACGCCCGCGAGCAGCAGCTCGACGCCCGCCGCCAGCAAGCCTGCGACGATTTCGTCAAGCTGCACAGCGGCCTGCAAGCCTATATGCAAACGCTGGGCAAGCTGGCCGGCGACGGCCAGTACGACCTCGAGGATCAGGTGAAAAATATCAGCGGCGGCATCAAGGCCTGGCCCGATTCGGGCCTGGAAGACCGCCACGTCAACGCCTTTGCCGGCCTGACCCGTCTGATCGCACGCGGCATCACGCGGCCGCTGCAGGAACAGGCCGTCAACGATATCCTGCGCGAGGGTAACCAGCCGGTGCAGGAACTGCTGGACGCCATGCGCACCCTGCTGCGCCTGTACGACAAGACCAGCGACAACGAGGCGCGCACCGTGCTGGGCATGCTGGAAACGGAAATCCCCTACCTCGATCCGAAACGCGACCGCCTGCTGCGGGCCCTGGCCCGCGCCCAGCAGCAGGACAAGCGCAAGGAATACCAGCTGGTCGGCCTGCGCTACACGCTGGCGCGCAAGAATCTGGACGCCATCGAGCAGCAGCACCGTGCGCTGGTGGCGCAACTTCCCCCGCAACCCTGATCCGGAGACGCCATGACCACGATAACCGATATCGAAGCCCTGGCCGACCGCCTGTCGGCCAGCGCCAACGCCCTGCACCTGCAACTGATGAAGGCGATCCGCGCCGGCGCTCCGCGCAGCGACACGCAAGCGCTGTTCGACAATGAAATCGCGCTGCGCACCCAGGCCGACAGCCTCTATCTCGACGCCGCCCACATCGCCGCCGCCGGCCTGGGCGCCGACCAGCAGCAATTGCTGGCGGTGACAGAGCGCGCCCAGGCCGCCATCGACAAGATCAACCATCTCAAGGATTTGCTCGACTTCAGTGCGGAATTGCTGTCGCTGGGCGCCGCCATCGCCAGCGGCAAACCGGACCACGTGCTGGCTCCGCTGGAAAAAATCAAGCACCGCCTCGACGCGCTGTAGAACGTTTGTGCCGCGCGCCGGTCCAATGCGGTAAGGAGTACAAACACCGCATGAACGGACTGGACGACCAACAATGGCAAGCCCTGCATGCGCGCCTCGAACGCGCCAGCACAGCCTTGCTCAGCCAGTTGGCCGATGACCTCGATCGCAGCACCGACTTGCGCCAGCCGCTACCGCACGTGGCCGAAGCCTCACCGGCCGACAACGCCAGCCAGCGCACGCTGCACGCGGCCGTGCACGAGGCGGCCGGGCACACGGCGCGCCAGCTCGACATCGTGCGCCACGCGCTGGCCAAGTTCGGCGATCAGAGTTACGGATTGTGTGAACATTGCGGCGAGACCATCGGCTACTCGCGCCTGAACGCGCGGCCGGAAGCGCGCTTCTGCATCAAGTGCCAGACCCGGCTGGAGCAGCGCGGCCGCTGAGGCTAATCATCATCGCGCCAGGGCTGGCTGCGGATCTTGGCCACCTGCCGCTGCGCCATCAGGCGCCACAGCTGCAAGGCATCGGCCTGGGCCGCCACGGTCATGGTGCGCGGCGAGGCCAGCGCAATTTCGCAATCGCGGTCCGACCATTCGGCAAAACGTACCGCACCGCCGGGGGAGACTTCCATCTCGTACATCAGGCCGTCATCGTAGCCGAAGCGCAGCACGGCACTGCCAGGGCCGCCGTCGGCCGCGGCCACCTTGCCGCCATACACGTCGGCCAGCGCCGCCGCCATCTGGGCCTCGGACGGCGCGCTCACATTGCGCCCGTCCGGACCAGTGAGCACTAGCCATGCCTGTGTCATTGCCGCCTCCCACGCTTGGGTTGGTGTGTAGCGACTATCATACCGAAAATTGCTCAGCGCAATAGCATAGTCTCGGATAAGCAACAAAGCGCATCCAAAGGGGATAGCAAGCCGACACTGTTACCGCAACCGGCCCGTCAAACCAGCTGCGGTAATGAATTCGGATCGAAATCGCGCCAGTCACCGTTGCTGATGCTGCCCTCGGCACGCTCGATATCGCTGGCGCCCCGCTGCCGCAACACCTCGAGCGCGCTCTGCTCCTGCGCCGCATCGTCGGCCGCCACCGCAATCAGCATGCCGGACTTGCGCGGCGCCTGCAGATTGCTGCCATCCTCGTCGGGCTCGCCCGCCTCCTTCATCTTGTGCAGGCTGTACAGCGAGCCGACGTGGGCGCCGACCAGTGCGCCCACCACCGGCCCCACCGGTCCCGTCACCGGAATGGTGGCCGCGCCCGCCAGCGCCCCCGCCACCGCGCCGGTGGCCCCGCCCTGCACCACGCCCTCGTCGCTGGCGCGCGCGCCGGGCGAGACGGCATGGTCGCCGCCGTAGGCGTACACATCGTGCTGCCCCGGCGGATTGACGTAGAAGGCGCTGATGCGCGACGGCGCAAAACCGGCGTCCAGCAGTGCCAGCCGCGCATCGGCGATTTCATCTTGCAACTGAAAATGCCCCGCAATAATCGTGCTCATGATGTCCTCCGCTGTCGATTCATGCCGCAGTGTGGGGCGTGGCGTGGCGGCTTTCCGTGCGCATGCGCACGATACAAAAAAAACAAATCGCGCGGGCCAAAACGCGAGGCTGGTTTTATAATCATCTAAGCTTGTCACCCGGTCCGCCAGCTTGTCTTTTGATAGGAGCGCCGATGAATCAGCTTTCCCAGCCGTCCAGTGCAGCGCCAGCGCTGACGGATGCGCAATTTGACGCGGCGCTGGCGCGCGCGCTGGCAGAAGACCAGTTGCTGCTGCATTACCAGCCGCTGGTCGATATGCAAAACGGCGCCATCGTCAGCCTGGAAGCGCTGGTGCGCTGGCAACATCCGGCGCACGGCTTGCTGTGCGCGCACGAGTTCCTGCCGCAGGCCGGCGCCGCCGGCCTGACCGCCGCCATCGGCAGCTGGGTGCTGCGGCGCGCCTGCGCCGACTTGCACCACTGGCGCCACGCCGGCCGGCCGCACCTGAAGGTCGCCATCAATGTTGCCACCAGCCAGTTCCTCGATCCCGGCTTTGGCGCCGAGGTGGCCGCCACGCTCGACGAATACGAGCTCTCGCCCAGCGCCCTCAGCCTGGAAATCACCGAAACCGCCCTGACCCTGGCCGGCGCCCGCTGCGACCAGCTGCTGGCCGGCTTCAAGCAGCGCGGCCTGTGCCTGACGCTCGATGACTTCGGCGCCGGCCACGCCTCCCTCAGCAGCCTGAAACGCTATCCGTTCGACGCCATCAAGATCGACGCCAACTTCATCCGCGACGTGGTCACCAGCAGCAGCGACGCCGCCATGTCGCGCAGCATCATCGACATGGCGCACCACCTCGGCATGAAGGTGGTGGCCGAAGGGGTGGAGAACGAGGGCCAGTGCAATTTCCTGCGCCGCAATATGTGCGACCAGATCCAGGGCAATTTCCTGGCCGCGCCGATGGCCGCGGCCGACCTGCAGCGCTGGCTGGCCGACAGCCCCGGCCTGCCGCCGCACCTGCTGCGCATGCACAAGCCGCCGCGCCGCTTGCTGCTGGTCGACGATGAACCGAATATCCTGGCCGCGCTCAAGCGCCTGCTGCGCAGCGAGCAATACCAGGTCTACACCGCCAACGACGGTCCGCAGGGGCTGGAAGTGCTGGCGCGCCAGCCGGTCGATGTGATCGTCTCCGACCAGCGCATGCCCGGCATGCTGGGCGCCGACTTCCTGCGCAAGGCGCGCGAGCTGGCGCCGGACAGCATCCGCATCATGTTGTCCGGCTACACCGAACTGCAGTCCGTGACCGACGCCGTCAACGAGGGCGCGATCTATAAATTCCTCACCAAGCCGTGGGACGACGAGCAGCTGCGCCAGCATATCCGCGACGCCTTCCGGATCAAGGAAATTGCCGACGACAACCTGCGCCTGCATCTGGAAGTGCGCACTGCCAACCAGGAACTGGCGGCCGCCAACCGCCGCATGGAACAGCTGCTGCAGGAAAAGCAGCGCCAGATCAGCCGCGACGAGATCAGCCTGAACGTGGCGCGCGAGGTGCTGCAGCACCTGCCGCTGCCGGTGATCGGCCTCGACGACGCCGGCATGATCGCCTTCATCAACGCTGCCGGCGCCGGCCTGTTCCAGCAGCATGGCGGCCTGCTCGGCAGCGAAGCCGGCAGCGTGCTGCCCGAACTGTTCGCACCGCCCGGCGCCGCCCCGTCCGGCCAGCATGTGGCGCACATCGCGCAGCAGCGCTACGCCGTGCTGAGCTACGCCATGGGCGAGGCCTCGGCCTCGCGCGGCAGCCTGATCACCCTTAGCAAAATGGAGCCCAGCGATGCCTAGCGCCGGCCACACTTGTGAGATTGCACTGGAGCAAGCGGAGCCCGGCATGACGCTGGGCGCCGCCCTGCTTGACGCCCATGGCAGCGTGCTGCTGCCGCAGGACGCCGCGCTGACCGAGTCCATGCTGGCTTCGCTGCGGCGGCGCGGGATCGAGCGCTGCGTGGTGTGGCAGGCGGCCGATGCGCCCGACCCGGCCGCGCTGGAGCGCCTGCGCGAGCAGCGCCTGCAACGCCTGGAACAGGTGTTCCGCCACTGCGCGCACGCCGAAGGCAGCCAGGCGCTGCTGACGCAACTGCGCCGCTACCGGGCGCAGCAAACATGAACGCCGACGCCATCAGCAAGGCGGTGCGCGACCTGCCCTCGCTGCCGGCGGTGGTGAGCGAACTGCTGGCCAGCATGGGCCAGGAAGACCTCGACACCCATGCGCTGGCCGCCAAGATCACGCTCGACCAGGCGCTCACCGCCAAGACCCTGCGCCTGGCCAATTCCTCGTTCTATGGCCTGCCAACCAAAGTGACCAGCATCCAGCAGGCGGTCACGGTGCTGGGCTTCCACAGCATCCGCACCCTGGTGACGGCCTGCGCCGTGACCGGCAGCTTTGCCGCCACCCCGGCCGGCGGACTGGACTTTCAGCAGTTCTGGCGCCACGCCGTGGCCAGCGCGGCCTGCGCGCGCGTGCTGGCGCCGTATTGCCGCCTCAATCCCGACACCGCCTTCACTGCCGGCCTGCTGCACGATCTCGGCACGCTGGTGCTGGCCACCCGCTTTCCGCTCGAATACCAGCAAGTGATTGCCTACCAGCGCGAGCACGACTGCCTGTGCGCCAGCGCCGAGCTGGCCGTGTTTGGGGTCGATCATGCGGCGGTGGGCAGCGCGCTGGCGGCGCACTGGAAATTCCCGCCGGCGATCCAGGCCGCCGTCGCCCAGCACCACCAGGAACCGGCGCCGGCCGCGCTCGGCATGCAGCTGCCGCTGGCCACGCTGATCCACCTGGCCAATGTGCTGGCGCATGCGCTGGACCTGGCCGGGCGCGAGGACGAGCAGGCGCCGCCGCTGTCGCTGGCGGCGTGGCAGGCGCTCGACCTGAGCGCGGTGGCCTGCGGCAAAGTATTCCAGGATAGCGAACAACTCTTCCACGACATGTGCCAGGTGCTGCCGCCATGAATGCTTCCTCCGTCTCCGCCCTCAACCTTGCCGCCAGCAGCGAGATCGCGCTGTCCGAATTCTTTGACGGCCACCCGGTCGCCACCTTTGCGATCGACGCGCGCCACGTGGTGACCCACTGGAACCGGGCCTGCGAACACCTGCTGGGCTGGAGCAAGGCCGACATGGTCGGCACCGACCACCACTGGCAAGCGTTTTATCCGCGCCCGCGGCCGGTGCTGGCCGACCTGATCGTGGCCGGCCAGACCGCGGCGCTGGAACAGCACTATGCCGGCAAGTACCAGCCCTCGGCGCTGATTCCCGGCGCCTACGAGGCGGAAGACTTTTTCCCCAACCTGGGCCAGAGCGGCCACTGGCTGCACTTCACGGCGGCGCCGCTGCGCGACAGCCAGGGCCAGGTGGTGGGCGCGATTGAAACGCTGCGCGACGTCACCGAGCGGCGGGTGGCGGAAAACGCGCTGCGCCGTGCCTACGACAACCTCGAGCACCTGGTCGACAAGCGCACCGGCCAGCTGGCGGAAATGAACGAACGGTTGCAGGAAGACATACGCCAGCGCCACCTGGCCGAGGCCGAACTGCGCCGCAGCAACCTCGAACTGACCGAGCTCAACGACAAGCTCTCGCGCGCCCAGCAGCAGCTGGTGCAGGCCGACAAGCTGGCCTCGATCGGCCAGCTGGCGGCCGGCGTGGCGCATGAAATCAACAACCCGGTCGGCTACATCTTTTCCAACTTCAGCACCCTGCAGGGCTACCTCGACCAGCTGTTCCAGATGCTCGACGCCTACCAGCAGGCCGAGACGGAACTGGCCTCGGCCGCCACCGCCGCCGCGCTGCAGGAACGGCGCCAGCAAATCGACCTCGACTTCCTGCGCGAGGACGTGCCGGCGCTGATGGCCGAATCGCGCGAAGGCATCATCCGCGTGCGCCACATCGTGCAAGACCTGAAGGATTTTTCACGCGTCGACAGCAACCAGGACTGGGTCTGGGCCAATCTGCACCGCGGCATTGATTCCACGCTCAACATCGTCAGCAACGAGGTCAAGTACAAGGCCGACGTGGTCAAGGAATATGGCGACATTCCCGACATCCAGTGCCTGCCGCTGCAGATCAACCAGGTGGTGATGAACCTGGTGGTCAACGCCGCCCACGCCATCGGCGAGCAGCGCGGCCGCATCACCGTGCGCACCGGCAGCGACAGCGCCGATGCGGTCTGGTTCGAGGTGGCAGACACCGGCTCCGGCATCGCCCCGGACACGCTGGCGCGCATCTTCGATCCCTTCTTCACCACCAAGGCGGTCGGCCAGGGCACCGGGCTCGGGCTGTCGCTGTCGTACGGCATCGTCCACCGCCACCGCGGCCGCATCGAGGTTGACACCGCACCGGGCGCCGGCAGCCGCTTCCGCGTCCACCTGCCGGTGCACCAGGACGCCCCGGCCGCGGAGGCGCCATGAATACCGTGCTGGCGGACCAGAACGCGCCGGTGGCCACCGTGCTGTGCGTGGACGACGAGGCCAACATCCTGTCGGCGCTGCGGCGCCTGTTCCGCCCGGCCGGCTACCGGGTACTGCTGGCCGAGAGCGGCGCCGCCGGCCTGGCCGTGCTGGAGCAGGAAGCGGTCGACCTGGTGATCTCCGACATGCGCATGCCGGAAATGAACGGCGCCCAGTTCCTGGCCCAGGTGCGCCAGCGCTGGCCCGACACCATGCGCCTGCTGCTGACCGGCTACTCCGACATCCAGTCGATCCAGGACGCCATCAACGGCGGCGAAATCTACCGCTACATCACCAAGCCGTGGGAAGACGGCGACATGCTGCTGCTGGTGCGCCATGCGCTGGAACGGCGCCAGCTCGAGCAGGACAAGCTGCGGCTGGAAGCCCTGACCCAGCGCCAGAACGCCGAACTGAAGGCGCTCAACCAAAGCCTGGAAGCCAAGGTCGAGGAGCGCACCCGCCAGCTGCGCACCGAGCATGAGGCGACCGTGGCCGCCAACGCCAAGCTCAAGCAGAATTTCGTCACCACCATCAAGATTTTCTCCAGCATGATCGAGCTGCGCGCCCACAACCAGCCCGGCCACGCGCGTCAGGTGGCCGAACTGGCGCGCCAGCTGGCGGTGCAGCTCGAACTCGACGGCCGCGAGACGCAGGACGTGTTCATTGCCGCCCTGCTGCATGACATCGGCAAGATCGGCTTTAGCGACGAGCTGCTGCAAACCCCGCTGACCCTGCTGCGCGGCGACAACCTGGCGCTATTCCGCAAGCACCCGGTGCGCGCCGCCGAATTGCTGATGCCGCTCGAAGACTTGCGCGCCAGCGCCACCATCCTGCGCAGCCAGCTCGAACGCTTTGACGGCAACGGCTTCCCCGACGGCCTGACCGGGCTGGCGATCCCGCTGGGCGCGCGCATCCTGGCGCTGGCGGCCGACTACTACAACCTGCAGCAGGGCGGCATGGTGCAGCGCCACCTGCGCCCGGACGAGGCCAAGTCGCTGATCCTCGACGCCGGCGGCAAGCGCTACGACCCGCACGTGGTGGCGGCCTTCCGCCAGATCATCGACGGCGCCGCCGATCCCGGCGCCGGCATCGAAATCCTGTCCGGCGAGCTGGTGCCCGGCATGGTGCTGGCGCGCGACCTGGTCAGCCGCGACGGCATGATGCTGCTGACCGCCGAGCACGTGCTGGACGCGCGCATGATCCAGCAGGTGCAGGATTTCGAAGCCAAGAGCGGCCACCGGCTGGCGATCTGGGTGCGCAACCCGCGGGAGCAGGCATGAGCAGGATTTTGCTGATCGACGACGAGCCCCATGTGCTGGCGGCCCTGCAGCGCGCGCTGCTGCAAATGTTTGCCGCCGCGCCGCCGCAGATCGAAAGCTACAGCGATCCGTTCAAGGCGCTGGCGCGCATCTGCGAATGCGAGTTCGACCTGGTGATTTGCGATTACATGATGCCGCAGATGAGCGGCGGCGAACTGCTGCAAGTGCTGCGCGACGTGGCGCCGGCCACCGTGCGCATCATGCTGAGCGCCTCCACCGAATATGGCACCGTGGTCAGCGCCATCAACCAGGCGGCCGCGTTCCGCTTCATGAGCAAGCCGTGGGACGCGGCCGAGCTGGAGCAGAACGTGCGGCTGGCGCTGGCGCAGCGGCCGGCACCGAGCCCGCAGGAACGCGAGGCGCAGCGGCTTGAAGCCGAGGAGCCCGGCCTGCTGCAGGTGCGGCGCGACGCCGACGGCTCGGTCATCCTGTAGCGGCGCCCGGCGGCAGCACTGGCAGGTGCACCGTGAAGCGCGTGCCCTTGCCGGGCGCCGAGGCCACGTCGATGCGGCCGCCGTGGCGGTTGACGATGCCGTACGACAGCGACAAGCCCAGCCCGGTGCCGCTGCCCACCGGCTTGGTGGTAAAAAACGGCTCGAAGATGCGGTTCAAATGCTCGGGCGCGATGCCGACGCCGTTGTCGGCCACCTCCACCCACACCCAGTCGCCACTGGCACTGACGCCAGTGCGCAGCCTGATCACGCCCTGCTCGCGCAGGGCGTGGGCGGCGTTGACCAGCAAATTCATGAACACCTGGTTCAGCTGCGAAGCCAGGCAGGTCACCGGCGGCAGCACGCCGTACTGCTTGTCGACCCGGGCCTTGTACTTGATCTCGTTGCTGACGATGTTCAGGGTGCTGTCCAGGCCCTGGTGCAGGTCGGCCACCTGCCATTCGGTCTCGCCGACGTGGGAAAAATCCTTGAGCGCCTGGACGATATCCTTGACCCGCTTGAGCCCGTCCATCGACTCGCGTACCAGGTCGGTCACATCCTCCTTGAGGAAATCCAGGTCGGCCTTGCTGCGCAGTGCCGCCAGCTGCGCTGCCAGCGCCGGGTGCGGCGCTGCCGCCTGCTCGTAGCGCTCGACCAGCTCGAGCAGCGTGCCGACATAGTTTTTCAGCGCCCCCATATTCGAATTGACGAAGCCGACCGGGTTGTTGATCTCGTGCGCGATGCCGGCCGCCAGCTGGCCGATCGAGGCCATTTTTTCCGACTGCAGCAATTGCTCGTGGGCGTCGCGCAGCTGGACGATCAGCTGCTGCTGTTCCTCGCCCTTGGCCTGCAGCGCTTCCTCCATGCGCTTGCGCGCGGTGATGTCGGTCAGCGAGCCGATCACTTCCAGCGGTGCGCCGTGTTCGTCGCGGATCAGGCGCAGGGTGTCGTGCATCCACAGGTAGCTGCCGTCGTGGATGCGGAACCGGTATTCGTAGGCGCGCTGGCCCTCGGTAAACACCAGCGCCAGGCTGGAAAAGATATTCGGCGCATCTTCCGGATGGATGTGGTCGAACCAGAAATTCGGATCGGCCACCATCTGCTCGGGCCGGTAGCCAAGCACGTTGTAGGCGTTGTTGCTGACGAAGGTCATCTTGAAGTCGCCGCTGGGCACAGTGCAGTAAATGATGGCCGGCGTGTTGTCGACCAGGTACTGCAGGCGCACCAGGGGCGAAGCCGCGCTGGCCGGCGTGGGACGCGCGCCGGCACCATCGGCGGAGAGAGAATCAAACTCTTCGAATTGCATCACGATAGCCTCGCTGCGGCAACTGCCCGTCTGCCATTATGCCCGAGTTTGCCCCCTCCCCGCGTCCCTTTGCTTACCAGCCGGCGAGGCTGGCGTATGGCGACGGTTCGGGCGGCGGTGGCGGTGGCGGCGACATCCATGCGCGCGGATCGACGCGGTAGTACTTGAGGAATTCCGCGTACAGCTCGGCGTGGTGTTGGGCCATTTGATACGGCTTCTCGAAGAAGGTCTCGGTGGCGACGGCAAAGAATTCGGCCGGGTTGGTGGCGCCGTAGGGATCCATCACCGTCTGCTGGCGGTACATGGCGTGCAGGCGCAGGTTGTGAAAGTCGCGCGACAGCACTTCCGACCATTCGCGGTAGCTGTCCGGGTGGCCGAGGTAAGGCGCGCCGTTGGCGCGGCCCGATTCGCTGTCGAGCTGGTGCGCGAACTCGTGCAGCACCACGTTGTGGCCGTCGGTCCAGTCGGCCGCACCACGGCGCACATTGTCCCAGGACAGCACCACGCGGCCATCGTCCCACGACTCGCCCAGCATGCTCTGGCGGCCCGGCGTGACCACGCCGCCCGGCCCGACGTCGGCGCGCTGTGCCACGAATTCGCTCGGATAGACCAGGATGGTGTGCAAGGCCGGATACACCTTGCTGGGACGGTTGAGCAGCAGCAGGCAGGCCTGGCCGGCAATGGTGACGGCCATTTCATCGGTCACCTCCAGCCCTTCGCAGCCGATGAATTTTTTCTGGTGCAGGAACTGCACCACCATGCGCCGCAGCTGCTGCTGCAGATCCGGGCTCATGCGTTTGTAGACGGGGATGTTCCGCCGCAGCACCGCCTCCGCCTCGGGCGGCAAAGGCCGGCCCAGCACGCGCCGCAGGCGCCAGCGCGGGTACAGAAAAGGCGCGGCAATCAGCAGCGCAGTCAGGCCTATCCAGATCAAAGCTTCCATGTGCCGCAGGTCCGTGTCATGTCTTGACGACCTAGTTGGGGTTGCATGTTTGCATTTCAATACGCAAACATGATACCCCTGCGGCACATCGCTTACTCGGCTTTTTGCTGCCCCATCGGCGAGCCGAACAGAGCCGCCACCAGCGGATCGCGCATCACCGGGCCACGGTTGACGCGGATCGCGTAATGGGTGTCGTCGGCCAGAATGTGGAAATGGCGGCCGCTGCCGGCCATCGCCTGTTCGCGCAGGCCGGGACGCTCCTTGCGCGGCGGCGCGCCTTCGCGTTTCGGCTGGGCGATGGCGGCCAGGAAGGCGGCAATGCGTTCCGGGTCCGGCGTCAGCTGGTAGACCGCCTTGCCAAGATAGGTGGCCGTGCCTTCCACATAGCGCGACAGCTCGATCACGCCGGCTTCGCGCAGGTCGCGGATGTATTTGCGGGCGCCGGACGGCGAAAACTTGAGGAACCAGGCAATTTCATCGGCCAGCATTTCATGCTGGGTCAGCTCGGCGATCAGCTTTTGCATGTTTTCAATACGGCGCAAGGTGGCCGAAGTGGAGCGCACGCGCTCGATCGATGCCATCGACAAGGCCGGCTTGCGGTCCAGCGGCGCCGGCGTCGACCGCTCCATCAGCGACAGGCGCGAGGTGGTTGCTTGCATCTCCGGCGAGGCTTTCATCTCGTTTTGGACCAGAGTTTGTTGTTTGCTGGCAGCATGCATGGGAACACTCCTTTAACTAATTCGGTATCGCGTTGATGGTCAGAATGCCTGCTTGCCCGCTCTCAGTCTGTGCGGCAACGAACATTCAGGGGTCGACTGGGGTCTTAAGCTGGGACAAACGGACAACAAATAAGTTTCAGGAAATGTGATGGATTTGATACAGGTCAAACTTAAGTGCGGTATCGTACAGATGGGTCGCACGAAGATGCCTAATCTGCGATCCAACAGCAGGGCAATAATATTGCTGGAAAAGAAACACTTTTCATCAAAACGGGAGTTCATTTTGAATAAATCTAAAAACATCGCCATCGCCGCCGCCATCCTGTGCGCGTCGTTCGCGGCGCACGCCGAAGATCCGGTGATCAACCCATCGTGGTATCTGCAACCCAGCATCAACGGCATGAAGCCGGACGACAACTTCGGTGTCGACAAACGCGGCTGGGGCGGCGGCCTGAAAGTCGGCAAGGCCCTCAACCCGGACTGGGACATCCAGCTCGGCTACACCGGCGCACGTTCGCGCGACAACGGCCAGCGCTACCAGCAGGAAACGCTGGGCGTGGACGGCCTGTACCTGTTCTCGCGCAAGAGCTTCCGTCCGTTCCTGCTGATCGGCGCCGGCGCCGAGCGCGACAAGAGCAACCTGATCGGCAATATTGAACGCCGCAAGAGCTCGCCTTACATCAGTGCCGGCCTGGGCTTCCAGGCCGACCTGAGCGAAATGGTCAGCCTGCAGGCCGACCTGCGCGACGTGCACGGCTTCCGTGGCAACGACTACCCGCACACCAAGAGCAACAACTACTACGCCACCATCGGCCTGAACATCGCGTTCAACCCGCCGCCACGCCCGGCCCCGCCGGCGCCGCCGCCAGCACCGGTGGTCGAGCCGCCGCCACCGCCGCCAGCGCCGGTGCCGCCGCCACCACCACCGCCAGCGCGCTTCGAGAAAGTCACCCTGTCGGCCACCAAGCTGTTCGCGTTTGACAGTGCCACGCTGAACACGGACACCACGGCGCAACTGGATGAAATCGCCAGCGCACTGAACGCCAACACCAGCGTCGACAACGTGGTCATCACCGGCTACACCGACCGCCTGGGCAGCGACAAGTACAACCAGAAACTGTCCGAGCGCCGCGCCAAC
>Ga0105244_10002659_pt1 | contig 13391 bp, 13 predicted proteins | sample KBSM44metaG_FD_80423 | JGI IMG/M metagenome (GOLD analysis project Ga0105244, IMG submission 80423) | Miscanthus rhizosphere microbial communities from Kellogg Biological Station, Michigan, USA - KBS M4-4 metaG | ecosystem: Host-associated > Plants > Roots > Rhizosphere > Soil | place...
CTCAAGACGGCCGCCCCCGCCGATGGCGAGAGCCAGCTCAGCGACGCCAGACCGCTGGCAACGATGGCCTGGCAAGTGGCGGCGGAGCCGTAGATGCCGATCTGATAACGCGGCTCGCCCGGCCGTGCCGCGTTGAACGCCTGGTTGACGCCTTCGAAATAGCGCGTGATCGGACCGGCGATATCCTCGGCGGTCGGATGGCAGTCGACCTCGAAGTAGATGGCCGAACCCGATGGCTGCGTAATGACCGATTGCGCCATCAGATACGCGGCGGCGCCGTCCGCCAATCCCTGCGCCCGGCTGAACGAATGCAAATGCGCGCCGATGGTCTCCCAAACCACGCCGATCTGAATGCCGGCGTCGGTCAGCGCCCTGGCCTCGGCCAGCGACAAGTTCTTGCCGGCCTGATGACTGTAGTAGCGAATCGCAAAATCGATTCCCTGTTGCTTAATTGGTATCGCGTGCTGGGTCAGCTCGAACGGCGCTTTCACGCCGGTTAAAACAACCATGGGACCTCCGTGGGATGCAGGGTGATATCGGAATTCATGTTCTTTGGGCCGGCTCGGCGACTTCGATGCTGACCTGATAACCGTCGTCCGGCACCAGGATGCGCAACGGATTTTGCTGGCCTTCGACCTCGTAATAATCACTCAGCCGATTGCGCAACCGCGCCAACTGGACTGCGGCGGCCAGATCCATTCCAAAACCGGAACCCGACCTTGGACGGTTGCCGGGAGTGATCGCCGCATTCCCGCCTTGATACTTTTGGTTACTACTATCCCGGACCAAATGGTCTAGTAGCGCGCAGCAACGCTGTGACGCGGCGAAGGTGCGACTGACCGCAATGCGGCGCAGCTCTGCACGCACATCGTCCGGATGGGGAGCGAATGCGGCGCCGGCATACCGGCCGCGCGAAGACACAACAGTGAGAGCAGAATGTTTAATAGTTTCCCCAGCCTAATGTTAATATTCACTAAAGGTACAGATTTGAAACAACTGTACTCATTAGCTATACAAATGGCCTTCTGGAAACCTTCGGATCGCTAACTCGTTGATTTAAAAGTTGTTATTCATAGGCGAAGAAGGTTAGTGTGAACCGTAAAAGCTTCCGTTTTGGTCAGTGGCGCGTCGATCCGGCCACCAACACGCTCAGTTTTGGTGTGCTCAGCCGGCAGCTGGAACCACGCGCAATGGATGTTTTGTTACATTTCTGTAAGCATCCGCACGACGTGGTCTCCGCCGACGAGCTGCTGGACGCCTGCTGGGGCGATACCCCGGCCAGCGACAACGCGGTTCACAAAATCATCACACAGCTGCGCCGGGCGCTCGACGACTCGGCCGCCGAGCCGCGCTATATCGAAACTATTCGTAAGCGTGGTTACCGTCTATTAGCGGAGCTCAGCTACGACGACGACGTCAGCAATGGCAGTTGGTTGCACGCCTCCCCGTTCCGGGGACTGGAAGCTTTCGAGGAACAACACGCCGCCATCTTCTTCGGCCGCAAGCTCAGCGTCGACCAGTTGGTACAGGTGGTGGTGGCCCAGGTCCAAGCGGCGTGCTCGATGGTGCTGGTGCTCGGCCCGTCCGGCGCCGGCAAGACCTCCCTGGTCCAGGCCGGACTGATTCCCGCGCTCAAGGCCGGCGCCGCGCCGGCGGAATCCGGACTGGCGATTAGCGACCATGTGCAGCTCGACTGCGCCGACATGGGCCAGTCCGGTCTGCTGGAAACGCTGGCCAGCGTGTTGCTCGATGCGGAAATCGACGACCGCCTGCTGTTTGAAAACACCAGCGCCGCCGCCCTCGCCCAATACATGGCGCAGGATTTGCCGGGTTTGATCGAACAGTTGCAAAAACGGCTGCCGACAATACGGCTGGCGGTTTTCATCGACCGTTTCGAAGCCATCTTCCGGCTGCCACATATTAGTGAGCAGGAGCGCGCCGTCTTCATCAACGTGCTGGACCAACTGGCGCGCTCCGGCTGCGTGCTGCTGGTTTTGGCATGCCGCAACGATTTCTACCCGCACTTGACAGCCTACCCCGCGCTGATGAGCATGAAGCTGCGCGGCGGCCACTTCGACTTGACGCCGCCGGGCAGCGCGGACATCGCGCAGATCATCCGCCATCCGGCGCAGGTGGCGCAGTTGCGCTACACGGTTGATGGGCACGGCGAGAGTCTGGACGAACTGCTGATCAACGCCGCCAAGGCCGGGCCGGACACGTTGCCGTTGTTGCAATACTGTCTGCAAGAGTTGTATCGTCAGCGCAGTCCCGACGGCGAGCTTAGTCACAAGGCTTACCACGACATGGGCGGCCTGGAGGGCGCCATCGGTGCGCGCGCCGAGCAAGTTATCTCGGAGTTAGGGGCATCCCAAATCGCCGCCCTGCCCCAGCTCTTGTCGCGACTTGTACTGGTGGCCGAGGACGAATCAACCGTCACCTCCCGCCGCGTGTTGTGGTCATCATTGAGCAGCGACGATGAGACCAAGTTAGTGCAAGCACTGGTCGATGCCCACCTCTTCGTCAGCGATCTACACGCCGGAGCCCCCGCCTTTGGTATTGCCCACGAAGCGCTGCTGCGCCGCTGGCCGCGCGTTGTCGCATGGATCGACGAGCACCGCCAAGCGCTACAGACCCGTAGCCGCATTAGCGCCCAAGCCAAACGCTGGCAAGACAGCGGCCGCAAGCGCGACATGCTACTTCCGTCCGGGACCCAGGCAAATCAGGCACGCCAGTTGTTGAAAACCACGGGATTCACCTTCACCCAACAAGAGCAGGATTTTGTCCATGCCTCGTTGATGGGCGTGCGCCGTGGAGAACGGCTGCGTCTCGGAATCATGGTTGTGATGACCACTTTGGCGCTGCTCGCCGGCGGGCTCGGCTTAGCGGCGCGCTCAGCTCAGAGTCAAGCAGAGGCGCATCGAACCGAGGCTGAAGGGTTGATGGGCTACATGCTAGGCGAGTTCGTCGATAAACTGAGACCGCTCGGCAAGCTGGATTTGCTCGATAGCATCAGCAGCCGCGCACTCTCATATCTCTCCGACTCGTCACGTGCTAGCGACAGCGCCGCAGCGCTGGCCCAGCGCGCAAAATCGCTACAGCTGATTTCCGAGGTCCGCATCGCACGCTCCGATCCCGCCGGTGCAAATAAAGCCCTTTTAGCGGGACGCCAGATTTTACAGCAGCAACTACAAGCAAAGCCGGCTGACGTTGCCTTACTGAAAAGCGCTGGAGAAAATGCCTTTTGGCTGGGACAAATCCACTACGATCAAAAGGAATGGAGCGAATCGCAGCAGTATTTTGACGAATACTTGGATTATGCAAACCGGCAGTCGGCAGCCGAGCCTGACGACGTCAGCGGCTGGATAGAACAATCCTATGCACATAACAGTTTGGGCACTTTGGCGTTGCAGCGCGGTGACGCCAAGCGCGCGGCAAGCGAATTTGCGCTGTCGGTTCAACTTAAAACCCGCGCTTACTCCAAGACCCCAAAGGACAAGCAGTTGGCGGCAGATTTGGCCGACAGTATCTCGTGGCAAGCCACTGCTCAAGTGAAATTCGGTCAGCTAGCCCAGGCCGAGGTTCTATATGGTCGTGCACTCGATTTGTTGCAGTCGCTACATGCCACCCATCCGGAGGATACTCTATGGATAAACCAGCTAGCTGGGGCATGGTCTCGCAAATCCGAACTCAAACAAGCGCGCGGGGATTTATCCGGCAGCTCACACGATGCACTGCAGGCGTTTAGTCTGCTGCAAGCTATGGTCGAGAAGGATCCGAGCAACCGCACTTGGCAACGCAAAATGTATGTTGCGGAACTACGCGTTATTGATACAGAAAAGGAACAAAAGCTAGCTCAGTCCTTCAGCCGACTGGAAAAGCTGCAGCAAGTTTTCACTGAATTAAGCAAACTCGAACCAAAAACACTCAATCTACAAGTGCTAATAGCAATGGTGCAGCAGCGAAAAGCGGCGGTTCTGATGCGAAACCGTCAGCCGGGTGCTGCTAACCAAATTCTTCAAGCTGCGTTAAACAAATTACAGCAACTGCACGCCAATGCGCCCGCAGACATATCGATTAGAACAGTAACCGTTGATACGATGTTGCTCAACGCCGAGTTGGGGGAAATGCAAAACGATATGACAGCACTCAATCACTGCAAGGCCGCGCGTGAATTACTCCGCCCGCTTGTCATAGGCAGTGCTGACTTCCAGCTATTAGCCCCCTGGGTGAAAGCTCATGCGTGCCTTAATCAAAGCGAGCAGGTAAATCAGATCAAAAAGCAACTTGAAGCAATGCAATATCGCGACGCCGGCTATCTGCAATATCTTTCCAACCACCCACCAAAGAAAGTAAATTCATGACTACATTTCCGGCATCTACATCGTTCGTCAACATTTTGGTTTCGGTTAAACCTAGCAAGACAGTGCTAGGCACTTACGACGTTATAACTGCCCCGGCGGTGCCCGTCATCACCGAAACCGACACCGTCATCAATTACCAGATTTTTGACACGGATGGGCATGACATCGTCTTCAAGGGAATGTGCGTCAAGCCAGCAATCAATGATCAACTGAGTCCTGCCAGCGTTAGCATCAGCGGTAAGCTACTGACGTTCAGCGATGCCAACACGGAAACCATGACCATGAACATCACACTCCAATTCATCGATAAGAATAACCCAGCCCTTGAGTTCTCGCATGATCCGCAAATCAGTAACAATCCACCAGTCTAAGAAAATTTGACACTCCTGCCAGCGCTGACAGTATGGCGCTGGTAAGGCTTAGCTGTTATAAACACCGCATGACTCCTACCCAACAATTGCAATTCAAATCCACCGAATACGGCGGCCAGCACCCCGGCACGCGCCTGATCGTCACCGGCGCCGTCCACGGCAACGAAACCTGCGGCACCAAGGCCATCCAGCGCGTGATGCGGGAACTCGATAGTGGCGCCCTCGTCATCCGCAACGGCGCCGTCACCTTCGTGCCGATCGCCAACCCACTGGCCTACGCCAAAGGCGAACGCTTCGGCGATCGCAATCTGAACCGCAACCTCTTCCCCAACGAGAACCCGCAGGATTTCGAGGACCGCGTCGCCAACTGGCTGTGCCCCCTCCTCGCCCGCCACGACGTGCTGCTCGACTTGCACTCGTTCAAGGCCTCCGGCGAACCCTTCGTCATGGTCGGCCCGCGCAACAACGACGGCCCGCTCGAACCCTTCCAACACGAACAACAGGAACGCGCGATGGCGCGCCGCCTCGGCGTGCGCCGCTTCGTCGACGGCTGGCTGCGCACCTACGGCGCCGGCGTGCAACGCCGCCTGCGCGGCGACAGCCAATTGGAAACCGTCCTGCGCTACGGCATGGGCACCACCGAATACATGCGCAGCACCGGCGGCTATGCCCTGACGCTGGAATGCGGCGAACACACCGATCCGCAAGCGCCCGAAGTCGCCTACCGCGCCATTATGAACACCTTGGCCTTCCTCGGCCTGATCGACGCGCCCTCGCCGCAGCCGATCGCCGACGAGGCGATGGAGGCGCTGAGCATGGTCGCCGTCTACGACAAGGTCAGCGCGGACGATACCTTCACCCGCGCCTGGTCCAGCTTCGATCCGGTCCGCAAGGACGAGCAGATCGGCACGCGCGCCGACGGCACGCCGGTGCTGGCCGAGTTCGACGGCCGCATCCTGTTCCCCGACAGCGCGGCCGGCGCCAACAGCGAGTGGTACTACCTCACCCGCGCCAACCCGAGCTTCTGACGCTTTAGATCAGGTGGTGGTGAGCTTGAGCCCGATGATGCCGCCGACGATCATGGCGATGCACGCGAGCCGCACCGCGCTGGCCGGCTCGTTCAGCGCGACGATGCCGTAGATTACCGTGCCGACCGTGCCGATGCCGGTCCAGATCGCGTAGGCCGTGCCCAGCGGCAGCGTGCGCAGCGCCAGACCCAGCATGCCTATGCTGCCCAGCATCGCGGTCAAGGTCCACAAGGTCGGCATCAGCTTGGTGAAGCCGTGCGTGTATTTGAGTCCGACCGCCCAGGTGACCTCCAGCAGGCCGGCGATGATGAGGATGATCCAGGTCATTGCAACTCCAGTTCGCGTGAGCCGAAACTATAACAGTTGCAACAAAATTATGCCCACGCCGGTCTTGCCTCGGGGATAATCAGCGCTCAACTATAAAAAGGAGCGACCATGCTTTTACTGGCCCAGATCGTCACCGCCGTCGTGGCACTGATACATATCTATATCGTCCTGCTGGAGACGGCGCTGTTCGAGACGCGCGGACGCAAGGTCTTCGGCCTGAGCAAGGAAAAGGCCGACATCGTGCGGCCGGCCATGTCCAACCAGGGTTGCTACAACGGTTTTCTGGTCGCGGCGCTGGTGGTCGGCTTCGTCCATCCGAACCCGGCGATCGCGTCGGCCTTCACGGTGTTCGGCCTGTGCTGCGTGGCCGTGGCCGGCGTGTGGGGAGGCCTGACGGTCAAGCGCAGCATCCTGCTGATCCAGACGCTGCCGGCGGTGATCGCGCTGGCGCTGCATTTCGCCGCCTGAGTCCGACCGGCGCCTCTCTCCAAATGCAGATTGTCATTTCGTTCACAACCGTGGAACAATCGTTGGACATCTGCACCGGGAGACGCTCATGCAACACGCCAGTTGTACACCGATCGAACCGGAGCTTGCGTTCGGCCCCTACCGGCTGGCGCCATCGAGCCGAACCCTGTCCAAAAACGGTCAACCGGTACGGCTGAACGGGCGCGCGTTCGACCTGTTGCTGGCCCTGGTCGAGCGGGCTGGGGAAGTCGTCAGCAAGGAAGAATTGATCGCCCGCGTCTGGCCCAGCACGGTCGTCGAGGAAAACAATCTGCGCGTGCATGTTGGCACCTTGCGCAAGGCGCTCTCCGGCGACCCGAACGGCCTTCGGTATATTGAGAACGTCGTGGGCCGGGGGTACAGTTTCGTCGCGCCAGTGACCCTTCCCGTCCACGCGGCCATCATGCAGCGTAACCCGATGCTTCCCCAGCCGCCGCGCGACATTCTCGGACGCGACCCAACCCTCAAACAACTGACGACGCTCTGCCACCAGCATCAGTGCGTCACCATCGTCGGTGCGGGCGGCATCGGCAACAGCACAGTCGCGCTGATGGTAGCTGAGGCGCTGACGCCGATCTTCGGCACGCGTATCTACTTTGCAGACGTCGCTCCGGTCACCGACGACCGAAAAACTCGCCGCCGCCGGGGCCACGGCGTGCGGCGGCGATGACATCCTCTCATTACGGCTAGTCCATCAGGGCTTGAGCGAGGTCCGCGCACCGCTAAGTATTCAGGCCGCCGCCGCGCCGCCGAACGGTTTGCGGGCGAGCTGATTCAGCCGGCGCACCTGCAAGGTCGCGCCGATGACGAACAGCACGAACATCGCGCCGGTGATGACCTTGAGCTCGGGCGCCTCGGCGTTCGGCAGGATCGGCGCGCCCATCGGCACGCGGGTCAAGGTCTCGGTCACTGCGGGAATCATGTGGAAGAAGAACGTCAGCGACAGCAGCACCGTTTGCAGCGCCGCTCTGGCGGCAACCTTCCACGCCACGGCCAGCACCAGCAAGGTGATCACGCCGAGCGCGTGCGGCTTGCCGAAGCCGCCATGCTGGAAAATGCCGAAGCCGGTCAGGCAGGTCAGGATCGTCATGACCAGATAGGTCTTGCCGGCGCCGTTGCCCAGGTCGATGCGCTTGTCGCGGACAAAGCCGACGATGCCGGCGCCGACGGCGACCAGGCTGATGAGTGTATGGATAACGCCGAGTGTGGTCAGGCCGAACATGGTGCACTCCTTCGTCGCGGGGATCGGGGGTGGGACCATGTTAGGCGCACCGCATCGGGCGGCGCGAGTAAAACAATATAAAAAGATATAAACCGGTGTGTACCGGTGCTCAGCTCCCCAGCGGCGGCTTGACGACGGACATGCTCGGCAACGCGATGGTCTGCACCACCACCGGCGTGGTTTCGGTCTGCGGCCGGGAGCCGCTGCCGCGCAGCGCCAGCAGCCAGCCTATGCCGTCGAACCAGAACGGCGCGCCCAGCGACGAGGCGAAGGCGGTGACGATCCAGCCCATCAACGCGAACGCCAGCGCGCCGAGGAAGGCCGCCACGCCCTTGCCGGCGGCGTCGTCAAAGCGCGACGACGGCCAGCCGATCGGCAGCTTTTCCACCATCTGCCATTCTTTTTTGGCGATGGCGGCCTGCTCCAGCGGCGTGGCGGCCGGCGCGCCGGCGACTGGCGGAACCGGCGGCTTGACGCGGCCGCTGGCGACGCCGTCGGCGCCCTGCTGCGCCAGTTGGGCCGCCACCTGGTCGTCGCCCCACAGGCGCTTGCTCAATTCGATCGCGTCGATGTTCATCGAGGCGGCGTAGAACAGGCCGACGCAAAACAGCACCAACTGCGAGCGCCGCTTGTACCAGCCGGTGATGCGCTCCATTACCGTTTCGTACCAGATGCGGACGGCGTTTTCCAGCGCGGCCACATCGTCCGGCCCCTCGCCCATGATCGCCAGCAGGGTGCGGGTCAGGCCCTCGTTGCCGACCTGCGCCAGCAGCATCGCTGCCGTCTGCGTCTTGCCGTATTTGGCCGTCAGGGTCGACACGAAGGCGCGCGCGAAAATGGTCGACGGAATGTACGACGGCATGCGGCCCTGCTGCGCCATGCCCTGGATCAGCGGATGCGCCATAACGGCGGCCGTCAGCGACCCGGCGCCCAGCTTGTCGAGGCCGAAGCCGGTGTCGACGCGCAGCAGCCGCATGATCGATGGAATAATGCCGCGCAGGCGCGGTTTGCCGGCGGACTCGTGCAGCATCGTCAGCACGCCGTCGAGCAGCACCTTGGCGCGGGTCTGGAACAGCGAGGCGATCGCCTCGCGCGTCGCGCTGCACAGCAGGCTGACCGCCAGGAAGGTGTACGACAAGCCGATGGCCACATCCAAATAATGACTCGACATACAGCCCCCGTTAGAATTTGGTCAATGTTCCAGTAACATAAAGGATTTTTGGGCCGCAAGCCAGCCGCAAGCACGAATTTCATTTATATCGTAAGATACCGATATTGAAATCGGAAAAAAGCGATACATATATCGTCATAGGACGATTTCATTTTTTGACCCAGGTGAACCTCAGATGGACATAGACGCGATACACAAAGCCCTCGCCAACCCGATGCGGCGCCAGATTCTGGCGTGGCTGAAGGACCCGGAGCAGTACTTCCCGGATCAGGCGCACCCGCACAAGTTCGGCGTGTGCGCTGGCCAGATCGACCATCGCGCCGCGCTGTCGCAGTCGACCGTGTCGGCACACTTGTCCATTCTGCTCAAGGCCGGCCTGATCACGTCCCACCGGGTCGGGCAATGGAACTACTTTAAACGCGATGAAGCGACCATCCAGGCCTTCATCGACCAAATGACACTATAGGAAATTCGACATGGCTAACCTCTTCGACCCGATCACCATTGGCGACCTCACGCTGAAAAACCGCATCATCATGGCGCCGCTGACGCGCGCCCGCGCCATCGGCGGCGCCCGCGTGCCGAACGCGCTGATGGCCAAGTACTACGAGCAGCGCGCCAGCGCCGGCCTGATCCTGAGCGAGGCGACCTCGGTCACGCCGCAGGGCGTGGGCTACGCCGACACCCCGGGCCTGTGGTCGGACGAGCAGGTCGAAGGCTGGAAGGAAGTGACGGCGGCGGTGCACAAGGCCGGCGGCGTGATCTTCGCGCAACTGTGGCACGTGGGCCGCATCTCCGATCCGGAGCTGCTGAACGGCGAAGCACCGGTGGCGCCAAGCGCGATCGCGGCCGAAGGCCACGTCAGCCTGCTGCGTCCGATGCGCCCGTATTCGGTGCCGCGCGCGCTGGAAACGGAAGAACTGGCGGGCATCGTCGCCGCCTACAAGAAAGGCGCGGAAAACGCCAAGAAGGCCGGCTTCGACGGCGTGGAAATCCACGGCGCCAACGGCTACCTGCTCGACCAGTTCCTGCAAGACAAAACCAACCAGCGCACCGACAACTACGGCGGCCCGATCGAAAACCGCGCTCGCCTGATGCTGGAAGTAACCGATGCCTGCATCGAAGTCTGGGGCGCCGACCGCGTCGGCATGCACCTGGCGCCGCGCCGCGACTCGCACGACATGGGCGACTCCGATCCGGCGGCCACCTTCGGCTACGTCGCGCGCGAACTGGGCAAGCGCAAGATCGCCTTCATCTGCGCGCGTGAAGCGGTGGGCGAGGACAGCCTGGGACCGTTGCTGAAGAAGGAATTCGGCGGCGTCTACATCGCCAACGAAAGCCTGGACAAGCAGAGCGCTCAGAAGTTGCTGGATGCCGGCACGGCCGACGCCGTCGCCTTCGGTAAGGCCTTCATCTCGAATCCGGATCTGCCGCGCCGCCTGCAGACCGAAGCGCCGCTCAACGAGTGGAAGCCGGAGACGTTCTACGGCCAGGACGGCGTTGGTTACACCGACTACCCAGCCTTGGCGTCGTAATTCGGGCGGGCCGCTGGCGGCTCGTGGCGGATTACGCTACGCTAATCCGCCCTACGTGATCCCCGGCAAATCCGCCGTCTGTCGAGATGGACATATACATCAAATCATCCGAGGAGACACGTAGGGCGGATTAGGCGGCACGCCGTAATCCGCCACGAGCCGCCAACGGCCCAAACCATCAACGCGGCTGGGTGTAATTGACCGGCACGTACTGATACCCCTTGCCATGCGCGCGCACGTGGCCCAGCCCCGGGAACGACAGGTGCGCGGCGCCGATCAGATAACCGCCCTTGGCGGCGGCTGCGAACGCTTCCTTGCGCTGGGCGATGGCGATCGTGCTGTCGCTGTCGAACTCGATGCCCACGCCTGGATCGTCAAACTGCACACCCTGCACGTGCAACAAATCCCCCAGCAACACGAGCTTCTGCCCCTTGCTCTCGATCACGTAGGTGATGTGGCCTGGCGTGTGTCCGCCGTTGAAGTAGGACTTGATCCCCGGCACCAGCTCGGTGTTGGCGACGATGGGCTGGAACTTGCCGGCCTTAACGTACGGATTGATCGACAACATCGCCCCCAGGAAATCGTCCTTGCCTTCGGGCGGCGCCTTGTCCAGATTGGCCTGGCTCAGATAGTAATCCGCGTCGAGCTTGCCCGCGCGGACGATGGCGTTCGGGAATACGCGCTGCTCGTTGCTCGCCAGACCGCCGAGGTGGTCGCCGTGCATGTGGGTGATGTAAATCTCGTCGACCTGCTCCGGCTTGTAGCCGGAGGCCTTCAGGTTGCCCAGCAACTGCCCCAACGTCGGGCCGAACAGGCTGGCGGCGCCCGCGTCGATCAGCACCAGCTTGCTGCCCGTATTGATCAGGAAACCGTTGACCGACGTTTGAATCGGGCTCTTCTCGAACACCTTGGCCAGCGCCGCGTCGGTCTTGGCCGGCGGCTGCTTGAGCAGCTTGTTGACCGGCAGGTCCAGCGTGCCGTCGTTCAGCACGGTCACTTCGAATTCGCCCAGGGTGGTGCGATAAAAGCCCGGCGCCTGGAACTTGGCCATCGGCGCTGCGGCCTGGGCCGCTGTGGCCGCGAAGGCGCCTGCGATGGCCACGGCGAAGGCGGCACGTTGAAATTTAGTCGTGATCATGGCTGCCCTTTTTTTTGAGAATTATCAGGACCGCTACAATACCTCAAATGCACTAATTTGTGCCGGGCCGTGGCAAATCCGCGCCGCCGGCCGCAAAAACCTATCGACAAAACACCGCTTGTCGCCTATGATGAATAATAATCATTCTCATTTAAATGCAGCCGGTGTCCGTCGATCAGCTTACCTCCAATCCCGTCGAAACTCTCTACCTTGATCACCACACGTGGCTGCGCGGATGGCTCCAGCGCAGGCTGAACAACAGCAGCGACGCCTCCGACCTGGCCCAGGATACCTTCGTCAACGTCATCACGACCGGCTACGCGGGCGACATCCGCGAACCGCGTCCCTTCCTCGCCACCATCGCCCGCCGCCTGCTGGCGCACCGCCACCGCCGCCATCTGCTGGAGACCGCCTATCTGGAAGCGCTGGCCGCCCTGCCCGACGCCCACATACCGGCCCCGGAACAACGCCTGATGGCGATCGAGGCGCTGCAAGAAATCGACCGCGCGCTGGACGGCCTGCCGCTCGCCGTCAAGGAAGCTTTTTTGCTGGCGCAACTCGAAGGCTTGACCTATGACCAGATCGCCGCGCGCCTGCGGGTGTCGGCCAGCTCGGTAAAGCAATACCTGACGCGCGCCGACCGACAGGCCCTTGAGGTGGTCGGCGCGCGGCTGCGGGGCTTGCATGGCGCGGCGGCCTACCGCGCCCTCTCCCCGGTGGCGACCGACCGGCGCAAGACGATGGCGCTGCTGCTGGGCATCGGTGTGGCCGGCGCGGCCGGCGCGCTGGCTTTCCGTTCGGAGCCCTGCCAGCGCCTGGCCGCCGACCTGCACACCGGCGTCGGCGAGCGCCGCGCGTGGACCTTGTCGGATGGCACGCGCCTGATGCTCAACACCGCCAGCGCGGTCAACATCGAATTCGACGGCCGGCGGCGGCTGCTCAAGCTGGCCGCCGGTGAAATCATGATCGTGACCGGCCATGCCGAGGCCGGCATCGAGCGCCCTTTCCTCGTGCAAACGGCCGACGGCCGCGTACAAGCACTGGGCACGGCCTTCACCGTGCGCCAGCTCGCCGGCCGGACCGAAGTGAGCGTACAGAAAGGCGCCGTGCAAGCCACGCCCGCCGATGCGCCGCGCGACGCGCGCATGCTGCGCGCCGGGGAGCGGACGATCTTCTCGGCGACGCGGATCGCGGCGCCCACCCCGGCCGCCGCCGACAGCACCGCTTGGTCCAAGGGCGCCATCGTCGCGGACAATATGCGCCTCGCGGATTTCCTCGCCGAACTGGGCCGCCACCGCCATGGCGTGCTGCGTTGCGATCCGGCGGTGGCCGATTTGCGCTTCTCCGGCGTGTTTCCGCTCACCGATACCGGCGCGATCCTGTCCATGCTGCCGAACTCCCTGCCCGTCCGCATCAGCTCGCGCACGGCGTATTGGGTCACCGTCGAAAAAAAATAAAACTTTTCCTGCCCGATTTACTTTCTCGCGGCACCTATCAGGTAAGCACCCCACTTTCACTTACTTGAGGAACAACTATGCAAAACCAGTTCAAGCGGCGGCCAATCGCCTGCGCTATTTCCCTGTTGATGTGTCTGGGCGGCGCCTTGCCGCCGGCGCAGGCGCAAAGCGCGCCGGCGCAGAACCAGGCGCAGCAGTTCAACATCGCCGCCGGCCCGCTGGGTCCCGCCCTGCGCCACTTCGCCATGACGGCGGGCATCCCGCTGACCTTCAC
>Ga0105244_10002661_pt1 | contig 13387 bp, 13 predicted proteins | sample KBSM44metaG_FD_80423 | JGI IMG/M metagenome (GOLD analysis project Ga0105244, IMG submission 80423) | Miscanthus rhizosphere microbial communities from Kellogg Biological Station, Michigan, USA - KBS M4-4 metaG | ecosystem: Host-associated > Plants > Roots > Rhizosphere > Soil | place...
CTTTGCCATCGCATTGAACTTGTGTGCCCGAACCGTTTTGATATTTCGATCCAGCATATGCGCTATCTCAGGGATCGACATCCCACGCGTCATGTAGCCTAAAATTTCATGTTCAGTCGGGCTGAGCATGCGGCTGCGGCTGACATACCAATGATTAATGACATTGTCATTTACCCGCCGGGTCTCTCCCAACAAGGTCACAAGCTGGCTGAGCAGTGCAGATAATGTATCTGATTTACTTAAAATACCGTGCAGCTCCTTTGGATAAAGCCGGCTAACCAGCCGTGCTTCACGATCGTCTTCTGCCAACACAATCCGCTGAATGCCCGGATGGGAAACCGAAAGCATATTTAAGCACATCAGACACTCTCGCCGGGGTTCACGCAAACCCGAAAGTGAATAGATGACGGAGAAAAAATCCGTCTTACTCATAGCTTCAATGAAAATCTGAGAATTTCTGAAAAAATGAAAACGGTATTTTTGGGTGGCGGGCGAAGATAAAAGATGGCGAAGGCCCGCCTCGCTCATCATGCACTTCTCGATGATGGCCACGTGTTTTTTGACTGAGGTGCGTTCCATTCTGAGCGTTCTCCATAGGCTGAAATTAGGTTCAGCTCTTTCATGCCTTCTGAACTATTTATCCATGCATACAATTCTGCGTTGCTGCGCAGTGATAAACGTCGCATCGCACTATTCTTTTGCGCGCTCACGGTTTTATTACTCTTTTTAAGCAGCATCGCGATTTGATTAATACCCCATCCTTTTCCCAGCAATCGCATCACCTTACGTTCAGAAAGCGTCAGCCGCTCCGTCTTTTCCCGGGATTCATCATTCTCGAGATAATCAGACGACAATAGCGTCTGGCTGATTTTTTCTGCCTGCCCGTTACCGTGGCGAATGGCAGCAATAATGCCTTCGACAGGCTCCATATCTGAAAGGAGCGTACTGCCCGGGCGCATGAGTAATTCAACCGCGGTAGGATAGAAAAAGCGGGAAACAAAAAACACCCAGTGAATATCAGCATGTTGATTAATAATTGAAAAATACTGCTCACACACATTTCTTGTATGCCGCTGATCGCCAGAGAGATCGGCAATGATTAAATCGGCACGGCGCAATTGCAATAAAGTGACTTCTTCCAGTGACCTGAAAAAAGTCATTTCATAATCGGGAAAGTGACGTTCCATAATCTCACTTAGCCCAACTTTTAACACCGGGACTCTACTAATGACTATTCCATACTTACATAGTTTTGATAACATATAACCTCCGCATCCATTCGCGAGTCTTATAAGATAAACAACGTGAATAATTTAAATAACGCCAACGACCTTGTTAGCAAAAAACACTAATGACATCGATAGCGAGGGTGCTGACCTGAGTCATATCAAATATAAAGTTGCAACAATTTGTGATTATAAAAACCGCAATTAATAGTGTCAACAAATAGCCGCGTACTGAAACAGGACAAAAGGCGATACCTGATAAATACTAATTTAAATAGCTATTAGTTCCTGATAATTAATTCATCTCTATTATATATAGAACCAGAAATTAGACATTTATACAGGCACACACGCCTTCCGGCGCCTGAATATTTCCGTTGCGACAGAGCGTCACGCCCTCCCGCGTCCTGGCAGTATTTTGTGATTTATTGCACGAATCTTGATCTGCTCCCGCGCCATCATGGGCACTACCTGTGCTAAAAATTAGCGATTCGTGCCACATCTTGTGGGACTTGAGCAACGTCACCAGGGCTATCATGCAGATGCAAGAAGACCAGTCATCACAACGGGCCATCACACGTCTGTGTATTCAGTGCGGCCTATTTTTATTGCAACACGGTGCCGAAAGCGCACTTGTTGAAGAGCTCTCTACGCGCCTCGGCCTGGCGTTGGGAATGGACAGCGTTGAGAGTTCAATCTCCTCAAATGCCATTGTGCTCACCACCATTAAAGACGGGCAGTGCCTGACATCGACACGAAAAAACAGCGATCGCGGCATTAATATGCATGTAGTGACTGAGGTGCAACACATCGTCATCATGACAGAGCACAAATTGCTCGATGCGCGCGATGTTGAAAAACGTTTCGCTCAGGTTAAGCCATTGCGTTACCCACGCTGGCTGGTCACGGTCATGGTCGGTCTTTCCTGCGCCTGTTTTTGCCGGTTGAATAACGGCGGCTGGGATGGCGCCTTTATCACCTTTTGCGCCAGCAGCGTGGCAATGTATGTCCGCCTGGTGCTGGTGAACCGGCATATGCATCCACAAATTAACTTTTGCATCACCGCCTTCGTTGCCACTACCGTTTCTGGCCTGATGCTGACGCTACCTGTTTTTATACATACCCCTACCGTCGCCATGGCGGCAAGCGTTCTGCTACTCGTTCCGGGTTTTCCGCTAATTAATGCCGTCGCAGACATGTTCAAAGGTCACATCAACACCGGCCTCGCCCGCTGGGCAATCGCCAGCTTGCTCACGCTGGCTACCTGTATCGGCGTGGTCATGGCAATGACTTTATGGGGGCTGCGCGGATGGATGTAATCTGGTTTTTACTGGCGCTTATTCAGGATATGTTGCTTGCAGCCATTCCGGCCGTGGGTTTTGCGATGGTCTTTAACGTGCCACACCGCGCGCTGCCCTGGTGTGCGCTGCTGGGTGCCATTGGCCACGGCACCCGCTTCGCTATGGTTTACTGGGGGTTCAACATTGAATGGTCAACGTTTGTCGCCTCGATGCTGGTCGGTAGCATCGGGATTCACTGGTCGCGTTGGTATCTGGCTCATCCTAAAGTCTTTACCGTTGCGGCGGTCATCCCGATGTTCCCCGGCATTTCAGCATATACCGCAATGATCTCTGCCGTGAAAATTGGCCATCTTGGCTACAGCGAAGAACTGATGATTTTGCTGCTCACCAACTTCCTCAAAGCGTCATCGATTGTAGGCGCGCTGTCGATTGGCCTGTCGATTCCGGGATTGTGGATTTACCGCAAACGCCCACGGGTGTGAATTTTGAGTTATTGCGCCAGCGTGGTAAAAAATCCTTATCCCTAAGGTGGTTGATAAGGAAAAGATGTGGAACAGCAGGGTTTATATGCACCCGACGATTTTGATGAATCTCGGGTGAAAGACAAAATCTTCCTTAGCGCGATTGCGCTGTTCGCAGAATATGGCCTCAATGGCGCGCGCATGGAGCAGATCGCTGAAAAAGCGGGGACCACCAAACGCATGGTGGTCTACCACTATAAGACTAAAGAAAACCTCTATTTACAGGTTTTGGAGTATGTTTATGCCGCGATTCGCGCCAGCGAGAAAGCGCTAAACCTGGCTACCCTCCCCCCCGTAGAAGCCCTGGTACATCTGGTTGAAAACACCTTCGACTATCACGCCGATCACCCGGATTTTATTCGTATTATCTGTATGGAGAACATGCAGCGTGGGCGGTATATCCAGCAGTCGACCTGGCTACGCGATGTCAACCGGAGCGCCCTGACCTTGCTGGAAGATATTTTAGTGCGCGGGCAGAAGAAGCATCTGTTTAACCAGAGCGTTTGTGCGCGTGACCTCCACCGGGTGATCAGCAGCTTCAGTTTCCACTATGTCGCTAACAGTTACTCCTTCTCCATGCTGTTTGAGGCTGATGAAGACCAGCAGCAGCAGCGTCAGCACTACCGTCAAATGGCTGTGCAGGTGGTACTGCGTTATATTTGTCCATAAATAACTTGCAATTAAATCGTGCACTATCTATATTCATAAACATGAAAACAAAACACACCCCGAACGCGCAGCTTGAACTTGATAACCAGTTTTGTTTTGCACTCTACTCAACAAACCTGGCGCTGCATAAACTGTATCGGCAGTTATTGGCGCCGTTAAATCTGACCTACCCGCAGTATCTGGTGATGCTGGTGCTCTGGGAGAAGGATGACGTTACGGTGTCGGACATCGGCGAACGCCTTTTTCTCGACTCGGCGACACTGACGCCCTTGCTCAAACGTCTGGAAAGCGCGGGGCTTATTCTTCGCCAGCGCTCCCGTCAGGATGAACGTCAGGTGGTCATTACCCTGAGCGATGCCGGACGAGATTTACAGCAGCAGGCGCAATCTATACCGAATGCCGTTATGTGTTCGTTTGATTGTGACCACGCACAGTTAATGGTACTGAAGCAGCAACTTGAAGTGCTTCGCCAACAGTTTCAACGCGCATAACGCCCTCTTAACCAGGGTGCTATGCTGATAGATAAATAGCGCACTATAATATAGCAACCGACAAATACGATAAGGAACCTGTTATGTCTTTAGAAAAAGTGGTTTACACCGCAAACGCCAAAGCGACCGGTGGCCGTGATGGCCGTGCAACCTCTTCCGACGGCGTGCTGGATGTTAAACTCGGCGTCCCTAAAGAGATGGGCGGCATGGGCGGTGAAGTCACCAACCCGGAGCAACTGTTTGCCGCTGGCTATTCTGCCTGCTTCCTGGGCGCGATGAAATTCGTTGCTGGCCGTGACAAATTCACCATGCCGAAAGATGCCTTTACTGAAGCAAACGTCGGGATCGGTCCGTTGCCAACAGGTTTTGGGATTGAAGTTGAACTGAAAATCCACCTTGAAGGTATGGATCCAGCCGAAGCGAAAAAACTGGTCGATGCCGCGCATATCGTTTGCCCTTATTCCAACGCCACTCGTGGCAACGTTGATGTGACCTTAACGATCATCGCGTAATACGAAACCGGGCAGGCTCACGCCATCGATCCGGTAGCCAACACCATTGGGAAATACACAGCCGGGGCAACCCGGCTTTTTCGTCTCCATCCTCCTTCCTCCGCTCTGTGTTACTATGTGTCATTATGCCTGCGGATCCGCCACGCGGTGCGCCCGTACTGTCTTTCATGTTTTGAGAATGCGTTATGTCTTCCAGAATCCTGACGTCCACTGTTATTGGTGTTGATGAATTTATACGCGATCACGCAAGCGCTCTGGCGCGAACGAATGAGGGCGCCGTAGCTGTCTTTGCGAATAACGCGCCGGCGTTTTATGCCGTCACGCCTGCACGTCTGGAACAATTGCTGGCCCTGGAAGCGCGTCTGGCACGCCCGGCCATTGATGTCGCACTGGATACCCAATTTTTTGACGAACCTTCTACTGCCCCCACGCGCATACCGATGGGCAAATTTCCCATGTACGCCGACTGGCAACCCGATGCGGACTTTCAGCGCATGGCGGCACTGTGGGGCATAGCCCTGGCCCAGCCCGTTACGCCTGAAGAACTGGCTGCTTTTGTCGCTTACTGGCAGGCCGAAGGAAAAGTCTTTCACCACGTTCAGTGGCAGCAGAAACTGGCACGTAGCGTACAGATAAACCGCAGCAGTCAGGGCGGTTCAGCGAAGCGCGATGTGAACGCTATTTCCCAACCTGATAATCATATTCCACCGGGATTCAGAGGTTAACGATGAAAAACGTCGGCGAATTGATGAAACGTCTGCAAAAGATGATGCCTGCAAATACTCAGCCCGCCTTTAAAACGGGCGAAGAGCTGATGGCCTGGCAAAAAGAGCAAGGTGAAATTCGTGCGGCTGCGCTGGCGCGTGAAAACCGGGCAATGAAAATGCAACGCACCTTTAACCGTTCCGGCATTCGTCCTCTGCACCAGAACTGCTCGTTCGAAAATTATAAAGTCGAGTGTGACGGGCAGATGCGCGCGCTGGGCCAGGCTCGCCAGTATGTCGCTGAATTTGACGGCAATATCGCCAGCTTCATTTTTGCAGGCAAACCCGGCACCGGGAAAAATCATCTGGCTGCCGCCATCTGTAACGAGCTGCTGCTGCGCGGGAAATCGGTTCTAATCATTACGGTGGCCGATATTATGTCTGCCATGAAAGAGACGTTTGGTAATCGTGAGAGTAGCGAAGAGCAGTTGCTTAACGATCTCAGCAGCGTCGATCTGCTGGTGATTGATGAGATCGGTATGCAAACCGAATCGCGTTATGAAAAAGTCATTATCAATCAGATTGTTGACCGACGATCTTCCTCGAAGCGCCCCACCGGCATGCTGACCAACAGCACCATGGATGAGATGAACAAACTGCTTGGCGAACGCGTGATGGACAGGATGAGGCTGGGTAACAGTTTATGGGTTAACTTCAACTGGGACAGCTACCGTAGCCGCGTGACCGGTAAAGAGTACTGAGAATTGTCCTCTGATTAAAGCGGGTCGCACGGGGTGTATACTGTCGACTTTGCTGTCACATCCAGGGTTCCAGATTATGTCATGTACCACTCGCCTTTTAAGCGCCATCGTTATCAGCGGCGCTCTCTTCTCCAGCACGACCTTTGCCGCCTCATGGCAAGACAGCCTTTCCAGCGCTGCCAGTCAGCTGAGTCAAAATAACGGCGCGCAGCAGGGTGGATTATCCCTGTCGTCGCTCACCGGTTTGCTCAACGGCGGCAGCCAGTCTTTAAGCGCTGATACCATGAACAATGCGGCAGGTATTATGTCGTACTGTGCCAAAAACAAGCTGGCTTCGCTGACCAACACCGAAAACATTAAAAACCAGGTGATGGATAAGCTCGGCCTGGGCACCACGGAGCAGAAGCAGGACACCAACTATCTTGAAGGCCTGCAGGGTTTGCTGAACACCAAAAACGGTGAACAACTTAACCTGAGTAATATTGGCAACACGCCGCTGGCGGAAAAAGTGAAAACCAAAGCCTGCGACATCGTGTTAAAACAGGGCGTTAACTTCCTGTCATAAGCTTCTCTTCTCGCGTTTGTCCACCGTCGGGCAAACGCCATTCCCCCTTTGTGCTGTTCCCGCAATGCGGCCCGCCATTTTATCCAGAAGCGACCGCGATCAAACTTCCGCTTATCTAAACCGATTCCTAATAACTTGCAAATAACGTGACACTACAATTGCAGCTGTGTTACATCGCCATTAAATTGTTTCACTTTGTTAATGATCGAGCACCAGCAGTGAGCTGGTCATATTGAGGAAAGCCGGTTGTCCGAGTTACTTTCAATTGCCCTGTTTCTCGCATCTGTGGTGATTTACGCATGGAAAGCGGGCCGTAATACCTGGTGGTTCACTGTCACCTTGCTGGTACTGGGCTTCTTTGTCGTGTTAAACATCACGCTGTACGCCAGCGACTACTTCACTGGCGAGGGGATCACTGACGCGGTTATTTACACGCTGACCAGCAGCCTTACAGGCGCCGGTATTGGCAAATACATTCTGCCTGGTGCAGGCATCGTGTTGGCTCTGATAGCTGTTTTTTGTGCACTGGGGTGGGTCCTGCGCCGCCGTCGCCATCGTCCTTACCACTTTGGCTATAGCCTGCTGGCACTTGCGCTGGCGCTCGGCTCCGTTGATGCCAGCCCGGCATTTCGTCAGATAACCGAACTGGTGAAATCCCAGTCTCGGGAAGGCGATCCCGACTTTGCTGCATACTACAAAGAACCAGCGAAAAAAATTCCTCAACCAAAACTCAATCTGGTTTATATCTACGGCGAGAGCCTTGAACGGACCTATTTCAATAACGACGCCTTCCCCGATCTTGCGCCAGAATTGGGCACGCTGAAAGACCAGGGGATGGACTTTTCCCAAACAGAACAACTGCCTGGAACGGATTATACCATTGCCGGTATGGTCGCTTCCCAGTGCGGTATTCCGCTGTTTGCCCCATTTGAAGGCAACGCATCCGCGTCCGTATCCAGCTTCTTTCCGCAAAACCTGTGCCTGGGCGATATCCTGAAAAATTCTGGCTATGAAAACTATTTCATTCAGGGAGCTAACCTGCGCTTCGCCGGGAAAGATGTCTTTCTGAAATCCCACGGTTTCGATAATTTGATCGGCGCGGAAGAGCTAAAAACGCAGGTAAAAGACCCGGCTTACCGTAATGACTGGGGGTTCTACGACGATACCGTGTTGGATGAAGTGTGGCAAAAATACGAGGAGCTGTCCCGCTCCGGCAAACGCTTCTCCCTGTTTGCCCTGACCGTTGACACCCACCATCCTGATGGTTTTATTTCCCGCACCTGTGAACGTAAGAGCTATGCATTTGACGGTAAACCGAATCAATCCTTCAGCGCTGTAACCTGTAGCCAGCAGCATATTGCTGCGCTTATCAATAAGATCAAAGCCTCACCCTGGTTTAAAGATACGGTGATCGTCGTCTCTTCCGATCATCTGGCCATGAACAACACCGCGTGGAAATACCTGAATAAAGAGGATCGTAAAAATCTCTTCTTCGTTATCCGCGGCGATGAAGAGCAGCAAGATACCCTGTCCATGAAGCGCAACACCATGGATAACGGTGCCACCGTGCTTGATATCCTTGGCGGTGACAACTTTATCGGCCTTGGGCGTAGCAGCCTTTCCGGGCAGTCACTCTCAGGCATCTTCCTGAACATGAAAGAAAAGGCCCTGGCCTGGAAACCCGACATCATCCGCCTGTGGAATTTCCCGAAAAAGATGGAAGCCTTCACTGTCGACCGGGATAAGCAGATGATCGCGTTCTCCGGGAGCAAATTCCGTCTGCCGCTGCTGGTGCGTGTTTCCGACAAGCGGGTCGAGCCCCTGCCGGAAAGTGAGTATTCGGCACCGTTGCGCTATCAGCTTGCTGATTTTGCACCGCGGGATAAGTTTGTCTGGGTTGACCAGTGCTACAAAATGGCGCGCCTGTGGGCGCCGGAGCTCGCACTCTCAACTGACTGGTGCGTCTCTCAGGGGCAGCTCGGTGGGCAGCAAAGTGTACAGCGGGTCGATAAGGCACAGTGGAATGGCAAGACCGCGATAAAAGAGACGGTGATCAGCACCGATCGCTATAAGCAAAACATCGACAGGCTAAAAATCGTCGATGATGATATTCGCTACAAGGCAGATAGCTTCGTCTTCAACGTTGCCGGCGCGCCGGAAGAGGTGAAAAAGTTTACTGGGATCTCTCGCCCGGAAAGCTGGGGACGCTGGTCCAATGCCCAGTTAGGGAATGAGGTCTCCATTGAATTCAACGACCCGCTCCCGGCGAATTTTGACCTGGTGATCACCGCAAAAGCGTTTGGACCGAATGCCAATAAGCCAATCCCGGTGCGCGTAGGCAAAGAGGAACAGGTGCTTACGCTTGGCAACGACGTGTCCACAACCACACTCCGTTTCTCCAACCCGAGCCGCAGTAACACATTGGTGATTGTCCCGCCGGATCCGGTCTCGACGAATGAAGGTAATATTCTCGGCCACTCCCCGCGTAGCCTCGGGATTGGGATGGTGGAAATCAAAGTCGTGAATACCAACGGTTAAAAAATTCGGCGGGCATCACAGCACTGCCCGCATCTCTAACTGCCTGATATCCATCATCGAATACCCCGCTTGCGCAAACAGCGGGGTAAACGACTCCGGTACCGCCACCGGTGTACTCAGCCCGGCAAAACGGTGATGAAGAACCGTCAACATCTCGCGCGCAAACCCGTTACCTCGATATTCCGGCTCAACATAAATAAAACGCAGCGAGGGTGTATCCATCAATGTTGAAACGGCTGCATACGCATGCTTACGGTACTCATACACCTGAAAAGGCAGGGTGAGGAGCGAAAGCGGATCGAGTTGCCAGGGGAGCGTGTCTTTCACTTCACCCGCCGCTCGCCAGACCAGCTCAAGCGGATTCACATCGCGGAGTACGTTTTCCCCGGAGGCGGAAGAGGTCGCGCCCTGGTAGCCTCGCAGCACCCGATGTTGTTCAAAACCCAGCGCTCGATAAAGACCGATACCGGCAGCGTTATCTGCAATCACTTCAAGCCGCAGCTGTCTGACGCCCTTTTCTCTTAGTCTCTCGAACAGAGGTGCCAGTAGCCGCTTACTGATGCCCTTCCCCCTGTATGCAGGGCGCAGGGCATACGCCGCCAGCCTCGCGGTGTCGGCACGGCGTGTGATAATCGCTATCGCCACCAGCGTCTCCCCTTCCCACCAGACGCAAGAGTCGGTCAGGCTGATACCTTCCGCGCCGAAACGCAGGGCAAAACGTTCTGGGGTGAGAGAAACGGGTACGCTGTAGCCTTCGAAACACGCGCCTAAAAAGCAGGCAAGCTGCTCGCTACTGTAGTGAAGGGCGGAAAGGGGGGTAAGGTTCATAATGCGTCTCCATGTTTAAAACAAGGATAGCATGAGGGAGAGGCGTAAAACGCGCCCCGCATCAGCAGGGCGCATGGGGCTTAGAACGTTTCCCAGTTCTCTTCGCCACCGCTGGCTTTCGCCGCCAGTGGTTTAGACAAGTTAGGTTTGAGAAGCACCGGAGCCGCTGCGGTTTCGCGCGTCACACGACGCGTACGGAACACGGCAACGGCCTGCGTCAGACGGCTGGCCTGTTCTTCCAGGGCCGCCGCTGCAGCCGCAGACTCTTCCACCAGTGAGGCGTTCTGCTGGGTCACACGGTCCATCTCTGCCACTGCCAGACCGACCTGATCGATGCCGCGGCTCTGCTCATCAGAGGCCGAGGCGATTTCGCCCATAATGTCGGTCACACGGGTCACCGCACTGACGATTTCGTCCATAGTTTCACCGGCGCTTTCCACCAGGGTGGACCCCAGTTCAACGCGGCTCACGGAATCTTCAATCAGCCCTTTGATTTCACGGGCAGCCTGCGCACTGCGCTGGGCCAGGTTACGGACTTCACCGGCTACCACTGCAAAACCACGCCCCTGCTCACCGGCACGTGCGGCTTCAACCGCAGCGTTCAGCGCCAGAATGTTGGTCTGGAAGGCAATACCGTCAATCACGCTGATGATGTCAGCAATTTTCTGCGAACTGGCGGTAATGTCACGCATGGTCTGCACGACGTTATCCACCACCTTGCCGCCTTTCTGGGCCGTGCCAGAGGCACTCAGAGCCAGATGGCTTGCCTGACGGGCGTTTTCGGCGTTCTGCTTCACCGTCGCCGTCAGCTCTTCCATGCTGGCTGCAGTCTCTTCCAGGGAAGCGGCCTGCTGCTCAGTACGAGAGGAGAGATCGTTATTACCCGCAGAGATTTCGCTCGCACCGCTGTAAATCGCATCGGCGCCGTTACGCACATCACCCACGGTACGCACCAGCTCGCTCTGCATATGACGCAGGCTTTCTGCCAGTTGTCCCATTTCGTTAGTGCCATGAACGTTGATCTTCTGCTCCAGATCGCCACCCGCAATATGACGGATATTTTCGATCAGGTGGTTCATCGGAGCAATCATGCCACGTTTGATGCCGACCCATGCTGCAAGGATAACCAACAGCACAACCAGCAAGACACTGATAATGATCCATACGGCCGTCGAGTAAGAGCTATTGCTCTCTTCTACCGCAATCGCGTAGAGACGATCGTTTTGTTGCAGGTAATCAACATACGGCTTTTCGAAGGCATCCTGGTAACCCTGGGTCGGCTGATCGAAGAACTCATTGATTTTGCCTGCGCCCAGCAGCTGAATCAGCTCAGCCAGTGCATTGTGGTAAATGTCGTAAGTACGATTGATTTCCGCTGCCGCAGCCTCGCTCTGACGTGGATCGCGCGGGGTAGATTGATACGCCTTCCAGTTCACCTCCGCTTGTTTCAGCGAGGTGCTGGCGATCTGCATCAGCTCGTTAACCGTGGCGCCGCTGCCAATCTGATTCTGATCCATCATGTAGCGGATCCCGGCGCGGTTCAATGTGTTACGCGTTTGCAGCAGGGAAACCCAGCTGGCATTCAGCGTGGACTGCTGTTGACGAATGGTTTGTAAAACGGTGAAGTTTTCTTTGTCGTGCTTGAGTGCATTAAAGAACAAGCCGCCAGAGGTGAGTTGCAATAGGCCAAAAAGTCCCAGTACCAAGAGTAAACTGGTGACAAGTTTCATACGGTTTAACATGTTTTTTCATCCCTTTTCCAGATATCAAATTTTCGGCCTGGAAAGCGAAAACTTTATAGTCAGATCTGCTAAAAACCGATTGTTTACACTAACAATTTTGCAACATGTTGTTTTATAACCGCAGAATAAAACCAGGGTAACTGCCCAACGGGGCGTGATCGTCATCACACAATCTCAACCGCTTAACGCCGTATAAAACCGCTTACTTGCATGGCTGACCGCTTACCCCCGCTTTCCCACCACTCAGTCAAATCGCCCCCTTTTTACGCTTGTAATTTGTCATGATCGCCACCAGCAAAAATCGACTTTCAACACATCAACTCCCATTCCATTTTTCTGATAATCAGGTCTGATATGGATACTAAAAAGCTATTCAAACATATACCCTGGGTGATTCTCGGCATCCTCGGCGCCTTCTGTTTATCCGTGGTGGCGTTACGCCGCGGTGAGCACGTCAGCGCGCTGTGGATTGTGGTTGCCTCTGTTTCTGTTTACCTCGTGGCCTACCGCTACTACAGCCTCTACATCGCACAAAAAGTGATGAAGCTGGACCCGACGCGCTCCACTCCGGCAGTCATCAACAACGACGGTCTGAACTACGTGCCAACCAACCGCTACGTGCTGTTTGGTCACCACTTTGCGGCTATCGCTGGCGCAGGTCCGCTGGTTGGGCCGGTTCTCGCGGCGCAAATGGGTTATCTGCCTGGCACGCTGTGGCTGCTGGCGGGCGTCGTGCTGGCCGGTGCGGTGCAGGACTTCATGGTGCTGTTTATCTCTTCTCGCCGTAACGGCGCGTCTCTGGGTGAGATGATTAAAGAAGAGATGGGGCGCGTTCCAGGCACCATCGCGCTGTTCGGTTGTTTCTTAATCATGATCATTATCCTTGCCGTACTGGCACTGATCGTGGTGAAAGCGCTGGCAGAAAGCCCGTGGGGTGTGTTCACCGTTTGTTCCACCGTACCGATTGCCCTGTTTATGGGTATCTACATGCGCTTCCTGCGCCCCGGTCGTGTGGGCGAAGTTTCTGTAATTGGTATCGTGCTGCTGGTGGCCTCCATTTACTTCGGCGGCATCATCGCCCATGACCCGTACTGGGGCCCGGCGCTGACCTTCAAAGACACCACCATTACCTTCGCGCTGATTGGCTATGCCTTTATCTCCGCGCTGCTGCCGGTCTGGCTGATTCTTGCACCACGTGACTACCTGGCCACCTTCCTGAAAATCGGTGTGATCGTTGGTCTGGCGCTGGGTATTGTTATCCTGAACCCGGAACTGAAAATGCCTGCGGTTACGCAGTACATTGACGGTACCGGTCCGCTGTGGAAAGGGGCCATGTTCCCGTTCCTGTTCATCACCATCGCCTGTGGCGCCGTTTCAGGCTTCCATGCGCTGATTGCTTCCGGTACCACACCGAAACTGCTGGCCAACGAAACCGATGCCCGCTTTATCGGTTACGGCGCCATGCTGATGGAATCTTTCGTGGCAGTGATGGCGCTGGTTGCCGCGTCTATCATCGAACCGGGCCTCTA
>Ga0105244_10002662_pt1 | contig 13386 bp, 8 predicted proteins | sample KBSM44metaG_FD_80423 | JGI IMG/M metagenome (GOLD analysis project Ga0105244, IMG submission 80423) | Miscanthus rhizosphere microbial communities from Kellogg Biological Station, Michigan, USA - KBS M4-4 metaG | ecosystem: Host-associated > Plants > Roots > Rhizosphere > Soil | place: Michigan...
CTGCTGCACAAAGCCATCGGCGACCAACTGACCTGCGTCTTCGTCGACAACGGCCTGCTGCGTCTGCACGAAGGCGAGCAAGTGATGGCCATGTTCGCCGAGAACATGGGCGTCAAAGTCATTCGCGCCAACGCTGAAGATCAGTTCCTCGACAACCTGGCCGGCGAAGCCGATCCGGAGAAGAAGCGCAAGATCATCGGTCGTACCTTCATCGACGTCTTCGATGCCCAGTCGAACAAACTGGAAAACATCAAATACCTCGCTCAGGGCACCATCTACCCGGACGTGATCGAGTCGGCTGGCGCGAAAAGCGGCAAGGCCCACGTGATCAAGTCGCACCACAACGTGGGCGGCTTGCCGGAAGAGATGAACCTGAAACTGGTCGAGCCACTGCGCGAACTGTTCAAGGACGAAGTCCGTCGTCTGGGCCTGGAACTGGGCCTGCCGTACGATATGGTCTACCGTCACCCGTTCCCGGGCCCGGGCCTGGGCGTGCGCATCCTCGGTGAAGTGAAAAAGGAATACGCCGACCTGCTGCGTCGCGCTGACCACATCTTCATCGAAGAACTGCGCAAAGCCGACTGGTACCACAAAGTCAGCCAGGCCTTCGTCGTGTTCCAGCCAGTGAAATCGGTTGGCGTTGTTGGCGATGGCCGTCGTTACGCCTGGGTGGTTGCCCTGCGTGCCGTGGAAACCATCGACTTCATGACCGCGCGTTGGGCTCACCTGCCTTACGAACTGCTGGAAACCGTCTCCGGCCGCATCATCAACGAAATCGAAGGCATCTCCCGCGTCACTTACGACGTGTCGAGCAAGCCGCCGGCGACGATTGAGTGGGAATGATTGGACGTCCGGCGTTGTCCGGCACGATCTAGCAAGAAATGCTCTGGAGCCCGCTTAATTGCGGGCTTTTGGCTTTTTGGGTTTGGCAAATTCTGGCAGCTTTGTGCATCGCCAAGCACCGTGTTTGTATGGCATGGTACGGGGCATTGACTGATCCAAATGCCATGTTCGGTGCTCGATACCATGTCGCCCTACTAAGGTAGGGCATGGTATCAAATCTCATCATTAGCTTGGTTTCATTGGGTTTTACCGTGGTGCATGAGTGCTTTTCTGAGCATGGTATTTTTTTTCATGGAATCCATAACTGCCATGTTGACCGATACCAAGCTGCGTAACCTCAAATCGAAAGAAAAACTCTACAAAGTGAACGACCGCGACGGGCTGTACGTGGCCGTCACTGCTGCCGGTTCCATCTCATTTCGCTACAACTACTCCATCAACGGCCGTCAGGAGACCATCACGTTCGGTCGCTATGGTGTGGGTGGCATCACACTTGCTGAAGCCAGAGAGCGCCTGGGAGAAGCTAAAAAGATGGTTTCGGCGGGTAAGTCACCTGCCAAAGAGAAAGCCCGTGCCAAGGCGCGCACCAAAGGGGCAGAGACGTTTGATGCGTGGGCTGAGAAATGGCTGCGTGGGTATCAGATGGCTGACTCGACCCGTGACATGCGCCGATCGGTTTACGAGCGCGAGCTAAAGCCGCACTTCGGTAATCAGAAACTGGTGGAAATCAATCATGAGGATTTGCGAACGCTGACTGATGCAATCGTGGAGCGAGGAGCTCCAGCTACGGCAGTGCACTCCCGCGAGATCGTGATGCAGGTGTTCCGATGGGCGATTGAGCGTGGCCAGAAGGTCGATAACCCGGCTGATTTGGTACGTCCTGCAAGCATCGCTAAATTCGAGCCACGTGACCGTGCTTTGGGGCCTGCTTGACCTCAAAGCTGTTGCGGAGCTTGCGAGAGTAAATGGTGACCTTGGGCGGGTCGCAGGCTTATTGAAATTGTGGCTTGCCGAAAAGCGTGGGCAAGGATCACGAGCGGTGGACGTTGACGCCATAATGGTGGAATTTCGCGAACTACAAGGAGAGGTTAGGGCGATTATGAGCAAGGTTGTATATGAGCGGAAATGAATACGACCTCGTAAGTTCGTTTTTGGCATTTCCTTTTGGTGCACTATTCAAGGGCTTTCGCCAGATAGGCCAATACGTCACGGTGATTGGTCAAGGATGACCAGCAGGGGACCAACCACACCACCGAATGCTCGTCTTTTGCGCATAGAACTTGATCCTATAGCTAAGCACCGGGTCACAACTCTCGAGTGACATCCCAACACCAACCTAGCACGAAGCAAACGCCTCAAACTGCGATTAATTTCGCTCGACTACGATGATTTGCTCTAAAATCTGCCGTTAGCTCCGTCACCGCTCCAGCTAGATCGGTCCACGCATCAGCATTGGCGACTTGGTGGATGCTGAGCTCCTGCGAGGAGGCCGTGCGGACCCAGGCTTCGTGTCGGATTGGTGACTAACGTCACGATCGCTCAATGGGAAGGGATAGTACTGAATGTTTCAGTCGGAAGCGCAAACACGATCAGAGCTCATAGACCAGCAACTTGCGCAATCTGGTTGGAACGTCAAAGACCCCACGCAGGTTGTTGAGGAGTTCGACATTCTGACCGCCTTACCCGAAGGCGTGGCCGAACCGGATACTCCATACGAACGCCATCAGTTCAGTGATTACGTTTTACTGGGTAAAGACCGCAAGCCCCTGGCGGTAGTCGAGGCCAAAAAATCCAGCCGGGATGCTGCCGTAGGCCGTGAGCAAGCCAAACAGTATTGCTACAACATTCAGAAGCAGTTGGGTGGTGAGCTACCGTTCTGCTTCTATACCAATGGCCACTCGATCTACTTCTGGGATCTTGAGAATGCCCCGCCGCGCAAGATCATCGGATTTCCTACCCGGGACGATCTGGAGCGCTTCGCCTATATTCGCCGCAACCGCAAACCGCTGACGCTGGAGTTCATCAACACTTCAATTGCCGGCCGTGATTACCAGATACGCGCGATTCGTTCGGTGCTCGAAGGCATCGAACAAAAAAAACGTGACTTCCTGCTAGTGATGGCCACCGGTACAGGCAAAACCCGTACCTGCGTTGCCATGGTCGATGCGCTGATGCGTGCTGGCCATGCCGAGAAGGTGTTATTCCTCGTCGACCGCATCGCCCTACGCGAGCAAGCACTGTCGGCATTCAAAGAGCACATGCCCAACGAGCCGCGCTGGCCCACCGTAGGCGAGAAGCTCATCGCCAAAGACCGCCGCGTGTACGTTGCCACGTACCCGACGATGCTTAACATTATTCGGGACGATGCACAGCACCTGTCGCCGCACTTCTTCGATTTCATCGTTGTCGATGAGAGCCATCGCTCCATCTACAACACTTTCGGCGAAGTGCTCGACTACTTCAAAGCCATCACCCTGGGTTTGACTGCTACGCCGACCGACATCATCGACCACAATACCTTCCAGCTTTTCCATTGCGAAGACGGCATGCCAACCTTTGCCTACACTTTCGAGGAGGCTGTGAACAATACGCCGCCTTACCTCTGCAACTTTCAGGTCATGAAGATTCAGACCAAGTTCCAGATGGAAGGCATTAGCAAGCGCACTATTTCGCTTGAAGACCAGAAAAAACTGATCTTGCAGGGCAAAGAGGTTGAAGAAATCAACTTCGAAGGTTCGCAGCTCGAAAAACAGGTGATCAATAAAGGCACCAACACCCTGATCGTCCGTGAGTTCATGGAAGAAGCCATCAAGGATGCCAACGGCGTGATGCCGGGCAAGACTATCTTCTTCTGTGCCACCAAGGCACACGCCCGGCGTATCGAAGAAATTTTCGACAAGCTCTACCCGCACTACCACGGCGAACTGGCCAAGGTGCTGGTGTCGGATGATCCGCGCGTTTATGGCAAAGGCGGTCTGCTCGACCAATTCACCAACAATGACATGCCGCGCATTGCCATCAGTGTGGACATGCTTGACACTGGCATCGATGTGCGCGAAATCGTCAATCTCGTCTTCGCCAAACCGGTGTATTCCTATACCAAGTTTTGGCAAATGGTGGGGCGAGGTACGCGCTTACTGGAAACCAGCAAACCCAAGCCCTGGTGCATCGAGAAAGGTGTGTTCCTGATTCTCGATTGCTGGGATAACTTCGAGTACTTCAAGCTCAACCCCAGAGGCAAGGAACTCAAGGTCCAGTTGCCGCTCCCCGTACGGCTGGTTGGTTTGCGGCTCGACAAAATCGAGAAGGCCAATAACAGCGGCCATGTCGATACCGCCGCACGCGAAATTGCCAAGCTCCGCTTGCAGATTGCCGCGCTGCCACAAGCATCCGTCGTCATCAGAGAAGCCGCCGCTACACTGGCGCGGCTGGAGGAAGAAAGTTTTTGGGTCAGCCTCAACCACGATCGGCTGGAGTACCTGCGCGCTGAAATCAAACCACTGTTCCGTACCGTCTCCGATGTTGATTTCAAGGCCCTACGGTTCGAGCGCGACATGTTGGAGTACTCACTGGCGGTGCTCAATGAGGACAAGGTACAAGCCGAAACTATTCAGGCCGGCATTGTTGAACAGATCAGAGAACTGCCATTGTCCATTGGTTTTGTTAAAAAGGAAGAAGCACTTATCCGTGTCTCACAAACCAACTACTACTGGGCCAAGGCCGACGAAGACGCCTTCGACGACATGGTGACGAAGCTCGGCCCACTGATGAAGTTTCGCGAACAAAGTAGCGACCAGGAGCAAACGCATCTTGACCTAGTCGATGAACTGTTCAAGAAGGAATGGGTCGAGTTCGGCCCGCAGCACGAAGCCGTGAGCATCACCCGCTACCGCGAAATGGTCGAGACGTTGATTGTAGAGTTGATTGAACACAACTCGGTGCTGCAAAAAATAAAAAAAGGTGAGGCGGTTAGCTCTAATGAGGCCAGAGAATTAGCCGAGTTGCTGCACGAAGAGCGCCCGCATATTACTGAAGACCTGCTGCGTCAGGTTTACAAGAACAACAAAGCCCGCTTCATCCAGTTTATTCGCCACATTCTGGGAATTGAGGTCCTAAAAAGCTTCCCGGATGAAGTCAGCACAGCGTTCGACCAATTCATTCGCGCTCACACCAACCTCAGTAGCCGCCAAATGGAGTTCCTCAATCTGCTGAAGAACTTCATCGTCGAGCGCGAAAAGGTGGAAAAGAGGGATCTGATCAACGCCCCCTTCACGGTCATCCATCCCCAAGGAATCCGTGGTGTTTTCAGCCCGGCCGAGATCAACGAAATACTGCTGCTGACCGAACGGTTGGCCGCGTAAAGAACAGGCAACCCCCATGCTACAAAACAACCTCGAACTCAAAATCAAGATCGACCAGCTCTGGAACAAATTCTGGAGTGGTGGCATCAGCAACCCACTCACCGCAATTGAACAGATCACCTACCTGCTGTTCATGAAGCGGATGGATGAGCTGGATCAAAAAAAGCAGGCAGATGCTGAATGGGCGGACGAAAAATACACATCAAAGTTTGAAGGGATCTGGGTACCCCCAGAGCATAGAAGCAAACGCAGCGGTCGTGAGAGCGCAGTGGAGCTTGTTGAGATACTCGCGCACGATCAACGTCAGCATGGCATTGCCAAACGCACCTTGCGCTGGAGCGAGTTCAAGCGTATGCAGGCTGAGGAAATGCTGCAGCATGTTCACAGTAAAGTATTTCCCTTTCTCAAGGATTTGAATGGCGCGGAGTCCAACTTCACTCATCATATGAAGAACGCCGTTTTCATTATCCCCAAACCGGCTTTGCTGGTAGAGGCGGTGAAAACAATTGATGAAATATTTGAAGTGATGGAGCGCGACTCGCGGGAAAAAGGCCAGGCATTCCAGGATATTCAAGGCGACGTTTACGAATTTTTGCTCTCGGAAATTGCCACCGCCGGTAAGAATGGCCAGTTTCGCACCCCGCGCCATATCATAAAGCTGATGACTGATCTGGTGCAGCCGCAACTAGGTCATAAGATCGCAGACCCTGCCTGTGGCACTGGTGGCTTCTTGCTCGGTGCTTACCAATACATAGTCACCCAGCTCGCCCTCAAGGCAGACGACAAGAGACTTCCCCTTGACGAAGACGGCTTCGTCCGCACCTCGGTTGCCGCCACTCTTACTGAAAATGCTCAGACCACTCTCCAAGAATCGCTCTGGGGTTACGACATCGACAGCACTATGGTGCGCCTCGGGCTTATGAACCTAATGATGCACGGCATTGATGAGCCGCACATCGACTACACGGACACCCTCAGCAAAAGTTTCACAGAAGAGTCCGAGTACGACATCGTTTTAGCTAATCCGCCCTTCACCGGTAGTATCGACAAGGGCGATATCAACGAAAACTTGCAACTGGCCACCACCAAAACCGAACTGTTGTTTGTTGAGAACATCTACCGCGTACTTAAGAAAGGTGGTACCGCTTGCGTGATCGTGCCGCAGGGTGTGTTGTTTGGTTCCGGCGTTGCCTTCAAAACATTGCGCCAATTGCTGGTAGAGCGTTGCGACCTTAAAGCAGTGATCACCATGCCTAGCGGTGTGTTCAAGCCTTATGCCGGGGTGAACACTGCCATTCTGATATTCACCAAAGTCTGGGGGGCAAAAGACAAAGTAACTCAACCCGCCACTGAATATGTGTGGTTCTATGAAATGACAGGTGACGGGTACAGCCTGGACGACAGAAGACAAAAAGATCAGAGCAATCCATATGGCGATCTTCAAAACATAATTGCTAAGTACCACAGCCGCAATCCCGCTACAGACACCGACCGCACAGCGAAATATTTCATGGTGCCGCGTACTGAGATTTCGGACGAAAGTAATTGTTACGACCTCTCGCTATCGCGCTACAAAACAGATGTTTTTGAGGCGGTGCATTACGACGCTCCAAGTGTGATTCTGGATCGTCTGATCCAGACCGAGGTGGGCGAGATGGATGAGGCAGAACTCATAAATGTGCAGAGTGGCATTGTACGCGAGTTGCTCGAACTGAAGGGAATGGTGGGATGAAATCAATCCTACTTGGCGATTTAATTGAGCTTAAGTACGGTAAATCTCTTCGTAAAGATTTCCGAAGTGAAGGGGTTGTACCTGTTTTTGGTTCAAATGGTCAGGTTGATACACATAATGAAAGCTTGGTCAATTATCCAACAATTATTATTGGTCGAAAGGGTTCGATTGGGGAGGTTCACCTAGCTAGGACGCCATGCTGGCCTATTGACACAACATATTTTGTTAAAGCAATTGGCGACCATGAGTACGACATCTCTTGGCTATATTTACTCTTACGGACTTTGCGCCTCCAAAATCTGAACCGTTCAGCTGCTATCCCTGGGCTAAACAGAGAAGATGTATATAGAATTAAAGTTGCTCTTCCTCCTATCAACGAACAAATTCGTATTGCGCATTTGCTCGGCAAAGTTGAAGGACTAATCGTCCAGCGCAAACAATTCTTGCAGCACCTCGACGAATTTGTCAAAAGCTCGTTTCTGGACTTGTTTGGTGATCCAGTGCGGAATGAGAAAGGATGGGAGAAAACTCATCTATCAAAATTGCTTGTTAATATTGAAAGCGGTAAAAGCCCAAAGTGCGAAGCAAGACCCGCTTCTGATGATGAGTGGGGAGTACTGAAACTTGGCGCGATCACAAAGTGTATTTATGATGAGCGCGAGAATAAAGCGCTTCCAGTAAATGTTCGACCATCCATACGTGATGAGGTGAAGGCTGGTGATCTGCTATTCAGCAGAAAGAACACCTATCAGCTAGTTGCCGCTTGCGCTTACGTATTTGAGACTAGGCCAAAGCTTCTAATGCCGGACCTCATTTTTCGGCTTGTGTTTCGGAGTGATGCTGGAGTCAATCCGATCTACATGTGGAAGCTGCTGACGGCAGAGTCCCAGCGGAAGGCAATTCAGTCGCTTGCTGCAGGTGCTGCTGGCTCTATGCCGAACATTTCTAAGGCGAATCTCAAAGAAGTAAAGATACCGATACCTCCTCTTCCGCTTCAAGAGAGATTTGCCGCCATCGTAAATAAGGCTGAAAGTCTTAAATCCAGTTACCAACAAAGCCTCACCGATTTGGAGGCCCTTTACGGAGCTCTTAGCCAGCAGGCCTTCAATGGCAAGTTGGATTTGGCAAAAGTGCAACTACCACCCATGTTAATTCAAGAAGAACAAACAGTGGCCAGGTCCCCTTTGCCAGTACAAACTGCTGCTCCCGCGATTGACCTCTCGGATAGTGGCCTGTTGTTAGCAACATTGGAAAATAGCAATAACCTCAATGGGTTGCTGCAGGAATGGCTAGAGGCCTATCACGCTCAGTTGGGCGCTGACGCGTTCTCTATTGCACGCTTCATGGCCGCCGCGCAACGCCGAATAGTGGAAATGTTCCCCGACAGCGACGTTGAGCTGGGAACCGACACGTACGAGTACATCAAGCGCTGGGTGTTTGAGGCATTGGAAAATGGTCGCCTCACACAGTCGCAAAATATCACCGGAGTCGATATAAATGGGAAGCCAATCTCTGGTAACTTAATCGAGATAAAAAGTGGTGTACAGTCTTGAAACTCCTCCGCTTAAAGATCACCGAGCCGCAAGGATTTCGTAGCCTGCCCTGCGGTTTTGAGTACCACTTTCGCACTGAATCGACATTGCAAGACGAGCAGGACAGCTTCGAAGGTATCGCTCCGTTTGTCTGTGCTGGACCCAATGGCAGCGGCAAATCCAACCTGCTCGAAGCGCTAGCGGCGATATTCTTTCAGCTTGAAGTGCTACGCGTGCGCCGCAGTTTTTTGCCTGAGGTCTTACAAAACGATGCGATGGATTTTTCCCCTGCTGCATTTGAGTTGGACTATGTGATTAAAATACCGTCGGATTACCGACGCCCGGATGGACCGGTATGGGCAAAAGTAGGTGTCTGGAAAGAGACTGGGGCTTCCGTGCGATTTGTGTGGGAGAACCAGAGTGACTTCGATACGGACGCTTACGAAATCTTTAAGGGTGACTATGCCGACATCCTACTGCCCCAGTACGTACTTGGTTATTCTTCAGGCGAAAATGAGATTCTAAGTCTTCCCTTCTTCAAGCTGCGTTTTGTTCAGTTCGACGAATACTGGAATGCATTGAGTCGGCAACTCTCTTTTCCAGGACACCCGGAAACACGCCTGGCTTACCTCGATGACGGGTTCAGCCAAGCGATTTTGCTATGTAATTTACTGTTCCAAGATCAGGCCACGTTACAGCCCTTCATCAACGACGTTGGCATAGAGTCGCTGAAGGAGTTCCGCATCATCCTGCGGCGTAGCATTGCCTTACAACCGGGACAGCTTGCGGCTTTCGCGAATGAAGACCAGAACCACCGCCAGTCACTTGATGACATAGTGCAAAACAACCCAGCCCTTCAAGTCGAAACGGACGAAAATGGTTCGAACCGTTACCGCGTAAATTTAATGCAATTGCTGGAGGGCGACGAAAGATCGTCGCTGGTCGTAAGCGCTCTAAAGCGCTGCGCGACCTTGAGTTATGAGGATGAGAGCACCGACACACTGATTCTTGACTATTGGGTTAATGAGGCCACAAAGGAGGCGTTCCGCGAGAACTTCGACTACGCAACCCACAAGTCCCCGCTCGGCCTATTCAGGGCCTTCCAGGTCTTGTTGACTTTGAATCTTTACTCAGTTAGTGATCCGCTCAAGGCTGACCTGTATAGGTCCACGAGTCACTATGTGAGTGAAACTGTGCCCACGCTAGCCTCGGATGAACGCATCACTCGCTTCAAGTTTGTGCGCTTTCGCAAGCAGGGCATTGCGCAATCTATGATGCTGAAAGAGCTGTCAGACGGCGAACACCAATTGCTGCATAGTCTGGGCCTATGCCTGTTGTTCCGTAATACAAACAGCTTGTTTCTGCTCGACGAACCGGAAACCCATTTCAACCCCGACTGGCGCGCCAACTTTATCAGCCGTCTACAGCAATGCTTGCCGGGTAATGCTGAATGCGCACAGGAAATGCTGATCACTACCCATACACCCTTCCTGATCTCGGACAGCAAACCGGAAAAAGTATTGGTATTCAACAAGGACAACGCTAACCACATGGTCGAGGTAAAGAACCCGGAGTACAACACACTGGGAGCATCAATCAATAAAATCACCATGAACACATTTAGCAAGCGCGAAACTATTGGAGGTCGTGCGCAGACGATGCTGAATGAATTCAGAGCACGTGCCGAGAATGGGGAAGACTTGGCCAATCTGATCGACGAAATCAACCGCGAACTAGGCGATTCGGTGGAAAAAATTCTGCTTATAAATACCATTCTGGATAAAACAGAGAAAGATCAGGTTGAGGGTAGGTACTGATGCTGTTTCCCTACACTTACGTGCCGCACAAAATGGAGAAGATGCAGGACTTTATCGACTTCATTTTTTTCAAAGCATGGTGCGAGGCACCGATCGGCCTTGTTTTTCACCCCGATCTTTTTCAAGGCAACTCTGAGCTTAAGTCGCTCATGTCTGAATTTGGATTTTCTGCTAATGCGCCAGAACGTGGCAAGACTTTTTACAAAGAAGTAAAGGAAATATACGAGCTTTTTGCATCGCTGACGGTACAACAAATTGATCAATTCAAACAGTGGTATCGAGCCAATAATGATATTGAAGTAATCTGCACGAACGATCCTTCAAAGCAAATTGTCAGATACAAAGACATTATAGGTGCCTATCCTGACTTAGGAAAAAAGCTAGCCTCTTTTTTTAGAGGGTTGTACGATCATTCACTTCTAGGGTTGGCGTCAGTTAAAGCAATAGTCGGGGAAGTTAAAGATCACAATAGTAGCTTTTTTTTAATCAATAAGGCTGGAAAGTGCCCATTCTGCGGCCTTAGCAATTTAAAAGGAATTCATCATACTCGCAGGGAAGCCTACGATCATTACCTTCCAAAATACAGATACCCTTTCAACTCCATTAATTTTCGGAACTTAGCCCCAGCCTGCCATGAGTGCAATAGCTCCTACAAACTAAGCAAAGATCCAGCTCACAATGTCGGCGGCCGGCGAAAAGCTTTTTATCCTTACTCTTCAGCGAACTACACTATAGAATTGCAAATAGCGTTGAAACACCCCGACATCGATAATCTGATACCTTCAGATATTACGCTAAAATTCGGTCCATCGACTCTATCTGAAGAAATCCATACTTGGAGGAACGTGTACGGTATCGAAGAACGCTACAAAGCCATCCTTTGTGGTGAGAATGAGGGCAAGTTCTGGTTGGCGCAGGTTCTGGATGAGTGGACGGAAGATGGCAAAAGTCCTGCAGACTTCTTGAGAACACAAGCACGGCAAACGCGCAGTCGACCCTACGCGGGATGCAATTTCATAAAAAAACCGTTTCTTGAAGCTTGCAAGAAGGCAGGTCTCATCTGAAGCTGCTTGTAGCCATTCCGACTTTAAGGCTTGCTGGTCTTAGTCAGCCATATCGAGCTAGAAGTTGAACGGATCACAGTGAGCATCGGATGGCCAAACTAAACTTGGCCACTGGACGGTACGTAAAGCAGCGCACCAGCGGCAAAAAAACCAGCTTGAGCAATCTTCTCAAAAATACACTCACGCCAGTTGTAACGAAGTCTACAGCTCTGCCAAGCTACGTTCACTTACGAATGCGCTCTCTAGGCATTCCAGTTCTTCAGATACTCATATTCTATGCAGTGGCTGGTGGTGGAAGTGGCAATCGACAATCGAAGTAACGGCTCTCCTTCGGGTGTATCGCGTCACCCTGTACCGCGCCTTCAAAAATGAGGATGTGACCAGATGAAAGACCGGCCGCACGATGAGGCAATGGCCGCGCAGTTTCACGCCGATCCGGCCTATGCGACCGAACTACTGACCGAAGTGCGCTGTAGCGGCGATTCGGTCGAGGTAGCCATTTTATTGCGACAGTTGGCCAAGGCGTTCGGACAGGGTGAGGGGTGGAGTCTTAACGATGCAGCATGCAAGCTATCGTCTATGTCATAGAGCATGGCACAACTCATGGCATTTAGAGTGTTGTCTGTCGTAGGTTATTGATATTTCTGATACTTATCTTTCTATTAATAATAGAGTGGGAATGATCTCACTACTCGTTGATTAACGAAAAACCCTTGGCCTGAAGCCAAGGGTTTTTTCGTTTCATGCCTTGAAAACGGGTTAGTTGGGTAAGCGACTTTGCAGGGTCAGGCCGATCTCTATCAGGCGCTGGGATAAAGCGCCGAGGTTACGGAACATGATGCCGCTGATCCGGGGCATCGACTGTGCCCAGATGTAAAACTGACCATTCCTGCAATTTACTATTGTTCGAACGATATTGCTGGAGCTGTCGCGACGCACGAGCATGTAGGTATTTTGCATTTTTTTGAGCATGAACATGCCGTTGCGATTGAGGAGTGTGTTCTCTGCTGCCTCAGTCCATTGCGGCATAGGTGTTTCGATCTGCAAGCGCAGATCGGCGAATAGAATATCGGATGAGTTGCGCGTCGTTGCCCCGTTATCAAACGGGCCCCGAGTGACTTTCAGTCCCGGGTCGATACTGACTCCGGGCACTTCGCTGGGCACCGCTTCTTCAATGCGTAAACCGATGCCGCCCCTGAGTTCGCTTATGCCTGGCAGATTTCTGAAAGCGTTGGTGTTCGTTGCCTCGACCAGGGCAACCCATTTTCCGGGTCTGTTGAGGAGCTCGTCACCCCACATGATTTGAGAGGCGAGCCGGGCGTGGATCATCTGCTCTTCGATCGAAGTCAGCGGTATTTTCAGTTTGTAACTGTGTGCGACTTCAAGACCATGGCTGCGGATGCCATTGGCCTGGGCAGCCTTGATCAGTTCGAGCATGTTGAATCGGTCATCAGGGTCGGTACTTAGGCTGGACAAGTAGCCGCGAAGATCCTCTGACATCTCTCCCGACAGGTAAAAGTCGTTGAGGTCTGCCTGGGCAAAATCGCTCAGCAAACCACGTACATAAAGTGTGTCGATATGCCGTGCGAACGCCGGCATGTTTTCGATCATGAAACGCATGCTGGCGATGCGATCAAGGGTTTCGCCGACGACCAGTCCATCGGTATTGGCAAAGATGCGATCAATCAACTCAGCCGTCTGCATCTCGGCATCGATTGGCGGGATGACTGGCCGTGCGGGCAGGTTGGTCCAGTTCAGCTCTGAGTAATACTCTTTGGCCTCGTTTAGCAGGAACGAGCGTTTTTCGCGAAAATAGGCCGCGTACGTATCGGCAGTTGATGGGTTACCACGGTTTGCGCTGGAGAGCTCGGCGAAAGTCTCGGGCAGGTTCATTGCCCATCTTTTCATTTTCGCAATGTCCATTCCTACGATGTCGTTCAGGGGCGTAACCAGGCGCAGTGGTCGCGCAACCGGTGAAACCGGTTCAACGAGGGGAAGCTCCGCTGACGGGGTTGATGAGGCTGGGGCCGAGGATGA
>Ga0105244_10002667_pt1 | contig 13367 bp, 9 predicted proteins | sample KBSM44metaG_FD_80423 | JGI IMG/M metagenome (GOLD analysis project Ga0105244, IMG submission 80423) | Miscanthus rhizosphere microbial communities from Kellogg Biological Station, Michigan, USA - KBS M4-4 metaG | ecosystem: Host-associated > Plants > Roots > Rhizosphere > Soil | place: Michigan...
CCCTGCAGATAGATTAATGACATTGGGATTCCCGGCGAAAGACAGTATACTGCGCCCCCTTTTTAGGGCGAAAATCGCGCAAAGTGTACCACGCCGGAGATTCCATGAGCCAACTTGAACTGACCAATCGCACGCTGACGCTGCACCGCTTCCCGCCCATGCGTGAGGAAAGCCCGCTACAGGCGTGGGATTCCGCCGATGAATACCTGTTGCAGCAAGCGCTGCCTGAGGGACCGGTATTGGTGTTCAACGACAGCTTTGGAGCCTTGACCTGCGGACTTGGCGCGCGTCCCGTGTGGCACGTCAGCGATTCGCTGCTGAGCGAACAGGCGGCGAAACAGAACCTGCGTCTCAATGAGATGGATGAAGATCAGGTGCACTTTATCGATAGCCTGGCACCACTGCCAGCCGCGCCGGCGGTGGTGATGATCAAAATCCCCAAAGCGCTGGCTTTGCTGGAGCATCAACTGCGAGCACTGCGCGAAGTGGTCACGCCAGACACGCTGATTTTGGCGGCGGCGAAAGCCAAAGATATTCACAACTCCACGCTGCAACTGTTCGAGCGTATTCTGGGCGAGAGCAAAACGTCGCTGGCGTGGAAAAAAGCGCGTCTGATTTATAGCCGCTTCACCGCGCCTGCCTTAGTGGATCAGCCTGCGACCACGGTTTGGCCGCTTGACGATTCTGAATATCAGATCCACAACCATGCCAACGTGTTCTCCCGCGCCTCGCTGGATGTTGGCGCGCGTTTCTTTATGCAACATCTGCCCTTTGACATTGAAGGCGAGATTCTCGATTTGGGCTGTGGCAATGGCGTGATTGGCTTGCTGGCGCTGGAACAGAATCCGAATGCGGATGTGCTGTTTTATGACGAATCTTACATGGCGGTGGCATCAAGCAAACTGAACGTGGAAGTGAACCGCCCGCAGGATATGGCGCGCTGCCAATTCCGCGTTAACAATGTGCTGAGCGGTTTCCCCTCGGATCGTTTGCATGCGGTATTGTGCAATCCACCTTTCCATCAGCAGCACGCGGTGACCGATCATCTGGCGTGGCAAATGCTGCGTGATGCGAAACGCTGCCTGCAATACGGCGGCGAGTTGCGCATCGTCGGCAACCGCCACCTCGGTTATCACGTCAAAATGAAAAAGCTGTTTGGCAACTGCGAGCTGGTGGCGTCCAACGCTAAGTTTGTAGTGCTGCGTTCGGTAAAACTGCGTTAATTACACGCTCAGCGCCAGTTCGGTTGCCTGAGCGATGGCGCGGCGAGCATCCAGCTCCTGCGCCACATCCGCACCACCAATCACGTGTACTGATTTACCTCGCGCGCTCAGCTCGTCCGCCAGCAGACGCAGCGGTTCCTGCCCGGCACAAATCACCACGTTATCCACCGTCAGCGCGATTGCTTCACCCTGATGGCGCAGATGCAATCCGGCATCATCAATCTTTAAATACTCGACGTCGCCCCACATTTGCACGCCGTGCGCTTGCAAGCTGGCGCGGTGGATCCAGCCGGTGGTTTTCGCCAACCCGGCGCCCGGCTTACCGGATTTGCGCTGCAGCAGCCAGATTTGTCGATCGGCGGGCTGTGGTTGTGGCGCCATCAATCCGCCACGCGCCTGCAAGCTGCGATCGATGCCCCAGCTTTGGTAGAAATCGTCATGGCTGGCTTGATGCAATAAAAACTCGGCGGTATCAAAACCGATGCCGCCCGCGCCAATAATCGCCACGCGTTTTCCGACCGCTTTTTTATCGCGTATCACGTCGAGATAGCTCAGTACGCTGGGATGGTCGATGCCGGGAATCGCCAGCTGGCGCGGTACAATGCCAGTGGCGATGATCACTTCATCGTAGGCTTCCAGTTCGTTAGCGTTCACGTAGTGTTCAGTCTTTATCGCTACGCCAGCGGCGGCGAGTTGGTGGCGGAAATAGCGCAGCGTTTCACTAAATTCATCTTTGCCAGGAATCTGGCGGGCGATATTAAACTGCCCACCAATCTGCGCATCGGCTTCGTACAGCGTAACCTGATGACCGCGTTGGGCCGCCTGCAGCGCGAATGCCATGCCAGCGGGCCCTGCGCCAACCACCGCCAGCTTTTTTGGCTGTGCGGTATTGATCACCGGCATCAGGGTTTCGTGACAGGCGCGCGGATTCACCAGACACGAGGTGACTTTGCCGACAAAGATTTGATCGAGGCATGCCTGATTACAGGCAATGCAGGTGTTAATAGCATCGGGATGGCCGTTTGCCGTCTTGCGGACAAAAGCCGCATCGGCGAGGAACGGGCGCGCCATCGATACCATATCGGCGATGCCGTCACGCAAGAGTTGTTCCGCAACATCGGGATGGTTGATGCGATTGGTGGCGATGACCGGCACCGAGACACGTTCGCGCAGATGCTGAGTAACCCAGGCAAAACCGGCGCGTGGTACGCAGGTGGCGATGGTAGGAATGCGCGCTTCATGCCAGCCAATACCGCTGTTGAATAGTGTGACGCCACACTGTTCCAGCGCTTGTGCTAGCGCCAGCGTCTCATCCAGCGAGCTGCCGTTATTGACCAAATCGAGCATCGACAGGCGGAAGATAATGATGAAATCGCTGCCGACGGCATCGCGCACCGCTTGAGTGACTGCTAATGCAAAACGCTGGCGTCGCGCCACATCGCCGCCCCAATCATCATTACGCTTATTGGTATGTGCTACCAGAAACTGGTTAATCAGATAACCTTCCGAGCCCATGATCTCGACGCCGTCATAGCCGGCCTGTTGCGCCAGTTTGGCGCAGTGTGCAAAGTCACGAATGGTTTGCTGAATATCGTCATCGCTGAGCGCTTGCGGCGTAAAAGGATTGATCGGCGCCTGCAGCGCGGAAGGCGCAACCAGATCGCGTTGATAGCTGTAGCGTCCAGCATGCAAAATTTGCAGCGCAATTTTCCCACCTTCGGCATGGACAGCATCGGTGATGACGCGGTGCCAGTCGCACTGACTTTCCTGGTTAAGGATGGCACCGCCTTGAGCCACCACGCCTTGTGGGTTGGGCGCAATGCCGCCGGTGACAATCAGCGCCACGCCTTCGCGTGCGCGTTCAGCATAAAAGGCGGCCAGACGTTGAGCGCCTTCAGCATGTTCTTCCAATCCGGTATGCATTGAACCCATCAGGAAACGGTTTTTGAGCTGGGTAAAGCCCAAATCCAGCGGGGCGAACAGGTGGGGATAATGTTCAGACATGATCACATACTCAGAAAGTGGTCGGATGAGTGAACTTTAGCGGGATTTTATTGGGAAGGAAATGTGTGGCGTTCAGCCTGTGAGAAGCATCAAAAAAAAGCAGGGCGGTAAGTCGCAGACGAAAGTATCGGACTTCTTTCGCCAGGCACGGGAAGAAACCTACTCGCCCTGTAAGAGCATGAAAAAGGGGCTAATAAATTAGCTCTGTGGTTATTAATTCCTTTAAAACTCAATCTTTGTAAAAACTGTCCGGGGTGAGGACAGGGCATATCATGCCAGATCACTACGCGATTAATCCGCAAGACTGGTCTTGATTTTTCTTTTAACACGCACCGTTGCGCCGGGCGAGTTCAATGATATCAACCAGATTTTTCGACTCAAGCTTTTGGAATATTTTTGTTTTATAAGTACTAATGGTTTTATTATTTAATCCCAGCTCGAAAGCGATGATTTTATTTGATTTCCCCTGTGCTAATTGTCGTAAAATCAAATGTTCACGCTCCGTCAGGCGAGACAGCATGTCTTGCTCATTCGCATAACGCTGACGTTTATCCAGAATATCGCCCGGTAGATAATTCACGTTGTTAGATACGCATCCAATAGCGGCGATCAGCGTTTGAATAGGATCGTATGTAGACACGAAGCCATTAGCTCCCTGACTAAGCGACTGTATAGATAAATGATTATTACCGCCCTGGCTTATCAGGATCACTTTCATCCATGTCTTTGATTTAACGATATCACGTAAAAATGCGATGCCATTTTTTTCTTTAAAGTCAGGGTCTAATATGAGTATGTCGATGTGATGATGAATGATATCATCAATTCCATCGTTAATTGTGTGCGCTGTAGTGACACAATTAAAACCATTCATTAATAATAAAGCCTGCACGCCGGCGGCAACCAAACGATGCTCATCAACGATGAGGATTTTTGCATTAAACATATATCTCCCTTTAACGACACCGTAATGATGACGCTGGCGGCCATTATGTCCGGCGAAGTAATAGGGCGAACCGAGAAATGTCTCGTTAAGATTATGATTCTATAAAAACTGATTATTTTTCAGACGAACTTCTGCAAATTCTATTAATGATTGATTTACGCGATCTATTTCCGTGGCAATTTTTAGAATTAACGCTTCTACATCGTGTGCCTCCTCTTGATGCCTCTCCAGTTGGCGACCTAATTGCACCAGCGCCTGCGCATTGAGAATAGCCGCGCCGCCTTTGAGTTTATGGCCAAGTTGCGACAAGGTGCTGGGTTCCTGCGTTTGCTGCATTTCCGCCAGTAATGTTGCATGGCTGGTGCGAATGCTGGAGAGTAATTCCAAGCAGCTCTCAACATCTCGCTCGGCAAGTTGCGTCAGGAGCGGCGGGAAGCTTGTAATGCTTGTAGCCACTAACTCAGCAGCGTTAACCGTTTCTTTGGTTTCACCAATAACCCGAGTTTGTCCCGAATGGGCCTGGCTGCGGCGTGTGCAGTGTGCAATCTGTGCCAGCAATCGATCAAGATTCAGGGGTTTGAACAGGCAGTCATCCATTCCCGATTTTAAACAGCGCTGCATAATGTGCTGCTCTGCAGAGGCCGTTAGCCCGAAGAGCATAATGGGCGGTAATTGTTGCTGCTGTTCATATTGGCGCAGCGCCTCAGCAAACTGAAAGCCATTCATTCCCGGCATATTGCAATCGGTAATAATCAAATCAAAGCGCAGCGGCTCTTGCTGCCACAGCGTTAACGCTTCTGCAGCACTTTCACTCACTACAACCTGATGGCCTGACAACTCAAGCTGTTTGCCGAGTAGTAAGCGGTTAGGGGCATGATCATCAATTACCAGCACCGACAACTTGTCCGAAAGCAGGGGTTGTGACAGGTGTGGCTGCGTCTGATCGCGTGGTTCGCCCAGCGGCGCACGGAAGTAAAAAGAGAACACGGCACCTGCGCCTGGCGTACTTTCGACAATTAATTCGCCATCAAGAAGATGGACCAGATTACGGCAGATACTTAAACCTAATCCGGTGCCAAGTTGTTGTTGATGACGTTCGCCCAACTGTACAAAGGGCTCGAAGATGGCATGTTGTTGATCTTCTGTCATGCCGCAGCCGTTATCGCTCACCTCTATGACGAATTCGCTGCCTTCCTCTTCCTGCGCGATGCCTTGCATGAGTACCACGGTGACCGTACCTTCTTCGGTAAACTTAATCGCGTTGCTCAAAAGATTAGAGAGAATTTGGTTGATCATCAGCGGATCGGTTTTCACCCAGTAGGCAGCAATATCCATCTCCACACGCAGCTCCAGACCCTTACTTTCTGCCTTATTACGAAACAGTGCGACTGCCTGTTCGATCACATCCGGCAAATAGACGGTTTCTGGCGTTGGCTGATACATACCGGATTCGATCTTCGAAAGATCGAGTACATCACCAATTAACGACAACAACGCGTGTGCTGAACTGTAGGCAACACGAATATTCTCTGAAAGTGACTCTGCCGGTTGCGATCGGGTTTCCAGTTCCAGCAACCCAATAATGGCATGCAACGGAGTGCGGATCTCATGGCTCATGCTGGCAAGGAATTCACTTTTCGAACGATTCGCTTTATCCGCAATATCTTTGGCTAGCTGTAACTCTTGCAACAGCGCATTGCGTTCGGTGACATCCAGCCAGCCGCCAATGACACCAGCCACATCGCCAAGACGATCGCGAAACGGTAGCGTCCAGTTGTAGAGCTGAAAGGGTTGTTGATCAAACACCATATGAATATCGCGCATCACGGCTTCGCCATCGCGTAAGGTTTGCTGATAGCCATCTTCAATACTTTGGATACTGGCATTATTGCCCGTAAACACGTCGGACAGTCGTTTGCCAATCACTTCTTCTCGCCGGAAATTCATAAAGCGCAAATAAGCTTTATTACAGTCAACCAACCGGGTGTTTTTGTCGCGAATATACATAGCGACGGGCGATTCATTAAATAATGTATGGGTGAAATTAAGCTGATTTTTCAACGCATTTTCGGCTTGAATACGTTGCTGAATCACTTTACGTAAATGTCGGTTCCACAGCAGAATCAGCATAATTAACCCGGCGGAAACCATCACGATCATGAGGATCGCTTGTTTATAGTTTTGCCATGATGCGCTGAGAAACGGTGTTTCTGCCTGACGCCACTGTGCCAGCAGTGTGAACAGGGTTTCGGGTGGAATGGCTAATAAGGCTTTGTTGATGATACTCACCAGCATTTCATTACCGGGTTCAACGCGCATCACGAAACGCGCTGGTTCTGCGCCGAGTGTGCTTTCAACCACTAACTTATCGCCGAAATGATTACGTAGCAGATAATCTGCAAAAATTTTCGGTAGCACCACCGCATCAATCTTATGCTCTTGCAGCTGGCGCAAGGCATCAATGGGATCATCACTCTTAGCAAGGTTCAGATTGGGATAATGCTGCTGCATCCACTCTTTCATCGCCCGATTATTTAGCATCAATGCTGAGCCAAAGGGGAAGGTCTCGCGACCAATAATCGTGCGGGGCTTCTGATTACGGATAATTACCCAATGCGATACCAGCCACGGGCGTGTTCTCAGCGCAGGACTCGCCTCATCCTCCCGTTCAAGGATGTCGAGTGGGAAGAGACGTGGAGGTACGTAACTGCTGCTGCTCTCGGGAGGCTCTTCAGGTAAATGGGCGTGAAAGCTGAGGCCTGTGAGGTTAGTGATCAGCTCCAGGACATCGACGACCATGCCGCGAAATGGCATTTTGTTGGAGCGACTGCTAAGAGGGGCCAGCGCCATCGGCAGGGATGTATCAATGCGCATATGCTCCTGCAGCCACTTCTCCTCTTCCTGCGTTAAGGCCAGCGGATTGCGCTGCAAAACATGGTGGGCATCAAGCTGCCAGCGTTTGGCTATCTGCATGCGAATGGCGAGGGGGATTTGCGGTAATGCCTGATTAATCGCCACCGCCAGTAAGGGTAAGTGCGGGCTTATGCCGAAGCTAACATTCATCGGAATGCTGTGCTCATCGGGCACCACTTTTAAGGCATTAGCAAAGAGATAACGATTGAGATGGTTTAGTGTTGCGGCATTGCCCCACACTTTTCCCGTTTGACCAAAAACCACTGAAGCCACGGCATCGTAATTGCCAGGGAAGCGCACCAAAGGCTCATTTTTATAGGTGCGCTCCAGATACTCGCGCAGCGGTGGCGCGCCAGACCAGGCAATACGCTGTGCAAAAGTCTGGCTCAGGCTAAGCGGATGATCGGCTTTGTAACCCATTACGCTGTAGTCCAGCATCCATGGCGTACTGGCGATCAGCGGTTGTGGCAGAGATGAAGGATAAACCACATTGATCGCCAGCATGTGCATTTCGCCAGTCATCACGGCATTTTGCGCTGCGCTATGGCTGGGGTAGTGATACAGCTCGATAGTGGTGTCGAGCATGCTTTGAATCAGGGAGAGGTAATCGGCACTGAGCCCTTCAAAACGTCGCGTATCGGTATCCATAAATAAAGGGGGTTGTGGCTGGCCCGCCACAGCCACTTTAAGCACTTTATTGCGAAATCCAGAAGCAATCGGCTCTGCTAATTGCAGGGCTGGCTGTGCAGTGTCATATCTCGCCAGCAGTTGCAGTGTTTTTTCCGTGGCGAATAATGAGCAGGAGAATAACGAAACAAGCAACAAAATTGCACAGCGAAAAGTAGTGAGCTGATTAGACACGGCACCATCTCGAAAAAATGAATTGCATTAATTTCAGTAAGGACATGGGAGTATAGAGATATTCGAACAATTCTCCCCTGTTATTTCTCAGACGTCATTTTTTTGCGACCATTCTCAAGCAATTAATTTGTTGTTAAAGAAAGTGCTTAAATGCATGAATTGTCATTTTCATTAATTGTTCATTTTATTCAATCTGTTACTTACGCACTATCCTTTCAAGACAATTCTTATGTGGTCTAGCGGATGAGTTAAGTCAGAATTTTCGCAGTTTTACGTGAGCCGGCAACAATAAAGCCATCGCGATGAATAATAAAACCTGCAAAATCGTACTCATCATCGACTTTGCAGGTGTGTTGATTTTAAAAATAATAACACTGAGGTATATAAATTATCTCAATTGTCACTTATTAATGTCATCAGGTATTTTAACTGGTGTGGTTATCACAATTGGACAAAATTAAAACTGTAATAAGGGAATAAAGAAATGGTATATGCACACAACAAACAAGTGCGTGTTGCTGTCCTTGATGATCACCCAATGGTCCGTACCGTTTTCGAGTTATGTTTAAAACATGAGCCCGATATTCATTTGGTGGGCACTTGGGCTTCAAGCAATGAGCTGTTTAATCAGTTAAGAAGTACGGTGGTTGATGTTCTGGTGCTCGATTTCCTGCTGGGCGAGCGTGAACTTGACGGCCTGGCATTAGTTAAGCAATTACGTAATCACTATCCACAGCAAAAAATTCTGATCTCCTCTTCAATGGAAAGTCCGGCGATTGTCAAAATGGTGCTAAGCGCCGGCGTGAAAGGATTTATTGGTAAGAGCCATAACATGCAGGAGATTACGCACGCGATTCGTCAGGTTGCGCAGGGACGTTTATTCTTGTCCAGAGAAGTGGCCTATGAAGTGGAAAATCTGTATGTAATGAGTGAAGAATCACTGGATGATAGTCTCGACTTTAGTAACAAGGGAAATATGTATGAGAAGGTGAAAACTCTCAGCCCGCGTGAAGTCGAAGTGGTGCGTTGTTTCCTGGATGGTTTGAGCGTGTCGCAAATTGCCGTGAAGTTTAAACGCAGCCGTAAAACGGTGAGCGGCCAAAAACAATCGGCGCTGAAAAAACTCGGTTTGCGCTCCGATTCAGAGCTGTTCAAATACAGTCATGACCTGATGTCAGGCTATTAATGTTCTTCACAGGCGGTACCTCACGTCCGCCTTGTTCCTCTCCTGCATCACATACTTCACGTTCCAGGTAACAGCTTCCCGTAACATAATTTTGAGTGATCTCTGTCACAGTTTTAAACTGCATAACCCGGTCTGATGGCCCCATTGCGACAGCACTTAGGGGGACGTTATGAACATCGAAACACAATCCGGCGTGATCACCGGAAAAAAACAAGTCAGCGTGGCACAACAGCAGGTTAAATGGGACGGCAAAGGTACGCTGGTGCGCATTACGCGCGGCGGCATTTGTGGCTCCGATCTGCATTATTATCAGGAAGGTAAGGTCGGCAGTTTTGAAATTAAGATGCCGATGATCCTTGGCCATGAAGTGATCGGTTACGTGGTGGAAAGCGATAACCCGGCACTCAAGCCAGAGCAAAAAGTCGCGGTTAATCCTTCTAAGCCCTGCGGTGAGTGCAAATATTGTCAGCGCGATCAGGAGAATCAGTGCACCACTATGCGCTTTTTTGGCAGCGCCATGTATGTGCCGCACGTTGACGGCGGGTTCACGCAATACAAAGTAGTGGATAGCGCGCAATGCGTACCGTTCCCATCGGATGCCGACGAAACGGTCATGGTATTCGCTGAGCCGTTGGCGGTATGCATCCACGCCACGCGCCAGGCGGGCGATCTCAGCGGCAAGCACGTTTTCATTTCCGGTGTGGGTCCGATTGGTTGCCTGATTGCGGCGGCGGCAAAAGCGCGCGGTGCCGCCTCAATTGTGTGCAGCGATATCAGCGAGCGTTCACTGGAGATGGCGCAGCAGATGGGTGCCACTGCGGTCATTCATGCCGCTGAAGGCGATTTCGCGCCTTATCTCGCCGATAAAGGCTACTTTGATGTGGCGTTTGAAGCCTCGGGGCATCCTGCTTCGCTACAGCGCTGTCTCGATGTGGTCTGCGCTAAAGGTACGCTGGTGCAGGTTGGCATGGGCGGCACCATTCCCAATTTCCCGATCATGGCGTTGATTGCCAAAGAGATTAATCTGGTCGGTTCCTTCCGCTTCACTCATGAATTCACTACCGCCGTCGAATGGCTGGCCACCGGCGTGATTAATCCGTTGCCGCTGTTCAGCGGTGAATTCGCTTTGCAGGATATTGATGCCGCGCTGCAGTTTGCCGGTGATAAAACCCGCGCCGCTAAAGTCCAGTTAACCTTTTAAGGAGCAGTGATGAGTCAGTTATTTTCCCTCGAAGGCAAGCGTGTGTTGTTGACCGGTTCGGCGCGCGGCATTGGGTTTCTTTTGGCGCGAGGCCTGGCTGAAGCCGGTGCTGAAGTGATCGTTAACGCCACCACCGCTGAAGGTGCGGAGAAGGGCGCCGCGCAGTTACGTGAGTTGGGATTACGTGCGCACGCCAAAGCTTTTGATGTCACGCAATCGTCGCAGGTCAAGCAGGCGGTTGACGAGATAGAAGCGGAGTGGGGCGCGATAGATGTGCTGGTGAACAATGCGGGCATTCAGCGCCGTCGGCCATTCCTCGAATTCCCGGAGCAGGACTGGAATGACGTCATCGCGGTAAACCAGACCGCCGTATTTCTGGTTTCGCAAACCGTGGCGAAAAAAATGGTGGAGCGGCAACAGGGCAAAATCATCAATATTGGTTCAATGCAGAGCGAATTAGGCCGCGACACCATCACCCCTTACGCCGCCTCAAAAGGTGCCGTCACCATGCTGACGCGCGGTATGTGCGTGGAGTTGGCGCGTCACAATATTCAGGTGAATGCCATTGCGCCAGGCTATTTCGTCACTGAAATGACCCAAGCGCTGGCTGACGATCCCGCCTTTACCGGCTGGCTGACCAAGCGCACACCCGCTGCACGCTGGGGCAAGCCGGAAGAGCTGATTGGCGCAGCAGTATTCCTCGCATCGGCTGCATCCAACTTCGTTAACGGCCATCTGCTGTTCGTTGATGGCGGCATGCGTGTTGCCGTGTGATGCCAGGGCGCGGCTGGCGTTATCGCCGGGCCGCGCCTAAACCTTAATCACCCCTCTGTATTCCTAAGGATAATAAAAAATGCCAATAACCATCATTGTGCTGGGTGTGATACTGCTGCTGGTGTTGATGATTGTTTTTAAGGTCAATGGCTTCATTGCGTTAGTGTTTGTCTCGGCGGTAGTCGGTATTGCCGAAGGTATGACGCCGCTGAATGTCATGGCTTCGATCCAGAAAGGTATCGGTTCGACGCTGGGCGGATTAGCGATGATCCTCGGTTTCGGCGCCATGCTCGGGCGGCTGGTTTCCGATACCGGTGCAGCACAACGTGTGGCCACCACGCTGATCGCCGCTTTTGGAAAGGAGCGGTTGCAATGGGCGTTGGTGGTGACCGGACTGATCGTAGGTCTGGCGATGTTCTATGAAGTTGGCTTCGTGCTGCTGCTGCCGCTGGTGTTCACTATCGTGGCGGCCGCCGGTTTGCCGCTGTTGTATGTCGGTGTGCCAATGGTGGCTGCGCTCTCGGTAACCCACTGCTTCCTGCCACCACATCCCGGTCCAACGGCGATTGCCACCATCTTTGGCGCCAATCTCGGTACGACATTGCTGTACGGCATGATCATCACCATTCCAACAGTGATCATTGCCGGACCGGTTTTCTCGAAGTTTCTCAAGAGTTTTGAGAAGTCACCGCCGGAAGGGCTGTATAACCCAAAAATTTTCACGGAAGAAGAGATGCCGGGCTTCGGTATCAGTATCTTTGCCGCGGTGATTCCAGTGGTGCTGATGGCGATTGCCGCCGTCTTTGAATTGACCACACCGAAAGAGAACGCGCTGCGTCAGTTCTTCGAATTCATTGGTAATCCGGCGGTGGCGCTGTTTATCGCGGTAGTGATTGCAGTGCTGACGTTGGGGCTGCGCAACGGTCGTAAGATGGAAGAAGTGATGGATATGTGCGGCGAATCGATTGCCGCCATCGCCATGATCATCTTTATCATTGCGGGTGGCGGTGCGTTCAAACAGGTGCTGGTGGACAGCGGGGTCGGTAACTACATCGCCGATATGATGAAGGGATCGTCACTGTCACCGCTGCTGATGTGCTGGACGGTTGCGGCGATGCTGCGTGTAGCGCTGGGTTCCGCCACGGTGGCGGCCATTACCACCGCCGGCATTGTGACGCCCATTATCGCTGCCACACATGCCGATCCGGCTTTGATGGTGCTGGCGGTAGGTTCCGGCAGCGTGATCGCTTCACACGTTAACGATCCCGGCTTCTGGCTATTCAAGGGCTACTTTAACCTCAGCGTGGTGGAAACCCTGAAAACCTGGACGGTGATGGAAACGCTGATCTCGATTCTCGGTTTAGCCGGCGTACTGGCGCTCAATGCGGTAATTCACTGATCGATCAGGCTTCACAAGGATGTGAAGCCCTTAACCTCGCGTACGGATCCATGAGAAACGTGACTGATAGCCGCTGTCAAAATGGGTGTTATAGCGATAGCTGGAACCCGACTCCGCCATGCAGTAGGTGCAAACGTTCAGTATCTCAATATGTTCCGCCACGATTCCCCGCTGTAACAGCAAGCGCTGCGCCAGATTAGGCAAATCAAACCAGATTCCGTCTTGCTTTGCCCCGGCCTGCGGACGGATCGCTTGCGCATTGTGCGGCTGCCGAGAGGAATATGGCAACGGTGGAAGATCGTGACGATCCTGCATCTGCGTCAGCCAATCTTTACCCAACTCATAGCAGCACGGCCCGATCGCCGGACCGATTGCCACGCGCAGCGTTTCACGGCTGGCGCCGCGTTCCAGCAGACGGTCAATCGCGTTATTCAACACGCCACCCAGCGTACCTTTTAATCCGGCGTGTACCGCCGCAACTTGCTGCTGTTGCGGATCGGCAAATAACACCGGCAGACAATCGGCGGTATACACCGCGACCGGCAGATGATCTTCGCTAATCAAGCCATCCGATTCGCACCGCTTAGGCGGGATGTTTTGGCTTGCCAGCAACACGTTAGCGCTGTGACGCTGTTGGCCGTAAGCGGCATTAACTGGAACCGGCTGGCCAGCGGGCTGAAAGGCATATTCCAGCCAGGAAAAGTCATCCAGCAGTCTTGAACGTGGACCGCTATGTTGGTGCTGTGCCATAAGTGTCTCCTCTCACCAAACGGCTGCATTCTGCTGCCCACAGCTTACGTTAACTGCTACATTTTTAAAGCTTTACAAAAACTGACCCTAATCACTTAAGGATGAAATGA
>Ga0105244_10002668_pt1 | contig 13356 bp, 15 predicted proteins | sample KBSM44metaG_FD_80423 | JGI IMG/M metagenome (GOLD analysis project Ga0105244, IMG submission 80423) | Miscanthus rhizosphere microbial communities from Kellogg Biological Station, Michigan, USA - KBS M4-4 metaG | ecosystem: Host-associated > Plants > Roots > Rhizosphere > Soil | place...
AGTTTCATCGACAATCTTGAACATGAACTGGGCATGACGCTTCCCCACACCTTTAAATCTGTCGCAAACTTTTTTGATGGCAGTGGTATTTACGTCCTGCCGTTGCATCAAATCGGGTATCAGTCGCCAACGAATGTCCTCGGTGAAACCCAGCGCCTGAGAAAATATGGTGAGCTTTCATCCCGTTACCTTGTGCTCGGGGAGCCCGCTGAGAGCCTGATTGTGATGGACTGTGACTCCACCTCGGGACGCGTGCTCTGGTGTGATGCAACTGACGTGTGTCGTCTTGGCAAGGAACCATTGATGAGAGAGCCTGATAGCTGGGCGTCTTACCTGGATTTTGTTGAGTATCTGGTAACACAGGAAGAGGCTGAACAAGGATAGAAGCACGCAACCTGATAGCGCTGCTCAGCATTCAAGCTGTAACCCAGCCCTGCTGACAGTCACTCGGGCAGCTCACGCCTGACGCGAGTGACGTCCGCTTCTGGCGTAAATTTTAGCTGATGCAATCTGCCGCTGACTTAGGCGTACCGTTGGAAAATTTTCGAGATGATTTTCCACTGACCCTCTATTTTGAGCAGTGAAAGAAAGTCGTGGAAGCTCGCACCCAAAACGTCATTCTCCATATCCACGCGCACGACTGCGGCTGTGGGGGCGATAGCCAAAATATCCAGACGACTGCGAGCGTTGGGTGAGGCACCCAGTGAATTGAAGAAGCTTGCGAATACCGGAACAGCGGGACCTTGAAGCAACTCATCGCCGCTGTAGCCCCACATGATCGCATCGTTGTGGAAGGCCTTCTCAATTCCAGCGATATCACCGGAGCGATAGCCGTCTATATAAGCTTGTGCTGCCTGAATCACATCATCGTACTCGGTGGTGGCGACTGGTTTTATATACGAAGTCATGTGTAACCCTCGAAAGCTACTTAGCGAAATGTGCAAATTTATTGGCCTCGCAGAGCCACAGACGGCGATCACCACAATGGTTGTTATAGCGAGTGCTCGCCCCTGGGTGATTGGACCAAACCATGGGTGATTCGTAGTGTTCTACTTTGCCGACGGCGAACGTGTCACGGCGAGCATTACAACCGTCGCCGATGGTGTTCGTGCCAGCAACTTTACGTAGGAGTCTGGTAAACGAAAACGACGTTTTTCCCTCACTTTAGGCCAAGAAATCTAACTCCCAAGCACCATCAAGAACGCCAGGCTTCGTGGCGTTACACTAGGGTTCCCGGCAACCGGGGGCTGAACGCTGGAGATGAATTGCGATGTACCGAATTGGATTTTTTGTCTGCACTGGCCACGATGCCCTCGATCTTGCAGGGCCATTATCTGCATTCAACCAAGTGGCGACGGCTGAAGGTTATAAGCCGTATGAGCTTCGCGTCGTATCGCGTTTCGGAGGGCTGGTTATTGGCAATTCCGGCCTTCCGGTCGATACCACTCCGGTCGGTAAGGATATGTTTGACACCGTGATTTTTGTGGGGGGTGAAGTCGAACCCATGCTGACATCAGAAAATGTCGCTGCAGCAAGGCAACTAATCGTTAACGCATCGCGAGTCGCAAGCGTGTGCACGGGTGCGTTCTTGCTGGCAGAGACCGGCCTGTTGAACGATCGGCGGGCTACGACGCACTGGCACCACACTGCACAACTGCAATCGCGTTACCCCCGCATCAACGTTGAAGGGGACATTATTTTTATAGAGGACGGACACGTCTGGACCTCAGCGGGCATTGCTTCCGGGATCGATCTGGCGCTCGCTATGATTGAGAAAGACAGGGGGGCGAATGTAGCGCGCGATGTCTCCAGGTTGCTGGTCGTTCCCTACCGCCGACCTGGTCGCCAGTCGCAAATTTCCGCGATGTCGCAAATGGAACCAGAGTCAGATCGCATCCGTATTGCACTGAAATTCGCCAGAGAGCACTTGTCTGAGGCGTTACCCATTGAGCGACTCGCCGATGCGGCGAGATTGAGCCTGCGACAATTCGGACGGGCATTCCGTCGAGAGACGGGAGAAACGCCAGCTAAAGCAGTAGAACGCTTACGCGTCGAAGCGGCGTGTTTACGTTTGCAGGAAGGCAGTGAGCCGATCGAGCAAGTTGCCCAGGCGGTGGGCTTTACTGACCCCGAACGGATGCGCAGGGCGTTCGTTCGGCTGCATGGGTATTCACCGCAACATGTCCGCCGCGAGAACCGGCTGAGCGCAGAGGGGAGATCGCTCGATGGTGAGTGATGGACAGCAAAGCCCTCGCATGTAGGAATACGGGGCTTTATTTGTTTACCGATGACGTTACTCAGGAATCGACCGCCGAGAGCACAACGCTACGGAACTACGATTAGGTGGGAGCCAGTGTTGATAACCGTGCTCGGCGCGCCATATATTCATTCGCGACGCTTACCGCTTCGTCGGTTCGCCCCCACAGCCCCTTTATTTGCGCAACGATTTCGGGGCGCGCGGTTCGTGGATTCCCCGAGGTCATTGTCGGCTGCGGGTCGTACTCAAGCACGAGTTGCGTAAATTCAGCCGCGTCCCGACCTTTGAGTTGCGCGATGACCAGCAGCGCAAAGTCGATACCTGCCGTTACACCGCCACCTGTGATTCGGTTCCTATCGACGCATACTCGTTCGTAGCTCGGTTCGATACCCAGTGCGATAAGGGGTTCGTAGAAAGGCCAATAAGTCGCTGCGCGGTAGCCCTCCAATAATCCCGCCATGGCAAGAAGTACAGAGCCTGTGCATACAGCGGTTACATAGGTGGCCGTCTTGCCTGCGCGAGCAATGAAATCGAGCAGCTCCTGGTCCTTCATGATTTCAGGCGTTCCTCCACCCCCAGCGACAAACAGCACGTCCAGGTTATCTGGAACGTCATCAAACGTGATCGTAGGGTTCAGGGTGACACCCATATCCGTAGGAACGGGCTCCAGGGTCTTCCAGATTATGTGAGTTTTGGCATGAAGGCCGAACGCCGTCTGTGGACCTGCCAAATCCTGCAGAGTGAAACCAGGAAAAATCACCATGCCAATCTGCAGTTGGCGCTCTTCACGCTTATCGCTCAGCTCATCAGACATTGCCGTCTCCTCTCGTCGTAATTGACTAAAGCGTATTCCTGCTGGACGCTGTACGTGAGTGGCTTAAACGACATCAAGCGATCGTTTTCTGCCAGCCATTTTGATTTTGAGAGCAGAGGTCCACGGCGTGCACAAGATTGCGGTGCTGGTATTGAATGATGTGGTGCCCTTGGACTTGGGTATCGCCTATCAGGTTTTTGCGTTGGCTTTTCAGGTCGATGGGAGCAACGCTTACGAGGTGGAGGTGTGCGCACCCGAGCGGACAATTCGGGCCGCTGGCTTTGATATGCAGGTGCGGTATGGCCTCGACCGTCTTGAACTAGCCCACACTGTTGTCATTCCAGGGTGTGAAGACCCGTTTGGAGTCGTTCCAGAAGCGGTAAGCATTGCTCTTCGCGAGGCACATACGCGGGGTGCACGGTTAGCGTCCATCTGCACGGGGGCTTTTATCCTGGCCGCGAGCGGTCTTCTTGGTGGCAAACGCGTCACGACGCACTGGCGTTTCGCCGAGGACTTGGCCAGGCTTTATCCAGAGATAAAAGTAGAACCTAATGTCCTATTTGTGGATGAAGGCAGCATCGTGACGTCGGCCGGCGCGTCAGCGGGATTAGATATGGGTTTGCATATCGTGCGACGCGACTTTGGTCAGGCTGTTGCGGCAAACACTGCCCGTCTGGTGGTCGCGCCACTGTATCGTGATGGCGGTCAGGCCCAATTTATTCGTCAGGAGCTTCCAGATTCTCCAACCAGCTTAATGTCCTTGATCGAATGGATACGGGACAATTTGAACCGTCCGCATACGGTCGATAGCCTTGCCGCTCGCGCCAACATGAGCTCGCGTACCTTTGCTCGGCGATTTCAAGAACAGACCGGTACGACACCTTTACAGTGGCTTCTCACCGCTCGTATTGATCGAGCGCGTGAGCTGCTTGAGGAGAGCGAGACATCGATTGATCAAACGGCATTGCTTTCCGGATTCGGGTCTGCGGTGACCTTCCGGTCGCGGTTCCGAAAAGTCGTTGGCCTCACGCCAACGGAGTACCGTCGCCGTTTTAGTTCGGCTCGGCACGTTTGATGAACAGCGGCATACCTGGCCAGTAGCAAACAACGTCGATTTTCTTTTGACCCAGTGTTTTTGGCCGACACAAAAAAGCCCGCGCTTGGCGGGCTTGAGTCGAGCACTGGGAGTCGCGCTTATGCAGGCAAGTGCAAATCGCCACGATGCACTATGTGCACTTTATTGCCATCCGGGTCACGTAGGTACGCGCCATAATAGCCGTCGCCATAATGCGCGCGTGGCCCTGGTTCACCCGCATCAACACCGCCAGCACGAAGGCCTGCGGCGTAGGCTGCGTCGACAGAGTCTGGATGTGGCGCGCAGAAAGCCACCATGCTGCCATTTCCCGCGACGGCCTCTTTGAGGTCGTAAGGGCAGTAAACATAAAAGCGCGGCAGGGGGCTGTTGGGGTTAACCCAGCACGCGGCAAGAGGCCCTCCATCAGGTGTTACAACCCGACGGCAAAGTCCCAGAGGGATCAGCACCGCGTCATAGAAGGTAGCGGCTTTATCAAGATCGTTTGTCCCAACGGTTACGTGACTGAACATCCTGTGTTCCTACTGACGAAGGCGAGGGGCTATCGTGTCATTTTGTAGGGTGGCGCGTATAGCCGTCGTTGTGCGCGCCCAAGTAAGATATTTACCGGTAACGACATGACTCCGCGCTGGGCTTTTTGCATCGAGTTCCCCAGTGCTACAGTCCCGGCAAACCAAAGAGGGAACAACATGCATTTGGCCCAAAGATTTGTTCCGGACGGGTTGACACATGGGTAAGCTTGACCACTTAAACGATCTGCTGCGCGAGCATGATTGCGTTATGTCGATCGACATAAAATTCGACGATTCCAAATACGATTTGCGGTTGAAACTGTCTGTCGATGAGTCAGGTTTGGACGCAGTGACTCTTACTTTTCACGATGTCAGCGCGCTTGATTTGAACGGGTTTGGTGGTGGGTTGACCCAGTTTATGCATCTTGAGGCATCTCGTGTGGACGACGGCCTCGACAGAGTCCGCTATGAAATCAGAGATCTGAGTGACGAGAAGATATCGTTTAAGTTTTTCACTTTCAGCGGTTCAACTATTTAGGGGCGATCAGGCGGATTTTGATAGCGGCGGTAGGGTTTGTGTTCGGTCGGCAGGACGCCGGGCTGGGTGAGTTGCGCAGCGGCGCCCAAAATTGCGGAGCGCAAAAGATAAGGGCCTGCATGAAGTTCATCATGCAAGCCCTTGATATCTATGGTGCCCGAAGCCGGAATCGAACCGGCACGCCCTTACGAGCGGGGGATTTTAAGTCCCATGCGTCTACCAGTTTCGCCATTCGGGCGGTAGCGCGGTGAAGCAGGGTTGGGAATATATAGACCCAAACGCTTCGACGCAAGGTCGCAGCGCTCCTTTCTTGCACAAACGCCCGGCTGAAAAAGCTCGATAGATCAGTGATCTACGGATAACTCTTGGCGCAATGCCGAGGAATCTTACAGCACGGGAACAAGATCCCAAAATCCCAGTCATAGCGATATGCCATCCCGGCAGTCATGAAAGGAATCTGTTGATGCACAGTGTTCGCAAGCCTTCTTTGGTCATTGCTGCAAGCGTATTGGGGTTGCTGGCCGCCTTTGGTGTGACGACGGCGCAGGCGGGTGATGTGCAGTGGGGAAGTTTCGGTTCAGGCAGTAGCGACAAGCTCACCACCAGCTCAACGGAGGGCGCCCACCGCGTGTTGTCCACCACCGGTCTTTCGGTAAGTGATCTCGAAAAAATGCGCGATGGCCAAAAGAGCGATCATGAAGAGCTGCAGCGGCTCAAGAGCAAGCTGGACGAGCAGGCGAAGTATTTCGAGGAGTTCAAGCGTAAGAACGGCTCGAGTTCCAGTGCCAGCGACAGCCAATTGTCCGACTTGAAGCGCACCGTGGCCGACCAGAAAAACACCATCGACAAGCTCAAAAGCGAAGTGGATGACCTCAAGCGCAATTCAAGCTCCAGCTCCAATTCCAGCTCCAGCGAACTGTCGCGGCTCAAGAGCGATGTCAGTGATCAGAAGCGCAGCATCGACGATCAAAAACGCAGTCTGGATGACCTCAAACGCAGCCTGGATACGTTGAGCAGCAAGGTGAAATAACCCGCCCTACAGACTAGCGCCTGCAAGCAGCAGGCGCCTTGTCTGAGCCGGTTATACGAACGGCTGGCCGCTGAAACCCCGTGGCAAACGCTGCAGCCCGGGCAGGTCGGTCAGGCGTTGTGTCCAGGCACTGCGCCAGTCACTGGCGGTATGCGTCTTGGCTTTGCGCGCGGCGCGGCGAGCGGCATTGCGCTGGGTGCGCCGCGCTTCTTTGTAGGCATCGGTGTTGCGGCAGGTACGGCATTTGACACGGTTCAGCTCGGTGCTGGACGTGAGGTTGTTACCGTGATGGCCGCAGGCTAAATGCCCGGCGACCTTGAAGTGAGTGACCATGTAAGCGTCTCCTTCTTATGGGGGTACGCACAGCCCGGCAGGGCGGGTGTACGTGAGCAGGTCGGGACAATTTCTCCCGGCGCCTTACAGTTACGACCTTACGCGACGTGCAGCGTTCGGTTTTGTTATCACCGGGGTTCACGCTACCCTGAGGCGTCAACAATCATAAAAAGGAATGGATGATGAGCGTCGAACACCAGCCGCTGGAAGGCAGTTGCCGCTGCAACCGGGTGCGTTTCAGCGTGAGTTTGCCACCAGTGATCACCATGGCCTGCCACTGCACCGGCTGCCAGAAGATGACCTCCAGCGCGTTCTCCCTCAGTGCGCTGATTCCCGCCAGTGGTTTTACCGTGACCCAAGGCTGCCCGGTGATGGGCGGGCTGCACGGCGTGGACCGCCATTATTGCTGCCCGCACTGCATGAGCTGGCTGTTTACCCGTCCCCATGGCATCGATGAGTTCGTCAACGTGCGTGCGACCTTGCTGGACAACGCCGGCGCCTACGTACCCTTCATGGAAACCTGGACCAGCGAAAAACTGCCTTGGGCCTCCACACCCGCCGTCGAAAGTTTTGCGCAGTTGCCTCAGCCACACGATTTCCCGCGATTGATGCAGGCCTACGCCGAATTCAACGCGGGCTGATTTCAGTCAATCAGCGCCAGCAGGTCGGTATCGCCGACGTCCACGCCCGCCTGGGTCAGCAACGTGGTGGCCTGGCCCCGGTGGTGGGTCTGGTGATTGAAAAAATGCACCAGCAGGCTGAAGAACGGTTTGTCCGCGGCCACGCCACGCATGTTGCGGTAATGCAGGCGGTGATCCAGGTCGGCTTCACGCAGCGTGTGAGCCCAGTCGATGATGAGTTCGTCCAGCCAGGTTCGACGGGCGCCAAGCTCGTGGAGATCGGCGAAGGCCAATTGTTTCAGGTTTGTGGGCATGGCCAGGTCGCTCAACGGAGCCAGCACGATGAAGCCTGAAGGATGCTGGGCAAAGCGCTTGAGCCATACGGTGTCGCCCAGGGTAAGGTGGTTCAGCGTGCCGAGGATCGAGCCGAAAAATGCCTGCCGGTCCATCGCCAGCTCAGCGTCCGTCAATGTGGCGGCCGCGTCGTAGACCTTGCGGTTCATCCACTGGTTGTAGCGGGCCATCAATGCGATGTGTTCGATACGGTTCACCTGCGTTCTCCCCAAGCGGCGCAATGGCGCCATCATAAGGCGTGCCCGCCCGGCGGTCATGGTATTCGCGCAATGGCGGGCTATGGTTGATGGACGCCTACATTGCACCCTGGGAGGGTGAAACCATGAACACCAGCGATCTTCTCGAACAACTGCTGCGCGCCGGGCAGCAGGGCGGCGGTGCCTCGGGTGGCGGCCTGGGTGGCTTGCTCGGCGGTTTGTTGAACGGCGCTGGCACCGGCACTGCGTCAGCCGGTGGTGGTGGCCTTGGCGGATTACTCGGAGGCCTCGGCGGCCTGTTGGGCGGTGCACCTTCGGGCAACGCGGCGCCCAATCGTTCTGGCGGGATGAACTACGCCGCGCTGGCGTCCCTCGGCATGGCGGCCTTCCAGGCCTATCAAGCGTGGCAGCGCCAGCAGGCGAGCGCACCGCAGCAAGCCTTCCAAACGGTCGACCAGTTGGACGGCCCCCAGGCCGAAGCCCATAGCCATGCGCTGTTGCGCGCACTGATCGCGGCGGCCAAGGCGGATGGCCGCATTGATGAACAAGAGCAGCAAATGATCGGCGCAGAGATCGGCAGGCATACCGATGACCCGCAATTGCAACAATGGCTCGACGCCGAAGTCGCCAAGCCACTGGATGCTGCCGATTTTGCCGAGTACGCCCATGACCCGGCGCTCGCCTCGGAGATTTACCTGGCCAGCGTGATGCTGGTGGACGACCAGCAGGACGCCGAGCGCAATTACCTCGACGACCTGGCCGCGCAGTTGCAGATCGACCCTCAGTTGCAACTGCACTTGGAGCAACAAGCCAAGGCTTAGAAGCGCACTGTGGCCCCCGTTGTCAGCCATTGGGCCCTGTCAGCGATCAGGCTGCGCCCGACCACGACATCCACGTCGACGAACTCACCCAAGTGAAAGCGTGGCCCGGCCTGCCAGGCCTGGTCACCGCCTGCCTGGCCGTAACGCTCGCCAATCAGGCTCAGCGCGAGTGCTACCTGGTATTCGAACCCGGTGCCCCAAGTCAGGCGGTGTTTCTGGTCGCCGTCGTTGTAGGCGTGGGTCCAGCCGGCGTTGAGGTTCAGGCGCAGGGCTTCTGCAGGTTGCCACGTCAGCGGAATGTTGAAATCGGCGCCGTCGAAGCTGTGCTGGCGGTCCAGCGCAAAATGCGCCCCGGCCGACAGGGCCAGCTCAAGCCCCAGGTCTTTCTGTGTATAGACCTGGGCTTTGACTTGCGGGTTGACCTGAGTCTCGCCGCTGCTCGCCGTGTCTGCCCGCGAGAGCGCCGCGGTCCATTGCACTGTCGGCATGCTTGTAAAGGTGCAGGCCGGTGACAGGGTCTGGTTGTGGGTGCTGCCGTCATGCCGGTTGGCGGTGAACCACGCGTCGACATTGCATTGCCCCGGATCGTTGATGGCGCCGTCGTCCACCACATAGGAGCCGCCCGCCGCATGGGCTTTCGAAAACAGGGCGATCAGCAAGATTAAACCCAGGGTCACGCCGATAAAGATCAAGTTGCGTTGCAGTGCGCGCCGTTTGGCCGGTGGCAGCAGCAACAGGGTGTGGCGAGCGCCGCGATAGTGACGCGCACGGTATTTGGCGAACCCGTCCTGACGGTTCGGTGTGTGTTTTTTGTGCATGATGCACCTCGCTTGAATTCAGCTTTCTACGGTCAGCACCGAAATGCCGCTGGCTCTGGCCTGGCAGACCAGTTCCGACGTGTCGTCGCCACCGGGGAGGGCGATGATCACGTCGGGGCGGCTGTCGGTCAGCATGAAATGGTTGCGCTGGCGTTCGGCCTGTTTACCGTGGCGTTGCCAGTTGGGTGGGTAGCGCACCACGTCGATGCCGATTTCCCGCGCCCATTCCTCGATGTCGCTGCCCAGGAATTGGTTGCCGCCGTGGATCAATACCTGCACGGGGCGCAGGCGGTGGTAGGCGTCCAGCACTTGGCGGGACTTTTTGGTGTCGGCGTAATGACGACCTGCACAGATCAAGACGCGCATAAGGTAGTTCCTTGCATTGCAAACGCACCCCTGTAGGAGCCGGCTTGCCGGCAAAGGCGTCCTGTTGAACACCCATGGCCTCAAGGGCCTCATCGCCGGCAAGCCGGCTCCTACAGTCAGGCGTTATTTGGGGCTCAGTACCACTGCTTGAAGCGGCGGATGTAGATCGTCTTCATCAGTTGGGCGACGCAGCAGTAGCTGAGCAAGGTGCCCACCAGCCAAGGGAAGTACGCCAGCGGCAGCGGCTGCAGGCCCACCAGAGTGCCCAGCGGCGAGAACGGTACGTAGATCCCCAATGCGATCACGATGCACGTCATCATCAACACCGGCCAGGCGGCCGTGCTCTGGAAGAACGGGATCTTGCGGGTCCGCAACATGTGCACCACCAGGGTTTGCGAAAGCAGGCCCTCGATGAACCAGCCGGACTGGAACAGGGTCTGCATTTCCACGCTGTTGGCGGAGAACACGTACCACATCAGCGCAAAGGTGGTGATGTCGAAGATCGACGAGGTCGGCCCGATCCAGATCATGAAGCGTCCGATGTTCTTGGCGTCCCACTTGCGTGGTTTGGCCAGGTATTCCTTGTCCATCTTGTCCCACGGCAGGGCCAGCTGGGAGATGTCGTACATCAGGTTCTGCAGCAGCAGGTGGATCGACAGCATCGGCAAAAACGGAATGAACGCACTGGCCACCAGCACCGAGAACACATTGCCGAAGTTGGAGCTGGCGGTCATGTTCAGGTACTTCATGATGTTGCCGAAGGTTTCGCGACCCTTGAGCACCCCTTCTTCCAGCACCATCAGGCTTTTTTCCAGCAGGATGATGTCGGCCGACTCCTTGGCGATGTCCGTGCCGCTGTCCACCGAAATACCCACGTCAGCATCCCGCAGCGCCGGCGCATCGTTGATCCCATCACCGAGGAAGCCGACGGTGTGACCGTTGGCTTGCAGCGCCTTGAGCACGCGGGACTTCTGCAGCGGTGTCAGCTTGGCGAACACCGTGCGCTCTTCCACGCGCCGCAACAGGGTGGCGTCGTCCATCGCTTCGATTTCCACACCCAGCAGCGGCTGGCCTGGCTCGAGGCCGACCTGGCGGCAGATCTTGCTGGTGACCACGGCGTTGTCGCCGGTCAACACTTTTACGGCGACGCCGATTTGTTGCAGCGCGGCAATCGCCGGACCTGCGGTTTCCTTTGGCGGATCCAGGAAGGTCAGGAACCCCTGGATCACCAGGTTGCGCTCATCGGCCGTGGTGTACTGCTGACGGGCCAGGGATTTAGGGATATTGCGGGTCGCCACCACCAGCACGCGGAAACCGTCCTCGTTGTAGTCGTTGGCCAGGGCCAGCAACTCGTCACGACGGCGATCGTCCAGCGGCACGGCCTCACCGGCTTCCATCACGTGCGTGGAAATGCTCAGCATCTCTTCCACGGCACCCTTGCACACCAGCAATTGGTCGCCGGCGGCGTCCTTCACCACAATCGACAGGCGACGGCGCACGAAGTCGAACGGCAATTCATCGACCTTGCTGTAGGCGAACGGCACCTGGAACTTGGGGTTCTGCTCCGAGAACTGCACTACCGCCTGGTCCATCAGGTTTTTCATGCCGCTCTGGTGATAGCTGTTGAGCCATGCCAGGGACAGCACGCTGTCATCCCGTTGGCCATGGGCATTGACGTGGTGCTCCAGGATGATTTTGTCCTGGGTCAGGGTGCCGGTCTTGTCGGTGCACAGCACGTCCATGGAACCGAAGTTCTGGATCGCGTTGAGGCGCTTGACCACCACCTTGCGCTTGGCCATGGCCGTGGCGCCCTTGGCCAGGTTGGCGCTGACGATCATTGGCAGCATTTCCGGGGTGAGGCCGACGGCAACCGCCAGGGCAAACAGGAACGCATCGCCCCAGTCGCCTTTGGAGAAGCCGTTGAGCAGGAACACGATCGGCACCATCACCAGCATGAAGCGGATCAACAACCAGCTGACGCTGTTCACCCCGCGATCAAAGGCGGTTTGCACCCGCGAGCCCACAATCGCCTTGGCCAGGGAGCCGAAGTAAGTGCGCGGGCCGGTGGCGACGACCACGGCTTTGGCGCGGCCGCTGACCACGTTGGTGCCCATGAAGCAGATGTTTGGCAGATCAAGCAGGTTGCCTTGGTCGGCGGCCATGGTCGAGGCGGACTTCTGCGTCACATCACCGAGGGTGTCGTATTTCTCCACCGGCAAGGCTTCACCGGTCAGCACCGCCTGGCTGATAAACAGGTCGCGGGATTCGATCAGGCGGATGTCGGCAGGGATCATGTCGCCGGCCGACAGCTGCACGATGTCACCGGCCACCAGGTCGCGCATCGGCACTTCCCGCAGGGTCGGTGCGGAGCCTACTTGTTCGCGGCGCAGGACGGTGGCGGTGGTGCGCACCATGGCTTTGAGGGCTTCGGCGGACTTGGCCGAACGGTGTTCCTGCCAGAAGCGCAGCAGGCTGCTGAGCAGGACCATGGTCATGATGATCACGACTTTGGTGGGATCAGCCTCTTCGCCTTCCTGCATCGGCAGCCAGCAGTCGGTGACAAAGCTGATGCCGCCCAGGGTCAGCAACACATAGATGAAGGGGTTGTTCAGTGCCTGCAGGAACTGGACGATGGCGTGCGGCGGCTTGTCATGGGCCACCTCGTTGTAGCCCTCGCGTTGCAGGCGAGCAGAGGCGTCCAGCTCGGTCAGGCCATCCTGGGTGGCCCGCACGTTGGCGAGGGTGGCCGACAGGCCGTTCTGGGCTTCGCGGGCGGCACGCATCGACAGTTTGGTGCTGTCGTCGGTGCCATTTTTCTTGTGCAGAGGCGTGTTTTTTACGGCGCTCATTGTCTGTACTCCTGTCGCCAATTCTCGACAAAACATACCCGGTACTTACCTGAATACAGGCGAGCGAAAGCATGCCGAGCCGCGGACTTCGCGATCGGTTTAAATAAGAGTTTCGATAACTTCTACAGGGCCCGCTTAGTGCGCGTTAGTTATTCGGCGCGCAGCGGGCTACTACTGGATGTATTCATGAAAGAACTCCAGGTTATAGATAAGAAAGTTGCTGTTTCCAGCCGGTTTAAGCTGCGCGAGTGCTCATGTACAGATCGAGCATCAGGCTAGCTTGAACCAGTCTGGAAACGATCGGTCTCTGCGGGTCTTGAGGGTCGGCGTGATCCCAGTGCTGCAGCAGTTGGCCGCTGGCAGGGCAGATACGCCAGTGCGCCAGCGGAGGAGCTGGGCGCACTTGGGGGGAGGGTGCAGCAAAGGTCGAGCGGGTAGGGGAAAAGCCTACGGGCTCGCGGCACAGCTTGGCGCGCAGGGCTGCGGCTAGCGTACGAATATCCGGCAAAACAATGAGTTGAAAGGTCATAACACACCTCGGGACCGGACGGGCGACCGGTGAGGCAGTTACGGTGGAGCATCAAGCTCTAGCGCAGCTTACCGGACCTGGAAGGCGAGTCCTGTCATATTCTGGGTTTGGCGCCCGAAGCCCGCAGAGGCGGTGCTCGGACAGCGACTAGATACTGTGTCCATTGGCTTCTTTTGTGAGGTTTAAAAAAGGCCCCAGTTGCGGGCACGGGCAATCTACTCAGAC
>Ga0105244_10002671_pt1 | contig 13346 bp, 9 predicted proteins | sample KBSM44metaG_FD_80423 | JGI IMG/M metagenome (GOLD analysis project Ga0105244, IMG submission 80423) | Miscanthus rhizosphere microbial communities from Kellogg Biological Station, Michigan, USA - KBS M4-4 metaG | ecosystem: Host-associated > Plants > Roots > Rhizosphere > Soil | place: Michigan...
CGTGCTGTTCATCACCCACGACCGTTCCTTCCTTGACAACGTCGCCACCCGCATCATCGAACTCGACCGCGGCCGCCTGCTGTCGTATCCGGGCAATTTCACCACCTACCAGACCCGCAAGGCCGAGCAGCTGGAGAACGAGGAGGTGGAAAACGCCAAGTTCGACAAGTTCCTGGCGCAGGAGGAGGTGTGGATACGCAAGGGCGTCAAGGCGCGCCGCGTGCGCGACGAGGGCCGCGTGCGCCGCCTCGAGGCGTTGCGCCTGCAGCGCACGGCGCGCCGCGAGCAGCAGGGCCAGGTCAAGCTGGAGGTCGGTTCGGGCGAGCGCTCGGGCAAGATCGTCGCAGAGCTGGAAAACGTCAGCAAGCGCTTCGGCGACCGCGTCATCGTCGACAACTTCACCGGCACCATCCTGCGCGGCGACAAGGTCGGCCTGATCGGCGCCAACGGCGCCGGCAAGACCACCATGCTCAAGATGATCCTGGGCGAGCTGGCGCCGGACAACGGCACCGCGCGCCTCGGCACCAAGCTGCAGGTGGCGTACTTCGACCAGATGCGCACCCAGCTCAACGAGGAGGCCAGCCTGATTGAAACCATCTCGCCGGGCAGCGACTGGGTCGAGGTCAACGGCCAGCGCAAGCACTCGATGAGCTATCTAAACGACTTCCTGTTCTCGCCCGAGCGCTCCCGTTCGCCCGTCAAGTCGCTCTCCGGCGGCGAGCGCAACCGCCTGCTGCTGGCGCGCCTGTTCGCCAAGCCGGCCAACTGCCTGGTGCTCGACGAGCCGACCAACGATCTGGACATCGACACCCTGGAATTGCTTGAGGAGTTGCTCGAGGAGTACACCGGCACCGTGTTCCTGGTCAGCCACGACCGCACCTTCCTCGACAACGTCGTCACCCAGGTCATCGTCGCCGAGGGGCAGGGCCAGTGGCGCGAGTTCGTCGGCGGCTACAGCGACTGGGAGCGGGTGCGCGACACGGTGGCGGCCGCGCCCAAGGCCAAGCCGGCCGCCGTCAAGGCGGCAGAGCCGGTCTCGACGATGGCGGCGCCGGCCGCCAAGGCCAAAAAGCTCAGTTTCAAGGAACAGCGTGAACTCGACGAGTTGCCCAAGCTGATCGCCGCGCTCGAGGACGAGCAGAGCGCGCTGGCGCTGCAGCTGTCGGACCCGGATTTCTACAAGAAACAGGCGGCCGAGGCCAAGCGGGTCAACGCCCGCGTCGAGCAGATCGAGGCCGAATTGCTGGCCGCGCTGGAAAAGTGGGAAGAGATCGAGGCGCGTCAGCGTTGAGGCGTGCGCGGACGAAAAAATGTTGCGGTGCGGTATAGACACCCAAGGTTGCTTCAAATATAATTTTACGGCGCCGGCGACCGTCGGCAGCCGTCAAAAATGTAATGTGTGGAAGTCTTGTTATCACGGTGATATGATTCAGCGTCGCCGTCGCGGCCCCGCTTGCGGCGCTGCCGAAACGGGGCTGTTTCACGGGGTTTTCCACGGTGCGCCGTCCCGGGCACACACTCTCTAGGACTAAGAGCAAAAAAATGTTGAGATCGCTTACAAAAACCTCCCGGCCGTTTCCCCTGTCGACGCGGACGGCGCCGTGGGCCTGATGCGCGCGCCCGGCGCCGGGCAACTCATCGCGTTGCCGCTGATTATCAGCGGCTTGTTCACCACTTCCGCGCGGGCCCAGATCAGCGACACGATCCAGCCTTACGTGTCGGCCGGCTACGCTTACGACGACAATTTGCTGCGCCGTGACAACACCCGCAATTCCGACGCGGCCCAGTCCGACACCTACACCACGCTGGTGGCCGGCGTCGCGCTCGAGCGCCCGATCGGGCGCCAGGTGGTGACCGCCTCGGCGCGCGCCAGCAAGGTGGCGTTCGACAAGAATAGCGAACTCGACTATACAGGCAAGGATGCCGCCGGCGAATGGAAGTGGCAGCTGGGCAATTACCTGAGCGGCCACGCCGGCGCCAGCTACAGCGAGTCGCTGGCCTCGTTCGCCGATTTCAGCTCGGCCCAGCGCAACCTGCGCACCGACACCAAGCGTTACGTCGACGGCAACTGGCTGTTCCACCCGTCGTGGCAGGTCCATGCCGGCTACATCAACGAGCGCTTCGGTTTCGACCTGCCGGCGCAGAGTTTCAACAACCGCACCGAGAAGACCGCCGAAGCCGGCTTCGACTACATCGCCAGCAGCGGCAGCACCTTCGGCATGGTGGCGCGCCGGCTCAAGGGCGAGTATCCGAACCAGGGCGTCAACCCGTTCACCGGCGCGGCCATCGACAACGGCTACGACCAGGACGAGCTCAAGGTCAACATCCACTGGCTCGCCAGCGGCGTGACCCAGCTCACCTTCCTCGGCGGCTGGGTGCGGCGCACGCACGAGACCGACAAGCAGCGCGACGACAGCGGCGTCAACGGCCGCCTGATCGCCAACTGGACGCCGCTGGGCCACACCCAGTTCAACGCCATGGTCTGGCGCGAGTTCGGCGCCGCCGAGGGCGTGTTCGTCAACAGCGCGCTGAGCACCGGCGTCAGCGCCGGCGCGTCGTGGGCGCCGACGGCCAAGCTGACCTACAACGCCAACCTCAAGTACGAGCGGCGCGAGTTCGAGCCGCTCACCGGGGTCACCGGCCTGAGCGGCCTGACCGACAACGCCCGCACCGGCTCGCTCGGCGTCACCTACCAGGCCTGGCGCCAGGTGAGCCTGAACCTGAACGGCTTCACCAGCCGCCGCTCCGGCAGCGCCGCGGCGTTCACGTCGAGTTACCGCGCCAAGGGCCTCTCGTTCACCGCCACCGTAAAGTTCTAAGCGTCATGACGGTCAACGAGAGTCCCCTGATCACCTTTTTCGAGCGCGTGGTCGATCCCCTGATCATCATGGGGATGTTGTATCTATGCACGGTCGCGCTCGGCGCCAGCTTCACCGGGTACTCGCTGGTGCTGACGATCATCGCCTTCTTCGTCGCCTCGTCGGTCTACAAGTACATCGATCCCTACCGCAGCTGGCACACCGGCGGGCGCTGGGCCGCCGCGCGCGACCTGGTGCTCGGCTGGCTGCTGACGGTGGTGCTGCTGACCCTGATCGGCTACGCCAGCGGCATGGTGCCGCATTACGACCGCACCGTGGTCGTGGTGTGGATGGTGGCCACGCCGGTGGCCATGCTGCTGTGCCACCTGGCGGCGCACCGGCTCGGCGCCGATCCCCGCCGCGGGCAGTTGAGCTCGGTGGTGATCGTCGGCGCCAACGACGTCAGCGTCAAGTTCGCCGCCACCATCGGCCGCCTGCCCAACCTGCTCATGAACGTGCACGGCTACTTCGACGACCGTGGCCCGGAGCGCCGGGTCGAGGGCGTGGCCCATCCGATGCTGGGCCGGATGTCCGACATCGCCGCCTACGTGCGCCAGCACCAGATCAAGATGATCTTCATCAGCCAGCCGATCTCGGCCCAGCCGCGCATCCGCCAGCTGCTCGACGAGCTCGAGGACACCACCGCGTCGGTCTACTTCCTGCCCGACATCTATGTGTTCGACTTGATGCAGGCGCGCTTCGGCAGCGTCGGCGGCATGCCGGTGATCGGCATCCGCGAGTCGCCGTTCACCGGCGTCAACAGCATCATCAAGCGCTGCAGCGACATCGTGCTGGCGCTGGCGATCCAGATCATGCTGATCCCGCTGATGCTGGTGATCGCCGTGGCCATCAAGCTGACCTCGCCCGGACCGGTGATCTTCCCGCAGCGCCGCTACGGCCTCAACGGCGAGGAGATCATCGTCTACAAGTTCCGCTCGATGACGGTGACCGAGAACGGCGACAAGGTGGTGCAGGCGACCAAGGGCGACCAGCGGATCACGCCGGTCGGCGGCTTCCTGCGCCGCAGCTCGCTCGACGAGCTGCCGCAGTTCCTCAACGTGCTGCAGGGGCGCATGAGCATCGTCGGCCCGCGCCCGCACGCGGTGGCCCACAACGAGCAGTACCGCAAGCTGATCAAGGGCTACATGCTGCGACACAAGGTCAAGCCCGGCATCACCGGCTGGGCCCAGGTCAACGGGTTGCGCGGCGAGACCGAGACGCTCGACAAGATGGAGGCGCGCATCGAGTACGATCTGGACTACTTGCGTAACTGGTCGCTGTGGCTCGATTTATGGATTATCGTGCGCACGGTGCTGGTGGTGGCCAAGCGCGAGAATGCCCACTAGGCCCGCGTGGACGGGCGACGAACGACGGACCATCGGGAGGACGCCGAATAGAAATGCTGCATTGCGATATTTGTGCCACAATCCGGGTTGAGGTTGCATTTAATGCATAGCCTTTATAATATTGACAATCGTTTGCGCGGAACGCATACTCTGCCCCCACGCCTGCCGCAGGGCCGGCGCGCCGCCACGAGTGACTGAGGAAGACATTTTGAACCATACACAATTCGACGGCGTCGCGCGACGCCACCCCCTGCGCCGCGCCGGCGTGGGCGCGCTGGCGCTCCTGCTGGCGGCCGGCCTGGCCGCCTGCGGCAAGGGCGAGCAAAAGTCCGGCCAGGCGCTGGTGAAGGTCGGCAGCGAGGAGATCACCGCGCTGCAACTGAACGAGGAACTGGCGCGCTCGGGCGTGCCCGGGGCCCAGCAGCAGCAGGCCCGGCCGCAGATCCTGGCGTCGCTGGTGGACCGCCAGCTGCTCATCAACGAAGCCGTCAAGGACAAGACCGACCGCGACCCCAAGGTGGTGCAGGCGATCGAGCGCGCCAAGTCGCTGATCCTGGCCCAGGCCTACCTGCAGAAGAAGGTCGGCACGCCGGCCAAGCCGACCAAGGACGAGATCCAGGACTACTTCGACAAGCACCCGGCGTTGTTCTCCCAGCGTAAGACGATCGACATGCGCCAGCTGGTGCTGCCGACGGCCGACCTGACCGACGCCCTCAAGAAGGACATCGACGACGCCAAGTCGCTCGACGACGTCGCCGCCTTGCTCGACCGTAAGAGCGTCAAGTACGCCCGCAACCAGATCTCGCGCAGCTACGCCGACCTGGCGCCGGCGCTGGGCGACAAACTGCTGTCGCTGCCCAAGGGCCAGCTGTTCATCATCCGCGAGGGCGAGCGCAGCACCGTGGTCACCATCACCGACGTGCGCGACACGCCGGTCGACCTGGCCGCGTCGACCCAGCAGATCGAGCAATACCTGATGAACACCCGCGGCAAGGAAGCGGCGGCGGCCGAACTGGCGCGCCTGCGCGCGGCCACCAAGATCGAGTACGTCAACAAGGCCGACGAGCCGGCCCCGGCCGGCACGCCCGGCGCCCCGGCGGCCCCGGCCGCTCCGGCGGCGGCGGGCACGCCCGGACACGACGACGCCGCCGCCCGCGGCGTGGCAGGACTGAAATAACGCGGCGGCCCGTCGGGCCGTCCACCGCACACACGGAGAACATATTATGAAACGAATCGTATTTTGGATGATGGCGTCGCTGCTGGCGCTGACCCTGGGCACGGCCGGCGCGGCCGAACTGCTGCTCGGACCCGGCGACGTGGTCAAGGTCTCGGTCTACAACAACCCCGACCTGACCACCGAGACGCGCGTGAGCGCCTCCGGCTTCATCACCTTCCCGCTGGTGGGCCAGGTGGCGGTGGCCGGCCTGCCGACGGCGGCGGCCGAGAAGAAACTGGCCCAGCTGCTGGTGTCGGGCGGCTTCGTCAAGAACCCGCAGGTCAACATGATCGTCACCGTGCTGCAAAGCCAGCAGGTGTCGGTGCTCGGCCAGGTGGGACGTCCGGGCCGCTACCCGCTGGACGGCAGCCGTAGCGTGCTCGACGTGCTGGCGCTGGCCGGCGGCGTCAGCGCCGACGGCGGCGACACCGTCACCGTGCTGCGCACGCGCAACGGCGCCACCACCAAGGACGTCATCGACGTCGCCGAGCTGGTGCGCACGAGCAACATGAAGGCCGACCTCGACCTGAGCGGCAACGATGTCGTCTACGTCGAACGCGCGCCGCGCTTCTACATCTACGGCGAGGTGCAGCGTCCCGGCATGTTCCGCATCGAACGCTCGATGACGGTGTTGCAGGCGCTCGCCGCCGGCGGCGGCCTGACCGCCCGCGGCACCGAGCGCGGCCTGCGCATCAAGCGCCGCGACGCCGAGGGCAAGCTGCAGGTCCTCGAGGCCAAGTACGACGACCTGGTGCAGAACGACGACGTGCTGTACGTGCGCGAGAGCCTGTTCTGATAGTGCCGACCGCCGGCCAGCCGGCGGCCCGTCCGCCCCTTTTTGAAAGACAACCATGAACTTCACCCATTTGCTCCTGGCGCTGCGCGCCCGCTACAAGATCGTGCTGATGATCCTGGCCGTGACGGTCGCCGCCACGGTCGTCATCAGCCTGCTGCTGCCCAAGGTCTACAAGGCCAGCACCGCGCTCGTGCTCAACACCAAGGGCGTCGATCCGGTCACCGGCATGAGCCTGCCGGTGCAGATGATGTCCGGCTACGTCGTCACCCAGGCCGACATCATCCGCAGCAAGAGCGTCGCGCTCAAGGTGGTCGAGAACCTGCGCCTGGCCGACAACCCGGCCGTGCAGCAGCAGTTCGCCGACTCGGTCAAGGGCAACACCGACCTGACCATCAAGGAATGGCTGGCCAACCTGTTGCTGGCCAAGGTCGACATCGAACCGGCGCGCGACAGCAGCGTGCTGACCATTAACTTCCAGGGCAGCGATCCGAAGTTCGTCGCCGCCGTCGCCAACGCCTTCGCCGACGCCTACATGCAGTTCAGCGTGCAACTGAAGACCGATCCGGCGCAGCAGGCCTCCGGCTTCATCAACACCCAGATCAAGCTGCTGCGCGAGCAGTACGAGGTGGCCCAGAGCCGCCTGTCGAAATACCAGAAGGACAACAACATCTACAACGCCGACACCCGCGTCGACGTCGAGATGGCGCGCCTGAACGAACTGTCGAGCCAGCTGGTGCAGGCCCAGGGCCAGTCGATGGAGGCGCAATCGCGTTCGCGCCAGGCCAGCGGCAACGCCGAGGGCTCGCCCGACGTGCTCAACAACGGTTTGATCCAGGGCCTGAAGTCGAGCCTGGCGATGGCCGAGGCCAAGTTCGCCGACACCTCGGCGCGCCTGGCGCCGAACCACCCGCAATACATCTCGGCCAAGTCCGAGGTCGACAAGCTGCGCGCCAGCCTGAACGAACAGATCCGCATCGCCTCGAGCGGCGTGGCCGGCACCAACACCATCTACAAGCAGCGCGAGAGCGAACTGCGCGCCGCGCTGGCGGCGCAGAAGGCGCGCGTGCTGGAGATGAACGGCGCGCGCGACGAGTTCGTCGTGCTCAGCAACGAGGCCGACAACGCCCGCCGCTCGTACGAATCGGCCATGCAGCGCTACAACGCCACCAACCTCGAAGGCCAGTCCAAGCAGTCCGACATCGCCGTGCTGTCGACGGCGAGCACGCCGTCGTCGCCGTCGTCGCCGCGCCTGATGCTGAACCTGGCGCTGTCGCTGGTGATCGGCACCATTCTCGGCGGCGGCGCCGTGCTGCTGCTCGAGATGCTCGACCAGCGGGTGCGCTCGGCGGCCCACATGGGCGACGCCTTCGGCCTGCCGGTGCTGGGCGTGATCGCCACGCCGCGCGCGGCCAAGCGCGCGCTGCGCCGCAACCGCCCGGCCGCGCCGATGGCGCAGCTGCAGTAACGACCCGACCCGCAACCGGGCACACCGACTCACACGGAGCATCCACATGAATTCGAATTCCACCGTCCCATCCTACCCGGCGCCGGAGCTGCGCGACAAGCCGCACGCGTCGTCCGTGCCGGACCGCTCGATCGGCGCCATCCTGATCAAACAGGGGCGCCTGTCGGTGGCCGACGCCGAGAAGGTGATGCGCCACCAGGTCGAGCACAACGTGCGCTTCGGCGACGCCGCGCTGGCGCTGGGCGTGCTGAGCACGGCCGACATCGAGTTCGCGCTGTCGCGCCAGTACGACTACCCCTACCTGCTGCGCGGCGAGAGCGCCATCAGCGAGTCGGTGGTGGCCGCCTATGAACCGTTCACCGCCCGCGTCGAATCGCTGCGGGCGCTGCGCAACCAGCTGATGTGGCGCTGGTTCGAGACCGGCGAGGAGCGCCGCGCGCTGGCCATCACCGGCGCCGAGCGCGGCGACGGCCGCAGCTTCCTGGCCGCCAACCTGGCGGTGGTGTTCTCGCAACAAGGCCAGCGCACCTTGCTGATCGACGCCGACATGCGCCACCCGAGCCAGCACGCGCTGTTCGGCCTGGAGAACCGGGTCGGCCTGTCGTCGGTGCTGTCGGACCGCAACGGCGTCGAGGCCGTGCAGCGGGTGCCGGCGCTGCTGGACCTGTCGGTGCTGACGGCCGGCGCGCCGCCGCCGAACCCGTCCGAACTGCTGGGCCGTCCGGGCCTGGGCAAGCTGCTGCGCGAGCTGGCCCCGCAGTTCGACGTGATCCTGATCGACACTCCGGCCGGCGGCGAATGCTCGGACGCGCAGATGGTCGCCGGCCGCGCCGGCGCGGCGCTGGTCGTCACCCGCCAGGACGCCACCCACGTCAACCAGGTGCACAACCTGATCGGCGCGCTCAGCGAAGCGCGCGTGCACCTCGTCGGCACCGTCCTGAACAACTTCTAACGCGATGGACACCATGGCCACCCAACCAGTCAGCGCGCCACGTGCGGCGCTGGCGCCATCGATCCTGCTCCTGGTCGGACTGGGCGTGGTGTATCTGCCGACGTTCTGGGACCTGTTCCACGGCGCCTGGAGTTCCGACCGCAACGCCCACGGCCCGATCGTCATGACCGTCGCCTTCGGCTTCCTGTATTTCCGCATGCGCCAGCTGCTGTCGCAGGAGCGTTTCGAGCGCCGCCCGGCGCCGGTGGCCGGCGCCGCCACGCTGCTGCTCGGCCTGGTGCTGTACGTGCTGGGCCGCTCGCAGGGCGTGCTGCTGTTCGAGGTCGGCTCGCTGATCCCCGTGCTCAGCGGCGTGCTGATCGCCTTCTACGGCGTGCGCACCTGGTCGCGCATGTGGTTCGCCTTCTTCTTCATGCTGTTCATGATTCCGCTGCCGGCCTCGATCGTCGACGTGGTGACCCTGCCGATGAAGATCGGCGTGTCGTACGCCACCGAGCACCTGCTGTACTGGTTCGGCTACCCGATCGCGCGCAGCGGCGTGATCCTCACCATCGGCCAGTACCAGTTGCTGGTGGCCGACGCCTGCGCCGGCCTGAACTCGCTGTTCACGCTCGAGGCGCTGGGCCTGCTGTACATGAACCTGGTGCGCCACCCGTCGGTGGTGCGCAACGTCGTACTGGCGATCCTGATCGTGCCGATCTCGTTCACCGCCAACACCCTGCGCATCATGTTCCTGTCGCTGATCACCTACCACTTCGGCGACGCCGCCGGCCAGGGCTTCCTGCACGGCTTCTCCGGGCTGGTGCTGTTCCTGTCGGCGCTGCTGCTGATCATCGGCGTCGACAGCGCGCTGAGCTGGCTGGTGCGCAACCGCACCAAACGCGACGACGACGAGCAGGCCGGCCTGCAACTGCCGGCGGTGGCGGCAGGCGCCTGGCGCCAGCTGACCCACGTGGCGCTGCGCCCGGCGCTGGCGATGCTGGCGGCCATGGTCGGCACCGTCGCGCTGGCGCATGCGCTCACGCCGACGCTGGAATCGGTGGCCGGCGGCACGACCTTGGCGACCAGCGTGCCGACCCGCTTCGGCGACTGGACCGAGGTGCCCAACGCCAGCGCCCAGGCCGAGCTGTCGACCGCCGAGGACGGCGGACGCAGCCTCGAGCAGCCTTACGACGACGTGCTGATGCGTACCTATGTCAACCGCGACGGCGTGCAGGTGATGCTGGCGCTGGCCTATGCCAAGGAACAGCGCCAGGACGTCAAATTGCACCTGCCGGAGATTTGCTATCCGGCCCAGGGCTACAAGGTCATCGCGTTGAGCCCGGCGAGCCTGGCGGTGACGCCGGCCGGCGCCTTGCCGGGCAAGCACATGGTCGCGTCCAGCCAGAACCGGCTCGAGGCGGTCACCTACTGGACCCGCATCAGCGACGCCTATCCGCAGGGCGGTTTCGACATGCGCATGAAGATCTTCCGTGATGGCCTGGCGGGCAAGGTCGCCGACGGCATCCTGGTGCGCGCCTCGACCCTGGTGCGCGACCAGAGCGAGACCAAGGCCGCGTACGCGGTGCAGCAGGACTTCCTGCGCCAGCTGGTGGCGGCCAACGATCCGCGCGGCCACAAGCTGGTGGCGCGCTGAGGCGATGGTGTTTGGATGTTGATGTGACAGCGGCCCCGGAAGGGGCCGTTTTTTATTGGCCGGGGGCCTGTGGCGTATGCGTTTCAACGGTCACCGACCGACGGCCTGTCACGTATGCGTTTCAACGGCCGCATCGACCGGCGGCCTGTGACGTATGCGGTTTCAACGGAATCACGTAGGGCGGATTAGGCGGAACGCCGTAATCCGCCATTTATGCGCCGCCGGCGGCGCATGCATGGCGGATTACGCTGCGCTAATCCGCCCTACGTGTTTTAGATGGGCTTCGGGTTTGACTGTCAGGCCAGCGTGCCGGCCATGGTCGGCTTGAACTGGCGCCGGCGCAGCTGCCGCAGCGCGTGGCGGCGGGTGGCCGGCTCCCCGGCCATGACCAGCAGGTCGCCCAGGCTCAGGCGGATCTGCGGATACGCCCCCAGCGAATTGAGCAGGCCGGGCAGGGCGCGCCCGCCCTTGCCATGCTTGGCGTAGAACAGTTTCGCGGCCTGGACGATGCGGTCGCCCGACTTGAGCGTGATGCGCTCGAACTCGTGCGACACGTCCATCAGATAGCTGTTGGCGCCGATGTTGTACGCCGGGCCGCCATGTTGCACCAGCCGCACCCACATTTCCCAGTCCTGCCATGCCGGCATGGCGGCGTCGAAGCCGCCGGCCTCGCGCATGCGCGCCGGCGTCGTGAACACCTGGTTGCCGATGACGTTCTCGCCCAGCAGCGCCTCGTAATCGGCCACCGGCGCCGCGTTGGCCAAGGTCACCGCGCCGCCCTGGTCGACGATGCGGCGGTCGAACAGGCACGAGAAGCGCTCGCCCGTCTGTTCGCGCGCGCGCCAGGCCGTCAGGAAACGCTCGAGCCGGTGCGGCAGGAACATGTCGTCGTCGTCCAGCCCGGTGATGAACTCGCCCTCGGCGATGTCCAGCGCCTGGTTGCGCGCGGCGCAGGCGCCGAGCGAGGCCTCGTTGTGGATCAGCTTGACGTTGTGTGTGCCCTGCAGGCTGCGCACGTAGTCGCAGGTGCCGTCGGTGGCGCCGTCGGAGACGATGATCAGTTCGACGTCGGCGTGGGTCTGGCCGAACACCGACTGCACCGCGCGCCGCAGCAGCGCCTCGCGGTTTTTAGTGGGGATGTAGATCGTAACGAGTGTGCCCATGGGACGCTCCGGTAAAAGAAGGAAACAATACGGCGGGACGGCGCGCGGCGCCGTCCGCTAGCCGCCCAGGCCCGCCATTTTTTTCAAGTCCTGCACCAGCGCCTTGGAGAATACGAACGTCAGCGCGCCGTACACGGCCGCGCCGAGCAGGCCGACCACGATCAGCTGCGTCTGCGGTGCGGCCTGCCGGGCCAGCAGCCATTGCTGGGCCGGGTAGATCGCGGCCACCATCAGCAGCGCGAACAGCGGCGCCTGCCAGATGGCGCGCGTCAGCGCCCCGAGGTCGCTGTGCAGCTGGCGGGTGGCGTAGTAGAAGTGCGGCAAGCCGTTGAGCACGTTGGCGACCAGGTAGCAGATCGCCACCCCCTCGATGCCCCATTGCACGCCGATGAAGAAGCTGCCGACCTGCAAAATCGCCCCGAGCAGGCCGAGCCGCATCATCAGGTCGGTGCGCCCGGTCGACATGAACACGGTGCCGGTGGTGGTGATGAGCGACTGGATGAAACCGACCGGCGCCAGCCAGGCCAGCACGATGGGCACGGTGGCCCATTTCGGACCGAGCGCGACGGTGACGAACGGTTCGCGCAGCACCCACAGGCCGGCCATCATCGGCGCCGTCATGGTGGCGATCAGGCGCAGCGCGCGCAGGTACAGCAGCGCCATCTGCGGGCGGTCGTTTTGCTGGCGGCTCATGACGGGGAACAGCGCGCGCCCCGCGACCGCGCTCATGCTTTGCAACGGGAACATCATCAGCTTGTAGGCCTGGGCGTAGATGCCCAGCTGCACTTGGCCGAGCACGCGGCCGATGACCAGGCTGTCGGCGTTGCGGGCGAAGAAATTGATGAAGCTGAAGCCGGTCAGGTTGCCGCTGAAGCCCCACAGCGACTTGAACTCGTCCATGCTCCAGACCCACTTGGGGCGCCAGCCGTTCGCCAGCCACAGCTGGACCGTCGACACGGCCGCCGCCGTCAGCGTCTGCCACACCAGCGCGTAGACGCCGAAGCCGGCGTAGGCCAGCGCCACCGCCGCGAGCAGGCCCGACAGCGCCGACACCAGTTCGATCCGCGCCAGGGTGCGGAAGCCGGAGCGGCGCTCGAGCAGCGCCTGGTGCACGGCGCTGGCGCTGGTGACGGGAAAGGCCACCGCCAGCAGGCACAGCACCGGCGCCAGGCGCTCGGTGCGGAAGTAGCTGGCCGCCACCGGCGAGGCCGCGCACAGCACGGCGGCCAACAGCAGGCCCATGCCGACGTTGAGCCAGAACACGGTGTTGGTGGTGTGGTCGCTGAGGTCCTCCTTCTGCACGATGGCGGCGGCGGTGCCCATGTCGCGCAGCAGGTAGGCGAAGTTCATGGCCACGGTGGCCATCGCCAGCAGGCCGTATTCGGAAGGGGGGAGCAGGCGCGCCAGGATGACCAGCGACACCAGTTGCAGCACGATACGTGCCGCTTGCGCCAGCGTGAGCCAGCGCGCGTTCGACATGGCGGACATCAGGCGGTGCTTCTTTCATTGGTGAAACCATAGGCCGCGATCATGGCCTGGAGTTGTTCGTCGTTGTAGCGGGCGCCGACGTTGTCGAGCCACAGCGCCACCTCCTGGGAACCGTCCCAACAATAGATCTCGTGGCGGGCGTCGGCGCGGCGGAAGGTGGCGCCGCGGGCGCGCGCCATCCACCAGAACCAGATGTCGTCGCCGCGCGGGCACAGCCGCGTGAAGGCGGCGACGTCGAGCACCTCGGGGCCGAACACGCCGGCCGGGTACAGGGTGCCGCCGATGCCGGTGGGGAAGTTAAGCCGGCTCGACTCGTTGTTGGCGGCCTCGAACTCCCAGTCGTTGTACGACAGCGGCAGGCCGGCGGCGTCCAGGCGCATGCGGTGCATGCGGTGGCAGATCACCTCCAGCTTGCCCGGCACGCGC
>Ga0105244_10002672_pt1 | contig 13345 bp, 7 predicted proteins | sample KBSM44metaG_FD_80423 | JGI IMG/M metagenome (GOLD analysis project Ga0105244, IMG submission 80423) | Miscanthus rhizosphere microbial communities from Kellogg Biological Station, Michigan, USA - KBS M4-4 metaG | ecosystem: Host-associated > Plants > Roots > Rhizosphere > Soil | place: Michigan...
CGCCGCGCAGGTGGCCACGCCGTTGACGTTGACCACGTCCAGCGCCTTGGCGCCACGCTCTTTCGAGAAGTAGTTGTCCGAGCTGCCGGCGTAGCGCACCTTCGACGTTTGCGCGTATACGTCGTAGGACCATTTACCGATTTCACCCTTGGCGCCGAACAGCATGCGGTACGAGGTGTTGGTAAACAGGGCATTGCGGCCGCCGCCTTCGACGTTGCGGCGCTGGATCACAACGTCGGTCTCGTCGCCGGGCGCGAACAGGCTCATGGCGTTGCGCATGGCCGGGGTCAGGAACGGATTGTCATACTTGACCTTGTAGACGTTACCGAACAGGCCGCCCGGGGCGATCTGGGCGTCGCTCTTGTCGTCGTGGAACGAGAAGTTGCTGTACACGCGCAGTTTGTCGGTCACGTCGTAGCGTGCCGACGCCGCCACGCCATAGCGCTCGTCCGGACGCTGCAGGTGATTGATCGGGCCGAAGTTGTAGGCATCGGTGGCACCGTTGTAGAGGCGTGGATTGCCCGCCGCGTCGGTGGTGTAGACCGCCTTGGTCTTGTTGTTGGTGAAACGGCCGGTGGCGTTGGTGCTGGAGCCGCCGCAGGCGAAGCCGGCGGCCGAGGCCGACAGCGAGCAGGACGTGAAGTCGCGCTCCGATTGCAGCAGCGCGTCGTCTTTTTTGTAGCTGAAGAACAGGGTGGCGTTACCTTTGCCGTCGGCGAAGTTACCACCGATCAGCAGCGAGGCGTCCTTCGAACGGCCGTCGAAGCTCTTGTTGCCCGGCACGGCGAACTGGCTCGGGTTGGTGGCGGCACGGCCGGCGACGATGTCGGCCACGCCGCGCGGGTTGTTTTGCTGGTGGTTGTAGCCACTGCCGTTCAACTCGACCTGCACGCCTTCGAAGTTGTCGATCATGATGAAGTTGACCACACCGGCCACGGCATCCGCGCCGTAGACGGCGCCGGCGCCGCCGGTCATCACTTCAACGCGCTTGATCAGCGCCGTGGGAATTTGATTCAAGTCGGCAGCCGACGTGCCCGGCGAGCCCGATGGCAGGCGGCGGCCGTCGACCAGCACCAGCGTGCGGTTGTCGCCCAGGCCGCGCAAGTTCACCGTCGCGGTGCCGGTGGCGCCGTTGACGACGTTGCCCGATTGCGAAGCGAACACCTGCGGCAGATTGTTGAGCAGGCTCTCCACGTTGCGTACGCCGTCAAGCTTGATGTCCTTCGCGCCGAGCACGACCATCGGGCTGACGCCGTCGGTGTTCAGGGTCGGGATGCGCGAACCGGTCACTTCCACTTTTTGCATCGCCTCGGGTGCCGCTTCCTGCGCAGTGGCAGCATGCATACCCAGCGCGAGACCGCTGACGAACATCACGCGGATCGAGCGAGACAGTACTGTTTCCTTGATCATTATATTCAATTCCCTTGGTGTGTTTATTAGACGTATCACTGCATCTTTTGAACGACGAGTAAAACGACCCTTTTCTTTTATAACCATCGGGAGTCTGGATAAAACCACCCGATAGCTGCCCTGCTCTTTCAAAATCTTTGCACTGCCGATGACAACGTCCGGCATGGATCATGAGTGGAATAATCCAGGACTTTGCCGCCATTCATAAAAACATAGCACCTCGGCCATTGTCAATGCGGCCGAGGAGCGGTTCGGCACGCGGCGCCGGCACGCATTTCGCCCGCACCAATTTGGGGCACCGGTTTGAGCGCGCGGCCGCCACGCCAAATCGATATTACAAAGACAATTTTTTTGATTGTCTCGCGTTGACAACAACACGCACCGGAATCGGGAGAAATGTTTTTATTTCAGCATTTTTTATGTCTTTTAAAACAAGATGCTGGATACTAAAAAACAACAAAAAGACAACGTCAGCATGCTTTCTGCTCGGAAGTAACGTTGCCGCCGGGATTTGCATCAATACTTCCCGCCGTCAAGGAGGAACCGCAGAAAATCAACGTCCGCCGGTTCATTCACAGAACAAAGAACATTGAAAAGCGGTCAACGCCGACGGCCGGGCGGCGGGGTTGTGCGACCCGCCGGCCCCATCCGTTAGGCGAAGCCGCACTAACGCCGCACAAAACCCGGCTGAGACCCAATCTGGTGCAAGTCGTCTTTTAACAACAAACACATCCGTTGTCGGCATGCAAAGCATTTCCTAAATGCAATATTTTGCGTTTGACAAAGCGGCGTCGCGCCCGTGTCCGGGAATGACATTGACGCGCCGAACGCCGCATTCCGCGCGGCGGCCCAATCGGGCAGGGTAATAAAGAGAGAATAACCGCGGTAATAAAGAACCCCGGATTAAACCGGACCGATGAATAAGCCCGTGTTATCAACGCGGATCTGGCGATGATATTCGTTGATTGGGGCGGCTATCGAACGGCGTGGTGGCGCCGCATTCGGCGGCGGGCGCGCTGAACTTAATATCCCACAAAAGCCGTCGCGGCGTTTTATATTCTTCGCAATGGCGATGGGCCGCATTTCAAAAGGCGGGCCGGCGGCGCAAAGCTGCGTCCGGCCGGCAATATTGGTAAAATACGGCCTTTCACGGGCCGGGCCCGGGCCGGCGGCCCGCGCGTCCGCTCCGACGGCCATGGCGCCTAGACAGCGCCCTCTCAGGAATCGATCATGCTGCGTTTAAATGAAGTCAAGCTCCCTCTGAACCATACCGAGGACGAATTGCCGGCCGCCATACTGGCCCGCCTCGACATCCCCGCCGCCGACTTGCTCGGCTTCACCGTCTTCAAACGCAGCTACGACGCGCGCAAGAAAACCGCGATCGTGCTCATCTACTCGCTCGATGTCGACGTCCGCGACGAGGCCGCGCTGCTCACGCGCCTCAAGCACGACGCCCACCTGATGCCGTCGCCGGACACCTCCTATAAATACGTCGCCGCCGGCGAGCAGCTGGCCGGCCATGACAGGAACCCGCGCCCGGTGGTCATCGGCACCGGCCCGTGCGGGCTGTTCGCGGCGCTGATCCTGGCGCAGATGGGCTTGCGCCCCATCATCCTCGAGCGCGGCAAGCAGGTGCGCGAGCGCACCGTCGACACCTTCGGCTTCTGGCGCAAGCGCGAACTGAACCCCGAGTCGAACGTGCAGTTCGGCGAAGGCGGCGCCGGCACCTTCTCGGACGGCAAACTCTACAGCCAGATCAAGGACCCGAAACACTACGGCCGCAAGGTGCTCACCGAGTTCGTCAAGGCCGGCGCGCCGGAGGAGATCATCTACGTCAGCAAGCCCCACATCGGCACCTTCCGCCTGGTCAAGATGGTCGAGCAGATGCGCGCCAACATCGAGGCGATGGGCGGCGAATACCGCTTCGGCAACAAGGTGGTCGACATCGAGATCGAGCAGCTTGGCGACGGCGGCCAGGTGCGCGGCCTGACCCTCGAGAGCGGCGAGAAGATCGTCACCAACCACGTGGTGCTGGCGATCGGCCACAGCGCGCGCGACACCTTCGAGATGCTGTACGAGCGCGGCGTCTACATCGAGGCCAAGCCGTTCTCGATCGGCTTCCGCGTCGAGCACCCGCAGTCGCTGATCGACACCTGCCGCTTCGGCCCCAACGCCGGCCACCCCATCCTCGGCGCGGCCGACTACAAGCTGGTGCACCACGCCTCGAACGGGCGCGCCGTCTACAGCTTCTGCATGTGCCCGGGCGGCACGGTGGTGGCGGCCGCCTCCGAACCGGGCCGCGTGGTCACCAACGGCATGAGCCAGTATTCGCGCAACGAGCGCAACGCCAACAGCGCCATCGTGGTGAGCATCTCGCCGGAGGTCGACTATCCGGGCCACCCGCTGGCCGGCATCGAGTTCCAGCGCCGGCTGGAGGAAAAAGCCTTTGAACTGGGCGGCGGCACCTACAACGCCCCGGGCCAGCTGATGGGCGACTTCGTCGCCGGCCGCGCCTCGACCGCGTTCGGCGCCGTGGTGCCGTCGTACAAGCCGGGCGTGCACCTGACCGACCTGGCGCGCATCCTGCCGGAGTTCGCCGTGACGGCGCTGCGCGAGGCCTTCCCCGCGTTCGACAAGCAGGTGCGCGGCTACTTCAAGCACGACGCCGTGCTAACCGGGCTGGAGACGCGCACCTCGTCGCCGATCCGCATCAAGCGCCGCGACGACACGCTGCAAAGCCTGAACACGCGCGGCCTGTTCCCGGCCGGCGAAGGCGCCGGCTATGCCGGCGGCATCCTGTCGGCCGGCGTGGACGGCATCAAGGTGGCGGAGGCGGTGGCCTTGTCGATGGCCGCCGACAACGTCCAGCCGTAGGACGGTTACGCCCCGACCGGCAGGCGGATGTTGATGCGGCACCCCGGCGCGCCGGGCGACACCGCCACCTGCCCGCCCATCTGGTGCACGATCGTGTAGACGATGTGCATGCCCAGGCCCGACCCGCCCTGCCCGCGCTTGGTGGTGAAAAACGGCTCGAACAGGCGCTCGCGCACTTCCGGCGTCAGGCCGACACCGTCGTCGGCGAATTCCAGCAGCAGCCAGCGGGCGCCATCCTCCAATGCGCCGCGTCCGCTCAGGACGACCTTGCCGGGGCCGCCGTTCGGATAGCCGTGCTTGGCCGCGTTCATCAGCAGGTTCGACAGCACCTGCGACCAGCGCCCGGCGTCCAGCTTGACCCGCAGGTCGCCGGCGATCTCGACGCCGACCTGGATGCCGACCTTGCGCAACTCCGGACCGTGCGCCGACACCACGCTGAGCGCGTGGTCGCGCAAGCCCAACTCGACCACGTGGGTGCTGCCCTGGTCGACCGCCAGTTGTTTGAAGTTGCCGATCAAATCGGCGGCGCGCGCCAGGTTGCGCTCGACCAGCAGGGCCGCCTCGCGCAGCCGCTGCGCCGTGGCCACCAGCTCCGAGCGGCTGACGCGGTCGCCGCCGACGCATTTGACCAGCTCCTCGGCGTACGAGCTCAGGCTCGACGACGCCGTCACCGCCACGCCGATCGGCGTGTTGACCTCGTGCGCCACGCCGGCCACCAGCGCGCCCAGCGCCGCCATCTTCTCCTGTTCGACCAGGATCGCCTGCGCCGCCAGCAAGGCCTCGCTGCGCTGCTGCACCGTCTGCTCGAGCGTGCGCTCGCGCTCCTGGTGCTGCAGTTCGGCCGCGCAGCGGGTGGCGAAGATCGACAGCAGCGACAGCGCCAGCAGGCGCTTGTCCTCGGAGATGGGGCGGGTGTCGATGGCCGACAGGATGCCCAGCGTCTTGCCCTCGGTGTCGATCATCGGGATGCCGATATAGCTCTCGGCCTGCATGTCGACCAGCAAGGTGTCGTGGGGGTAGTCGGCCTGGATGCCGCCGGCGTGGAAACAAATGCTCTGGTCGGCCACGTCCTGGCAAGGCGTGTGGCGCAGGCTGTATTCCATGGCCGGCAGGTAGCCGTCGCCGCCCCACAGGGCCAGCGTGCGGATGCCCTCGTGGCCATCGGCCATGTGGATCAGGCGGCCGGCGATGACGTAGCGCACGTCGAGCGCCAGCGCCAGCTCGCGCACCATCAGGCGCAGGAACTCGTCGCCGCGCGCGCGCGAGGTCGACGCCGTGATGGCGCGCAGCGTCGCCTCGGCCAGCGCGCGGCCGTCGGCCTCGCCGTACAAGCGCCCTGTCGGCGACTCCTCCCGCAGCTCTTCACTCATCGCATCCCCTTGGTGGACTCGCTGTTGATTGTACCGCCATTCACGCGCATGAATCCGGTTGAACTTTTTACTGAGCTCTAGCACAAAATCGCCATAAATTTTCAAAAACTTTGTATTTTTGTGTAAGAAACGCGCTTTTTTTTGTAAAAACCGTAGGAAGTGTTGTTTATGTCAAACTTGTTACAGAGAGACAATTGACCCTGCGCCCTCCGGGTGGTCTGATGGCAACCCTGAATAATTTACCCATGGATTATTCAGCCCCTGCCGTTTAATGATAAAGAAGCAATAAGATCTCTTAGGAGTTGAAGCAATGATGATGGAAACCGTTATTTCGCGTTCGCTGCGGCTGATGTTTGCCGGCGGTGCCGCGTTCGTGCTGGCACAACCGGCAATCGCTCAACAAGCACCAGACGCGCCGATCCAGCGCGTGGAAATTACCGGTTCGGCTATCAAGCGTATCGACGCTGAGACCGCCGTGCCCGTGACCGTCGTGAAGATGGCCGACCTGAAAAAAGAGGGTATCACCACCATCGAACAGGTGCTGTCCAATCTGAGCGTATCGCAGTCGAGCACCGGCACCAGCCAGGTCGTCGGCTCCGGCACCGGCGGCGCCTCGTTCGCCGACCTGCGCGGCATCGGCGCCAACAAGACCCTGATCCTGCTGAACGGCCGCCGCCTGGCGAACAACGCCTTCGACAGCTCGGCGCCCGACCTGAACATGATCCCATTCGCCGCGCTCGAGCGCGTCGAAGTGCTGCGCGACGGCGCCTCGTCGCTGTACGGCTCCGACGCGGTCGGCGGCGTGATCAACTTCATCACCAAAAAAGACTGGCAAGGCGGCACCGCCACCGTCGGCGTGGACAGCCCGCGCAAGGACGGCGGCACCGGCCGCAACGCCAACATCGGCTACGGCTTCGGCGACCTCGAGCAGGACCGCTTCAACATCTTCGCGATGGTCGACCACCAATCGCAAAACCGCATCGGCGGCACCCAGCGCGACTTCAACCGCCGCTACGCGGGCGGCCTGTCGGCGTCGACCAGCCCGGCGAACTACTACCAGGCCGACGCCAGCGGCAACCCGGCCGGCCCGGGCTGCACCAGCAGCCCGAACCTGGTGCCAGGCAGCAACGGCGCCTGCCAGATGACCACCTCGTCCTTCGTCGATTACATTCCGAAGAGCGAACGCACCACCGGCCTGATCCGCGGCACCTTCAAGCTGACCGACAGCCATGAACTGGGCGTGGAATACCTGACCACCCAGAGCAAGGTGCAAAGCGCCATCGCTCCGGTTCCATACGGCGGCCTGTACATCAACCGCAACCGTCCGGACGGCACCCCGAACCCTTACTACCCTGGCAACGGCGGCGTTCCTAACAGCATCGCGCTGGACCCGACCTTCATGGACATCGGCGGCTCGATCACCCCGGGCGTGCAGCCGGGCTTCGTGCACGCGCGCTGGCGCGACCTGCCGAACGGCTCGCGCGCCGACGAGAACATCAACCGCCAGGAACGCCTGGTGGTGAGCCTCAAAGGCGTCGTCGCCGGTTGGGACTACGAGACCGCGCTGTCGTACAACAAGAACAAGGTCAAGCAGAACCTGTACGGCTACAGCGACGGCGGCATCATCTCGCAAGGCGTGCTGGACGGCGTGATCAACGTCTTCGGCGACCAGAGCGCGGCCGGCACGGCGCTGCTGAACAGCGCCGCGCTGAGCGGCAACATCATGAACGCGCAAGGCATCAGCAAGGGCGCGGACATCAAGCTGAGCCGCGAAGTCGGCGACTGGCTCAACACCGGCCACCAGGCCGGCCTGGCCGTTGGCGCCCAGTACGAGCACCAGCAGTTCCGTAGCGCGGCCAACACCGAGTTCGCCGAAAAAGTGATCGCCTCGACCGGTATCGATCCGCTGACCCTGAACGAAGGCAAGCGCAGCGTGTCGGCCTTCTACTCCGAGCTGAACGTGCCGGTGCTGAAGAACCTGGACCTGACCGCCGCCTTCCGTTACGACAAATACAGCGACTTCGGCCACACCACCAATCCGAAGTTCTCGTTCGTCTACCGTCCGCTGAACTCGCTGCTGATGCGCGGTTCGTACTCGAAGGGCTTCCGCGCGCCGTCGCTGTATGAGATCAACGCCGCGAACTCGTACACCAACGCCGCCAACACCATGGACGATCCGATCAACTGCCCGGGCGGCAACCCGATCCCTGGCAAGTCGGCAGCGGCCAACTGCGGCCAGCAGTTCCAGGTGCTCAACGGCGGCAACAAGAACCTGAACCCCGAGCGTTCGAAGACCGGCACCGTCGGTCTGGTCTGGGAACCGGTCAACAACCTGTCGCTGTCGGCCGACTACTGGTCGATCCGCCTGACCCAGCAAATCAACAACCTGCAGGACAACGATGTGCTGAGCGATCCGGTCACTTTCGCTCCGTATTACCATCGCAATCCGTCGGGCGACCTGGCTGTGGACGGTTCGCAGTGCCCCAACCCGATCACCTGCGGCTACCTGGACCTGCGCACGCAGAACCTGGGCGACATGAACACCAACGGTGTCGACCTGTCGGCGGCCTACAAGCTGCGCACCAAGGACTACGGCCTGTTCAACTTCTCGTACAACGGCACCTGGGTGCACAAATACGAGTACCAGAACTTCGTCGGCGACACGATGCGCACGCGCCTGGGCGAATTCTCGGGTGACAGCGTGGTCTTCCGCTGGCAGAACACCGTCAACGTGAACTGGAGCCAAGGCAAGTTCGGCGCCGGCGTGTCGGCGCACTACAAATCCGGCTATGTGGACCAGGATCCGGAGAACCGCGTCGCCTCGTACACCACGTTCGACGGTTACGGTTCGTGGGAAGCGATCAAGGGCCTGACCCTGACCGCCGGCGTGCGCAACCTGTTCGACCGTCTGCCACCGCTGTCGTACCAGACCACCGCCTTCCAGGCTGGTTACGATCCACGCTACACGGATCCAACGGGCCGCACCCTGTACGTGCGCGCCACCTACAACTTCTAAGCTGAAGTCGTAAAACAAAAAAACCACCCTGCGGCGCATGCGCCCCAGGGTGGTTTTTTTTCGCCCTCGACCGCCTGGCCCGCCGGGCTTGGGCTACAGCCAGCCAGCCTTCTTGAAGCGCCGGTAAAGGTAGACGCACACCGAGATCATCACCGTCAGCGCGAACGGATAGCCGTACTTCCACTCCAGCTCGGGCATGAACTTGAAGTTCATGCCCCATACGCCCGCGAACGCGGTGCAGATCGCGAAGATCGCCGCCCACGCCGCCAGCCGCTTGTTCACTTCGCTCTCCTCGATCGCCGTCATCGACAGGTTGACCTGGATCGCGGTGCCGATGGTGTCGCGGATGGTGTCGAGCGAGGCGATGATGCGGTGCAGGTGGTCATGCACGTCGCGGAAGTATTCCTGGGTGTCCTGGCACATCGACGGCACGCGGCCGCCGTGCAGCCGCCCGACCGCCTCCATCAGCGGCGCGACGACGTGGCGCACCGTCGTGACCTTGCTTTTGAGCTCGTAGAGGCGCTCGATGTTGTCGCGCTGCTTGCCGCGGCTGAAGATCAGCTCCTCGATTTTTTCCAGCTCCGTTTCCAGCATGTCGAGCACGGGGAAGTAGCGGTCGACCACCGCGTCCATCAGCGCGTACAGCACGAACGCCGGGCCCAGGCGCAGCATGTGCGGCTCCTTCTCGGCGCGCGCGCGCACGCCCAGGAAACCCTGCTGGCTGTCGCCGTCGCGCGACGACAGGACGTAATTCTGGCCGACGAAGATATCGACCTCGCCGACGGCCACGTCGCCGTCGCGGCACTCGATGGTCTTGACCACCACGAACAGCGAATCGCCGTATTCCTCGATCTTCGGCCGCTGATGGCCGCGGCTGGCGTCCTCGACCGCCAACTCGTGCAGGCCGAATTCCTCCTTCATCACGGCCAGCTCGTCGGGCTGGGCGTCGCGCAAGGCGACCCAGACGAACGTCTCGGGCCGCTCGATGTAATCGCTGATTTCCGCGACCGGAATGTCGTCCAGCTTCTGGCCGTCCTGATAGGCCACACAATTAATCAACATACGGTTTCCATAAAAAAAAAGCCCCTGGCTTCGTCAGCCAAGAGCTTACCTTAAACAACCCGGGGTCAGGTCCACCAATGCTACATGGCCCCATCCCTATGCGATGATACGGACCCGCTCGTGTAGAAATGGTGGACCTGACCCCGGAGTTGCTGCGCTTAATCGTCCTTGGCGCCGTCGATGCCCAGTTCGGCGATCTTGCGCGTGATGGTGTTGCGGCCGATCCCGAGCCGGACGGCGGCGTCGTTCTTGCGGCCGTGCGTGTGCTTGAGCGCGGTGCGGATCAGCGCCGATTCGAATTGCCGACCCAGCACCGCCATCACTTCCTGCTGTCCGCCGCTGAGCATGGAGGCGGCCTGCACTTCCAACAGGCTGAGCCAGGCGTCCGGCGAACCGGCCGGTCCGCTCGCGCCGCCCGCCTCCGCCGTCGCCACCGGCACCACCGTGCCGTGGTGCTGGATCGCGCCGTAGCTTTCCGGCGGCGCCGACAAGCCCACGCCGGTGCCCAAGGCGGCGCCACCGCCGCCGGGCTGCTCCTGCGTCAGCTCCAGCGGCAGGTCCTTGACCTCGACCGTCTGCCCCGGCGCCATCACCGTGATCCAGTTGCACAGGTTTTCCAGCTGGCGCACGTTGCCCGGCAAATCCAGGCTGCTGAGGAACTGCACCGTGGCGTCGCTCATGCGCTTGGCTTCCACGCCCAGCTGCTTGGCGCTTTGCACCAGGAAGTGGCGCACCAAAATAGGGATATCCTCGCGCCGTTCCCTCAAACTGGGCAAACGCAGGCGTATCACGTTGAGGCGGTGGTACAAATCCTCGCGGAACAATCCTTCGCGCACCCGCTGCTCCAGATTTTGGTGCGTCGCGGTGATCACGCGCACGTTGGCCTTGAGCGGCTGGTGCCCGCCGACCCGGTAGAAGTGCCCGTCCGACAGCACCCGCAGCAGACGCGTTTGCAGGTCGAACGGCATGTCGCCGATCTCGTCGAGGAACAGGGTGCCGTTTTCAGCCTGCTCGAACCGGCCGCGCCGCGTCGTCTGCGCGCCGGTGAAGGCGCCGCGCTCGTGGCCGAACAGTTCGGACTCGAGCAAATCCTTGGGGATCGCCGCCGTGTTGAGCGCGATGAAGGGCTGCTGCGCGCGCGGGCTGTGCTTGTGCAGCGCGCGCGCCACCAGCTCCTTGCCCGAACCCGATTCGCCGGTGATCAGCACCGTCACGTTCGATTGCGACAGGCGGCCGATGGCGCGGAACACTTCCTGCATCGCCGGCGCCTGGCCGAGGATTTCCGGCGTCTCCGACGGCCCCGATTCGACGCTGGTCTCGCGCAGGCTCTCGTCGAGCGCGCGGCGGATCAGCTCGACGGCCTTGTCGATGTCGAACGGCTTGGCCAGGTATTCGAAGGCGCCGCCCTGGAACGCGGCGACGGCCGAGTCCAGGTCCGAGAAGGCGGTGATGATGATGACCGGCAGCCCGGGGAAGCGCGACTTCACCAGTTGCAGCAGGTCGAGGCCGGAGTCGCCCGGCATGCGGATGTCGGACACCAGCACCTGCGGCGTCTCGAACTCCAGCGCGGCGATGGCGTCGCGCGCGTTGGCAAAACTCTTGGTGGCCAGGTTTTCCCGTGCCAGCGCTTTTTCCAGTACCCAGCGGATCGATTCGTCGTCGTCTACTATCCAGATTGGCTTCATTGTTTGTGTATATCCCGCAATATGGATCGTCAATCAAGGGACTCGGTACCCGCCCCTGCTTGCCACGGCTTATGGCAACGGCAGCAGGATACGGAAATCCGTATATCCAGGCCGGCTCTCGCACTCGATCACGCCCATGTGCTGCTGCACAAAGGTTTGCGCCAACGTCAATCCGAGGCCGCTGCCACCCTCCCTGCCCGACACCAGCGGGTAGAAAATGCGGTCGCGGATCTGGGGTGCGATGCCCGGTCCATTGTCAATGATATGCAAGTCTAATGCCAGCCCGTAGCGAACCTTGGCCAGGGTCATCTGACGCGCGACGCGGGTCTTCAAAATGATCTGCGCATCGCCCGCCTCGATTTGTGAAGCGAGCGCTTGCGCGGCGTTGTGGGCGATGTTGAGCACTGTCTGGATCAGCTGCTCCTTGTCGCCGCGGAACTCGGGGATGGAGGCGTCGTAGTCGCGCAGGATCGTCAGGCCGGACGGGAATTCGGCCAGCATCAGGCTGCGCACGCGCTCGAGCACTTCGTGGATGTTGACGTCGCCGACGATGTGCGGCCGGCGGTGCGGCGCCAGCAGGCGGTCGACCAGGGTTTGCAGGCGGTCGGCCTCCTTGATGATGACCTGCGTGTATTCGCGCAGTTGCACCGCGTGCAGCGCCGGCAGCTCCATCTCCAGCAGCTGGGCGGCGCCACGGATGCCACCCAGCGGATTCTTGATCTCGTGCGCCAGGTTGCGGATCAGTTCCTTGTTGACCTGGCTCTGGTCGAGGATGCGCTCCTCGCGGTCGAGCTTGAGGTGCTGCAGGTGCTCGCGCAATTCGATCAGGATGTGGTCGACCGGATCGTCGAGCGCCGAGACGATGCTGTGCACGTGCAGCGGATCGCGTCCGGCCCGCTCCAAGGTCAAGTCCTGGCGCAGGTCGGAGAACTTATGCTCGCGCGCCTGGGCGCAGATGTGATCGAGCTCCTCGGGGTTGAGGAACTGCGTCGTCAGCTTCTGGCGCGACAGCGCCTTCAACGAACTTTCCAGCAGGTTCTCGGCGGCCGCGTTGGCGTAGGCGATGTGGCCCTCGCCGTCGAGCAGCACCACGGCCGAGGCCAGCAGTTCGAGGCCGGCCAGCGCCGGAGGACGGTTCATGGCGGCCACGGCGCGCGCGGCGATATTACTTACTATGCTCATCGGATATTCGCGATCTCACGTTTCAAGGCTTCGACATTCTTTTCCGAGCGGCTGATGCTGTCGCGCATCGCGGCCACCCGTTCCTGGTATTTCGCGTAGTTGCGTTCGTCGCCGCGCCGTTCCGGCTCGCCGCCGTTGAACTCCCTGCGCAACTCGGTCAGCTTCTGCGTTTCGTTTTTCAGCTCGTCTTCCAGTATCGCGCGGCGGTCGGCGTCGCGCGCGCGCTGCTCGGCGCTGTCGACGCGCGGGAAATCCCCCGGCGTGGCGGCGGCCGCCGCCGGCGCCGGCGGGGCCGCGCGCGCCGGCGCGCCCTGCCGCCGGGACGGCGCCGGAATCGCCAGGCCCGGCAAGTCCATCGCCTTGCAATAGTTACCGCGATAAACGTCGGTGTATTCGGTGCTGCCGTTGGGCGGCGTGCATTTGTAGATCACGCCCTGCGCCCGCGCGGCGCCGCCGGCGGCCAGCGCCAACGCAAACATGGCGCCAACATTGGCGAAACCGCATCTTTTGAAACTCATTGTCATCCGTAATCCATGGGTGGAAAGCTCCATCCTGAATATACAACATCCAAACAAAAACGCGGGGAAAGCCATGGCTCCCCCCGCGTTTTTTGCTTCACCGATTTTGCTTCACTGCAGCATCGGCAAGCCGATGCGTTGCAATTACAGCGAGTAGTACATGTCGAACTCGGCCGGGTGGGTCGTCATGCGCATGCGTTGGACGTCCTGCATTTTCAGTTCGATGTA
>Ga0105244_10002680_pt1 | contig 13318 bp, 20 predicted proteins | sample KBSM44metaG_FD_80423 | JGI IMG/M metagenome (GOLD analysis project Ga0105244, IMG submission 80423) | Miscanthus rhizosphere microbial communities from Kellogg Biological Station, Michigan, USA - KBS M4-4 metaG | ecosystem: Host-associated > Plants > Roots > Rhizosphere > Soil | place...
CATAACCCGAAGGTCGTTGGTTCAAATCCAGCTCCCGCTACCAACGAAAAAAGATTCAAAGTTTATAGCCTAGTTTGCTTCATGCTTACTAGGTTTTTTTTATGCTTTTAAATCAGTTAGCTTCATAAATTTATAATCAAAGTGCAAATAAATGCTGTGAAAAATTTTCAATTGAAGGCGCATTTCGAGGTTGCTGTATAAGTTAAAATAAAAATAATATGTAAAGCACGCTTTACATAGTGCGCTATTTGATCTAAATTTGTGTAAAGTTTACTTTACATGAGTACCGTATGAAAAAATATAGATCTCTGATTGAGTTTAGCGCATCAATACTGCTTTATATTGTTGTGCTTATCTGTACATTAAATTATTTAAAGAATGATAATATCCGTTATTCAACACAAATTTTTGTGACATTATTGCCTATAATTCCCTGTATTTTGGTGGGCTGGAGTGTGCTCAGGCAATTAGCGCGCCTAGATGAAATGCAACAACACATCCAATTACAAGCTTTTGCGCTGGCATTTGTGGGTACCGCACTCATCACATTTAGCTATGGATTTCTTGAAAATATTGGCTTTCCACATCTTTCTATGTTTTTGGTATGGCCTTTAATGGCAACGCTGTGGGGTGTTGGTATTGCAATTGGGAGTTGGCGTTATCGATGAAAAATATCTTATCTGAATTGAGAACGCAGCAAGGTTGGTCTCAGCAACAATTAGCAGAATATTTGGGAGTTTCTCGCCAGACAATTAATGCAATTGAAAAAGAGCGCTATGATCCTAGCTTACCTTTGGCCTTTAAAATATCTAAATTATTTAATTCACCCATAGACGTAATTTTTAAAGATGAATAGAATTTTATAGATGGGTTAAGCTTGGCCTGGGCAGAAATTTTTGACCACTAAAAATAGTATATTTAAAGCATTATATTCTTAGCCGTTAATAAATTTAGCTCAAGTATTCAACACTTTTCATGGAATTTGATCTGTAAAATGGGTAAACGAAGCCTGACGTGAGAGGAAACTTACAAAACTTCGTGCTAGACCGTAAATTGTTAATGAAAGCCCACATTGAGAGGGCTTTTGTTTGAAGTCTTTATGTAAATTAATACTTATAAAAGGCATTTATCTTTTGCTTAAAGTTAATTTATTCCTAAAAACTGGAATGGTTTTGAGCTTTTAAAATAAGAGTTTGATTTTCCAGAATAGGTTATTGCTTGGTCTTTACCTAAAGCCAGTTTTTTGGTTTGCCCATCTTTGAAGTTAATCTCTTTTAAGTCTACCCAAAAAATATTTGGTGATACAGCAGATTCAAAAAAGTAAAGATTTCTCTTATGGTCAGCGACAGTACGCCAACGCGTAGAAGAAATATTTGGTTCTTCTGCGGTATTTAATCCAAATGGAACAGAGACATTTCTGATCACACCAAACACACTTGCGATAGAATGTTCTGATGACGCTTTTTTAGGTATTGCATTGATATAAAATGAAGCTCTTGCAAAGCGATCTGAAGCACGATTGGTTCCGGGTAACATGATTGTTCCGCCAATTTGCTGCCAATAGCTATTGAGCGCTAATTGTTGATCAAAGGTTGGGGAATTGGTCATTACTTGATATTTACGGCTATGATGAATCACTTGTTTACCGCCAATATACTCAATAATTGCACTATCACCCGTTGCATCCGATATAGAAAGATGTAGAGTCGTTAAACGTGTATCACCTGGCACAGTATCTGTAACAACTATAAAAGGTTCCTTTTCTAAAGCATGTACTGCTTCGTCTACAGTTGCATAGTTGTCTAAGACATATTGAGCCCATAGAGAAATACTCAGAGGTGGTTTGCTATTCTTCTTAGTATCTGGATAATCAGATTCTACTAACCAAAGTAAGTTAGCCACTAAACCTTTTTCATTCATGCCATCTGTTGTGGCAACATCATAACCTGTTGCAACGACGCTACCATATTTAGCCGTCCATTGAATAGAATTCGGACCAGCTAAGCCTGTACGTTTGACATTACTTGGTAAAATCCATAAATCTGTCCCTACGTCTTGTTTCCAATCCATAGAACGTGCTGTAATCACTTCATTGTCACCTAAATATACGACACGTGTACAAGCAGTGGTAACTTCTGCTGCGACGAGAATTCCCGCGGCAAGTAATATCTTTTTCAAAGCATTATTCATCATCATTTCCTCTTAAAAAACGGTAAATTAATGTCCAAGACAGGGGCTTGTTGTCGAATATCCCAATGGAAGTTATTGCATTTATAATTTTGTTCAAAATAACTGTAGTCAGTTGTTAAATTTAGATTTCGATTCAAAAATAGAAATTCGATATCCTGTATATACATAGGCAGAAATCGTTTTTCTCCCCTCAAGGTCATTTTTGAAGCTAAATTCCAAGGTGAATCAAAATTGTATTTAAAGCGAGAACCTCTAAAAAACCATTCCATACGCTACCTATGTCTGTAGATTGATTTAAAGTACTAACTTTTGCTTTGGGTTTGGTGCAATGCATTCCAATTTTAGGTTCTATAATCGGCTTTGGTAGATTTTTGAAGCTAAAGGCAGGTGATATGTGTGCTCGATAGTAAGTTCCAGAACTGACCTGATCTAATTGATTATTTATAGAGATCGGTAAGTATCTTGTTTGTTTTTCTTGAGACGGTTTTATAATTTGTTGGTTAGCATAAATCCCCCATTTTCCCTTAATTAGTTCGGCATGTGCCATAAATGAATGGTCTAGCTCTTTTACTATTTCTTTGAAACGTTGATCAATATTATATTTAATTTCCTCTTTTTTGATTGGCTCATCCACATCTGCGGCAAAGGTGTATAAGTTAAGATTTGACTTTTCATGACTATCAAAGGAGTCTATGAAGCTTTCAGCATAGACTATTTTATTTAAAATAATACCAAATATCATATATAAATAATTATTAAATATCATTTAATTTCAAAATTTTTATATCATAATGTTGATGAAATTATTTTATTTAAGATTTTCTACATTAATTTATTAAAAATATTAATTATTGTATTTATGTTATGGTCATCTATGCATATAATGAAATATAAATTTAGTGGCTAATACTAAAAATATTAAGTTTATCTTAGAATTCAGATTTTTAAATAAGTAATGGATTCTACATCTGTTTCTAAAGTATTTATTTTAGGGGCACATTTTTAATGGACATTGTCTAAACAATATTTATGAATTTTTATTGTAAAAATAAATATAAACCAATGATATTAATTTTTAAATATACCTTGATACATGTCGCTACTATCTATTCAGTTCATAAAGGTGCATGTTAAATGTACCATTAATATGAATGGTAAAAAAGAGATATCACTATGTCAAAATTTAACAAGCAAGTGAGTAGCAATCAGGGTAAACAACCTGATGCTAATGGTCATCAATCTCAAGCGCCACAGCAACAGTCAAATAAGGATCAGAATAAGCAACCTGACGCTAATCATGCTAATTCACTTCAACTACAGCAAAAGAAAGTTGAAGAAAGATGAGTGCAAAAAAAATAGCACTAGGTGTTTCAATGCGTGAAGAATAAATTGTAAGGATGAAACTTCTTTCAATTTATTAAGGAGTTAAAGTAATGATTAAGAAAGTAACGGTACATAAAATGTATGCAGAATTTCAACAGTTTCCAGTTATACAATATATAGGTGAATATGATGAGTCATTTAATTTAGTTAGGCTATTCAATTCTTTCAATCAGGAATTAATCAGAATATTTGGAACCTATCAGTGGACTTTAATTGGCACTGATGAGGTTTTTTTTGTAGAAGAAGATCCAGCCTTTCAACAGAGAACACTCTAATCATATTTCGTGATATATAGTGAATATAAATGTTAGACTTGCTATATTTGTTGAAGGGAAGTATTTTTTATAAAAAGAGAATTTTCAGTTTTATGTTCAATAGGCGGAGTATGATCAGCTGTTTAAAAACTAGCAATTATTAAGTTTTATGATGTCTAGCCCAATTTTATTTTGTTTAGGATCAATGAATATCTTTTCTTGTTTATTATCTAATAAGATAATTAAAAATAGGCTTACTGTGGCGTCACTTATTTAGAGTTGAGTGTATAAATTTTTTAATCTGGTTATATAGGTCTATTGAGGCTCTTTACAAATATGAAAAATCAAGATGTACGTCATTTTAAGACGCGATGAGATTGAATAAAAACTGAATTAGTATTGTAATGTGTTCTCATTATTTTCAGAATCAAAGACTATGGCTAAAAAGCAAATAATTACATTTGATGATTTTACGCGTGAACAATTAATCTATTCGTTGAAAAAGTATGTATTAAAGGAACTAGACTTGGATCTAGGAAATTTTCCAGCGCAGTTTTTGTTTGATTTCATCGTAGAAGAATTTGGTCATCACTTTTACAATCAAGCACTCAATGATACCCATGAATGGTTGGCAGAAAGATTTGCTCATCTCAATGAAGACCTATTTTTATTATCTAAAGAAAAGGCAATAAAGTAAAATACGTAAGGTCTTAAAAATCATACTTTGAAAGCTTAGTGTTATAAGACAGGGTAAAGTGAGTGTTTAATGACAATTCATACTGAGAATTTTTTAGAACGCTTAAAGTAGAGAATTGCTGACCAGTGAGCATGGACTAAAACGGCCACACTTTTTAAACAAGTAAGTACGTCATTGCTTACTATTACTTTAGTTCAAGCACGCTTCATTTTTTTCAAATTGAGGAGCTATAGTTGAAACTAAGCAAGATGAGAATTTCGAATATTTATCCAGTTATTTTGCTTAACTCAGTAAGATGACCACGCAGAAGACTTTTTTGAATCATACTTACTCGACTTTTACGACAGGCATTTTATATAGACGATACCTGATAAAATGTTCATTGCTTAGGGTGACTTCACCATCCAATTTAAATCCAAGTGAGTAGATCCCTTTTAAATTTTTCCGTGTTGGCGGTAATAAAATTGTGATTGATTCAAAACCCATTTCGTTAAATGCTTTATTTATTATTTTATCAAAAATTTGTTTGCCAATTCCCCAATAATTAGGATGCAAAACTAAAGCTAAGTCAGCATCTCCATGCTCATATTGTAATCCTCCCCAACCTGCAAATTTGCCATCAACAATAAATGCCCATGGGCCATAGCCGTATTGTGTCCACTGATTTTCTTTATCATTGACCCACGCAATACATTGATCTTCATTAAAAATAGTCCCTTTGGCTAAGGGCATTTGTTTGAGGACGCGATCATTTGTGTTTAATTCAATAATCTCGGTCTTACTGACATTACTTAAATGGTCAAACTTGATCTCCACTATGATCCTCCTTAAATACCAATTGTTTGGATTCCTTCGATTGATTTTATAGTTTAATGCTAGATGGGGCGTATTTTAAATAATACAAAGCATAATGCGATTAAGGGCTAATATTTTACTGATTAAAGTCAATTTTCTAAATGATTTGTGCTATGGTTTCTCTAATTTTACTTTAATTGCATGATTGATTCGTTCAAAATTCGGCTTGGTTTTAGTCTATAAGTTCTTTAAGAAAGGTTTTAACAAAACTCCACTTAAGGCTTCACTATGAATTAACCTTGTTTGATTCGTGCTTATTTGTTGTAATCTAAATTTATGTTCTACATTAAATACTCCTTTAACGACTACATTTCAACACCAGCTGACCTCTGTGTTTTCTTGTTTTTCTAACACAATCATATTGAAAGACATTTTGTTTATTGCATTATTTTGTATGCTTAGCTTGATCTTGCCAGCTTTTTGAAACGCTCCAGACACGTTTAGGATAAATGGATTCCAATTCTTATAATCTTCAAAATTTGTAAGAGTTTTCCAAAAAATATCAATGGGTGCATGGATCAAAACTTCGGTTGTTATTTCAAATTTCATGTTAGCTTTTTCAACTGGTTTGTATTTTAATCACCCTACACTTGTTTCATCTTTTTAATATCGCTAAAATCAACGCTACTCAATTGATAGCTAAAACTAGTCAGTAAAATAATAATTATTGGAATATTTTGAGTTTTTTTGTATTGGATATTTAGTTCTTTCCATTCTTTTATACTTGAAAAGTATTCACCTTAAATTATCAACTCAATATTTGAATCAAGAGAAAAAATAATTTAAACAATATCTTAGTTTAAAAAATTATAAATTTAGTTCAGTCATCTGAAGAAAATTGAACAATAAAAACTATAAAATTAATGTGATTTATGTCATGGTATTTAAATTTAATTTGAAATTTTATGCATTTTTGTATAATCTGTATCTGTGTTTTACGGCTTTATACAGGTAATTGTGATGATTTTTTATGATGGGGAGCATATTTTTCCTGAGCGTGCCAATGAATTTAAAAACTTTTTAAAAAAGTATTTGATTGAACATCAAGCTGAATATTTATTAGAACAAAAAACATTTGTATATGACAGTGATTGTGATGAGTTTTTTGAGTCAGATATTCAGGAATTTTATAAAATTTGGTTAATGGCTTAATAAAAAATGAGCTAATATTCAAGGCTTAAAAGCATTCAAAAGCCTGATAGGGTTTTGGGTAAGTAAACTCTGCTGTTCTATTGATTTTCCTTTATAGCCAAAAGCATTGTCAAAAATTAATAGTTGCTTTGACCTTAATAACTTTTTAAATAAATCAACAAGCCCTCTTGTAAATAACATCCTTTCTTGTAAATTATAAAAAACTACGGTTGATAGAAAATTGTAGAGCTTTTTGTTCTTAATTCTTTTTACAATTAAATACTGTGTATAGTCCATATTTTAAGAATTTTATTCTTAATGTTAGGATAATGCTCATCTTAAGGCATGTCTAATATATTGGTGAAAAATAATATAATAAATATATTGATAAGTGGTGTATATATGGAAATATATTGTCTATGGAACATTGATTTTTTATTTAATTTAATTTTCAAATCGTTGTATTTGAAGGGTTTTATTGTTTTTAAATTATGGTGTTTTAAATTGATCTATAAATAAGTATTTTATTTATATTTCTATTCATTGTTTTTATTGAATATAAATTCATATTAATAAATTTTTGTGTTGAGTTAAATATTTCACTTGTGAAGTAATATAGAGATAATTATTTGTTTATATTAAAAAAAGTTACAAATTATTATAATAAAATAATATTTTATTATAATTTTGTGGTATTTTTTAAACATGAGGGTGCTTTAGAAGTGGCTCATATTATCTCTTTTTAATAAAAGGCACATATAAATGGCTAAAATTGACTTAACAGCTTTAACAGAAATTGACGGATTCACAGCAGCAGCGCTTGTAGATAGTACAAGTGGTTTATCTTTAGCAGCACATGGAACAGGAATTGATTTGGAACTTGCCGCTGCTGGAAATACTGAAGTTTTAAGAGCTAAAATGAAAACAGCAGAAGCTTTAAATTTACGCGACACGATTGATGATATTTTAATTACATTAGGAAAGCAGTATCACTTATTGAGACCACTTGATAGAAACAGTAGTCTATTTTTATATTTAGTATTAGATCGCCAAAAATCTAATTTAGCTATGGCGCGACATGAACTTAGAATTTTTGAAAAAGAATTAGATTTCGCTTAAAATATAGACTTGGCTATTGCTTCAATATTGTCGTGATAGCCTTGTGACGATATTTAAATTGAAAAATTGATAATAATTAATAATAAAAGTATTGTTTAAATATTAAAGTTTTATTAAAAAATGAAAATTAATTAGTCTCAATGTTTTTTTAAGTATTTTGATGAGTTGAGAGGCTATTTTAATTCTCAAGTTTTTAGAAAATAAAAATATCATTTACAAATATAAAAAATATCTTTAACCACAAAGTTGCAGCTAGAATGAGCAGCATCATGTTCGATAAATTTTGGTCACGTATGATCAAGAACATCCTCGATTATAAGGCTTTAATCATATTTGTTATGTTTATTGCATTAGGACTTAGCATTTTAATCAGATTACTCAGAAAAGCTGAATTTCCTTTTCAAAGAATGGTCACATTGAAAGGGAAGGTTTTGGTATTCAGATAACTGAAAATTTAAAGTACACACAGTCTAGACAGTATCCCACATGTTGAAAAAGTTAATTGAATTATAGCACCAGCAGGGAAGCTTAGAAAAAGTGTGTAGATCACGTGGAGGGGGAAGTCATTGTAAAAATCCTATAGCTGTTAAGTATAAGAATCCATATACGAAATCTGCTATAAATAGATGCTTTTAATGATTTATGAGAGACAATATTATCGATAAAATATCAACAGAATAGACGATTTAGTAGGTCAAATTTATAAGACCCTTTTTAACGAAATATTGTAATTTAGATTTTTCATGTTTGAACGCGCAATAGATATAATCAATCAAACTTTCCTATTATCTACTCATAAAAAAAATATTCAATTTAATAATTGCTGTCATATCGTTCAATAATGTTGCTACATCTTGCAGATCTAAATGCATCTGACTATATTAAAATTACAGTAGGTCGCTAAGACGCTACGAAGTAGTTGGACAGATCAATGACGGCTTATTGAATTTGTGACTCCAGTTCAAATAAAAAATAAGCACTAGCTTTCCAACATAAAAAGCTCGCAGAAATGCGGGCTTTTCTTTTTGAAATGTCATGAAATAATTGAATTTGGTTGTATTTACACAAAGTATTTAAAGTAATTTATTGATTTATAGATATAAAAAACTATAATGTAGCTATTTTTTAACATTGCCATAAAATCTAACAACTTCAAAATAATTATTGCGTGATGTCATGGTATAAGAAAACAGTACATAAAAAAGAGGACACAAAAATGACTGAAATGATTACAGTAAGGGTCAAGGATCAATATAGCAATGAGCTGAATGCAATGGCTTGGTTAAACAAGCTACAAGAGCATGAAGACACAGAAAATTTATCTTTGTTCCAAAAAATTGATCACATCATTGTGGATGGTGAAAAAATACTACCCAGTATTGAATTGCTTTTTGAAAGCAAGGAAAGTGACAGCATATATCGTATTATTGAACAAGTGAGTTAATTTTGACCATGAATTAAAAAACGTGTTGGCTGGAAGCTTAACACGTTTTTATTTGTCATCGTTTTTAATAGTCGGATAAAATTAATTAAGCAGTTTTAAAATGATTAAGTACCACAGCAACAAGGTGATACAAAGCCAAACGATTTTGGTTGGCATGTTGAATTGCATTTTTTTCAATTTTTAACTTATCTTTAAGCGTCCCAAGATAATAGCTTTCGACCAATATATGTTGAGAAGAAATAGGATCATTTTTGATGCGTAGATCTTTTTGATATTTAATATTGGATACAGCCGTTAAACATTGTTCAAAAGTTGGATAAAAATTTGAAAGTTCTAAAGCTGTTTGATTTGTCGATTTTGTAAGATATTGCGTCATAATTGTCTAATTATTTTAAATAATAGGTTGGCTTTTGATTCTACAGAATGCTTGTAAAACAGACAATTTGATTTTGTAAATAGATATGAATCTTTGGAAGTTGTTTAAAATCATAACAAAAAAATTTCTAGTTGAGCTGATTAGAAATAATATCCCCATGCTTACTAAACTGAGCATACTCTTTAATTTATTAAAATTTGTCATTGTCTCTAGCTTATTTTGGGTATCATTAGCGCAATATAAAAAACCAAATACCAAACTGGATAAAAGACTTAGAATGACGCTAAAAGCACTAAATTTGTCATTCTAAGGGGTAAAATTGAAATCAATATTTATGATTGCTTTAAGATGATTGTAGGTGTTGTAAGGAATAATTGATCTGTTGCATAGTTAGGTTTAATTCATGTGGCGAAATTCGACTTTCTTGAAGCGCGGTAATCCACTGCATTTGGCAAAATTTAATATCTCGAATGGATTTGGCCTGTTGTATTTGTATTACCAACTGTTTTGTCATCAGTCCACAATGAGTTTGTAGAAGGGTAGACATTTTTTGCTTGATGTCATCAAAATTTATATAAATGAGCTCAGATGTAGATTCAACATGTGTTTCTTCTTCAGATATTACTGTGTTGGTAGCATGCGTAGTGGTATGTGAATCTGCTGATTTTGTATTTTCATTCAGATTTTGAGTGATAATACTTTTTAATTTATCAACTTCTTTTGGGAAAGGTAGGGGAGTAAGGTTAGTGCATTGATTTAAATGATGTAAGTGTTCTATCTTGAATGATTCAGGCGTTATTTTTGTCTTCATTTCAGATGAATGATCAGCATGATTCTGAAAAATTAAACCTAACTCTTCAAGTTGCTGAATAAGTTCTGGTGTTGCGAGTCTTTGTTTGAGTGGACTCTTTAAAATTTTAAAATCATCAGTGCCAATCAGAAGTAGTAACTGTCTTTGGCGAGCAGTGAGTTGAAATGAGCGGTTTTTTAATGCCTGAATTCCCAAGTCAGTTTTAAAATAGTGATCCATGAGTCAAATTATTCCCCAATAAATTGACCCTAGAATAAAGAATGACAATTACACTAATATGACTTTCTTGTTACAAATCACAAGCTTAAAGTGTGACTATGTTTGCATTCTCTAAAGCCTTGCGTAAATATGGATCAAGCTCATCTTGACGAAGTAACCATTGTACATAGTCTTTAGGTAATTCTGAAATAGCGGTACCACGGTGCTTTCCAAAGTTAATACTACGTGGGATACGTGCATCTTCTGAAGCTTCATATAATTCTTCAATTGTTTGAATTTTCAATTGATAAATAATATGCATAAGGATGTTTGCAGTTAAAATAATATCTGCATCAGCACGATGCGCACCTTTTAACATTTCACGTGCTTTTTCGCTGCCTTTACTTATCATATAGATCAGTGCTGATATATTGTGTGCTTCAGCATCAGGCCAAACAAGACGAGCAAGCGCAAGTGTACAAATGGCTTTGATATGAGCTGTATCTACGCCACATTGTTGGATTGCGCGAATATCATAGTCAATATTGTGCCCAATGATGTAAAGGGTTTGTTGAGGAAGTTCAAAACAGGAAAAATTTGGTTGATTCGTAAGATCTGATTCTAATATATGATGAACAGCCATTGAGCCGAAAGAAATCTTTTCATTTCCAATACTGTAAAGCTGATCGAACATTTGTTCACGATCTAGACTCAATTTCCCTTCTTGAATTTGAATCGGCGCATAAGCAATTTCAATGGGTAAGCCATTGAGTGTATGAGTCTCAGTATCTAAAATGATTGCTTGCATGCCTTTGTTCCTCAACCAATATATAAATGGAAAGCTTCCTTAAACTAGCTTTTTTAGGCCCTAAATACAATTTAAAGTCATATAAATTCGAGATCAACATTGGATTTTGCTTAAATCCTATTCAATTATGGTTTTTAAATACATGCAGTCGGAAAAATATTCAAATTTAATTGTCTTAAATGCATTAGGCTTCTTTGATAAAGCTTTTTTAAAACTATAAATCAATATAAAAATCCCCTCATCCTAGCTTTCTCTTAAAATGAGAAGAAATTTTCAATACCAAAAGTCTTCACCCAACATGATCATTTTTTTATCTATCAAGGGGGGCTATGGGAATAAGGTGAAAAATACAAATAATTAGGGGGAAATCAAAGTTGTATTCTATTTTATGTTTTAGTTTTTGTGTGTCATGTAACACTTCCCAACTGTAGTATTTACATTAATTGATAAGAAAGTTGTTTGGCTTTATTTAAGTGCTGAAGAGCTACAGGTCTTTATGATATTGAATCAATGTTTAAAATCGGGATTAAAAAACTTGCTTAACATTTTTTTTTGACGTATTGATAAAATAATTATACGCTTAAGCTCGTATAAATTAATTTTAAAAAATTGTGTTTTAAGGATAACTCACATGAAAAAAAAATTATTAACGGTTTTAATTTTAAGTTCTGGACTGGTTTTAACAGCATGTAAGAATGGTGGTAGTGGGGGAGGTTCATATGAATCGCCGTCAAATACTGATGTAAATAACATTACAAATCCTGTTGTTGGCACACCTACAGCATATAGCAAGACTGATTTTACTGCTGTTGCTGCAGATAGTGTGGTGATGACGTATAAGATGAAGGGAGTGAAGGGCACAGAAGTACAAGCAACGTCATTGGTATTTACTCCTAAAACTGCGCCACCAGCTTCAGGTTGGCCAATTGTGGTTTGGGCGCATGGTACAACCGGTGTCGCTGATATATGTGCGCCAAGCCGTAATGAGACAAATGTTTATATTAAAGGAATGATTTCTAAATTCCTTGCGGAAGGCTATGTGGTTGTTGCACCAGACTATGAAGGTTTAGGGGAGCCAAGTGGAACTGAACTTCATCCATTCTTAAATGTAAAAAGTGAAGCTTATTCAATTACAGATGCTGTGGTTGCAACACGAAATTGGTTAGGCAATAAAGCTTCGAAACAATGGGTGACTGTTGGACACTCGCAAGGTGGTCAAGCTGCTTTGGGGGCTGCACAATACGCAGATCGTGCAAGCTTAGATTATAAAGGTACGGTTGCTGTCGCACCTGCGTCACAACTGAATTTGATCCTAAATGCTGGAGAATCTAGCGTGGCAAATGCAACGCCTGATAAACAGATTCCAGTTTATGCATCTTTAGATACGTTTACCGCTCTGATCGCGGCAGGCTTACGTAATGCAAACCCAACTTTAGACTATAGCCAAGTCTTTAAAGTGCCGACTGATGCGATTGCTAAACAAGCAGAATCTGTTTGTTCTTCTCAAATAGGCGATAAGTTCGGGGGAGCAATGGGACAGTATGTTGCAATCAATGGATCATTGAAAAATTATCCAAGAAAAACAGATACATTTATGTCCCTACCTGTGGTTCAAACTTTCTTGAATAAAGATTCTCAACCTTTACAAGTTCAAGTTAAAACGCCTGTAATTATCTACCAAGGTGGAGCCGATACCACTGTACCTCAAGCGGCAACAGATACCTTATATGGTACAGCTAAAGCACTGGCAACACCTGTGAATTATATTACCAATCCTGCTTGGGATCATAGTACAGCTTATGCCTTAAATATCGATAATATTGTGGCTGATGTAAAAGGAATGTTTGCAGCACAATAACTATTTTAAATTGTAGGTTTTAGCAAATGGCTTATGTTTTCAACATGAGCCATTTTTATTTAAAACGGAGTAAACTTCATTCTGTTTAATTACAAACTTCATGCTACAATACGCGCAATCTTAGCACGGCTTAAAAGCCCTAATTCATAGGACCTCGCTAATGTTCGCCAATATCTCTATTTCTGAATTTGATC
>Ga0105244_10002682_pt1 | contig 13315 bp, 11 predicted proteins | sample KBSM44metaG_FD_80423 | JGI IMG/M metagenome (GOLD analysis project Ga0105244, IMG submission 80423) | Miscanthus rhizosphere microbial communities from Kellogg Biological Station, Michigan, USA - KBS M4-4 metaG | ecosystem: Host-associated > Plants > Roots > Rhizosphere > Soil | place...
CGATGCCGTGCGGCTGGGCGATCAGGTGGTCGAATTCCTTCAGGGTGTTATCGTCCATGCCCAGGCTCTGCAGGTCCAGCCGGCCGGCTTCCTTGTCCAAGAGACGCAGCACGGCGCGCTCGCCGTGCCCGGTCGGCACGGTCGAGCCGCGCACGTCGACCGGCTTGCCGCCGATGCGCAAGGTGATGCGGCCGTCCTGCGGCAGGCGCTTCTCGGCGATGTCGAGCTGCGCCATGATCTTGATGCGCGAGATCAGCGAGCCGTGGATCGCCTTGCGCGGGCGCACGATGTCGCGCAGCGAGCCGTCGACGCGGAAGCGCACCACCGAGGTCTGCTCGAACGGCTCGATGTGGATGTCGGAGGCGCTGTCGCGCAGCGCCTGCGTCAGCAGCGCGTTGATCATGCGGATCACCGGCGCGTCGTCGGACGACTCGAGCAAGTCCTCGATCGCCGGCACGTCCTGCAGCAGCTTGGTCAGGTCAAGCTCGGCGTCGAACTCGTCGGCCACCATCGAGGCGTTGCCGCCGGCGCTGGCGTAGGCGGTGGCGATGGCCGTCTCGAGGTCGGCGCGCGTCATGCTCTTGAGCTGGATGCGGCCGAAGCGGCGCGACACCTCGGCGATGGCGGCCGGCGCCGTGGCGCCGCACACCATGACGTCCACCGTGTGCTCGGCGGCGTCGCTCTGCTGCGCCAGCACGACGAAGTCGCGGGCGAAGGCGTAGGGTAGAAGATTACTCATCTCGTCGGCTCATCTCACTGCTGCGGTTGCTGCTGTTGCTGCTGTTGCGGCTGCGGCTGCACATTGTCGGCGCGGCCCGGCACGCGTGGAATCGGCGCCGGCGGGATCGGCTTGGCGACGGTGCCGCCACCGGTCAGCACGCCGTTTTGCAGCGGCGGCAGCACCGGCTGGCCCAGATCCTCGACCAGCACGCTTTGCGGCGGCTTGATCGCCTCCTGCGACGAGCGCATGTAGTCGTAGCGGTCGGTCGCCAGGCTGGTGCTCTGCTCCTGGTTGCGGATCACGACCGGGCGCAGGAACACCATCAGGTTGGTCTTCTTGCGGCTGCGCGTCTGGTACTTGAACAGGTTGCCGATGATCGGAATGTCGCCCAGGCCGCGCGTCTTGTCGGTGCTGTCGCCCTCGGTGTCCTCGATCAGGCCGCCGAGCACGATGATCTGGCCGTCGTCGGCGATCACGTTGTTCTCGATCACGCGCTTGTTGATGGTGATGCCGGCGGTGGCCGTCAACGTCGATTTGTCGACGCTCGACGTCTCGTGGTAGATCGCCAGCTTGATGGTGCCGCCTTCGGAAATCTGCGGGCGCACCTTCAGCGTCAGGCCCACTTCCTTGCGGTCGATGGTCTGGAACGGGTTGCTGTTGGTGCCGGACGTGGTGGTGAACTGGCCGGTCAGGATCGGCACGTTCTGGCCGACCGAGATCGTCGCCAGTTCGTTGTCGAGCGTGATCATGTTCGGCGTCGACAGCACGTTGGCGTTGCCGTCGGACTCCAGCGAGCGCGCCAGCAAACCCAGGCCCAGGCCGCCGGCGACCTGCTTGAACAGGCCCACCGTCAGGCCGGAGCCGGGCAAGGTCGGCGTGGTGGTCGACGACGAGCCGTTGAGCAAGGACAGGGCGACGTTGCCGATGTTGTTGTTGCTGCCGCCGATCGACGACTGCTGCAGGCCGCCGAGCCGGTACTTGCTGTCGGAGTTGCCGGTCGCGCCCAGCCACTGCACGCCGAACTCGGACGCCTTGTCGGACGTCACCTCGACGATCAGCGACTCGATGTAGACCTGGGCGCGGCGCACGTCAAGTTGGTCGATGACGGCGCGCAGGTTGCGGTACACCGATTCCGGCGCCGTGATGATCAGCGTGTTGGTGGTGGCGTCGGCCTGGATGTAGCCGGCCTGGCCGCCGCCGCCCTGCTGTTGCTGCGAATTGCCGCTGCCGGTCAGCAGGGGATTGGTCGGGCCGGTGCTGCCGCCGCTGGCCGAGCTGCCGCTGCTGGCGCCGCCGAAGCCGCCGGTGTTGCTGCTCTGGCCGCCCATGCCCTGGCCGCCCTGGCCGGTGCCGCCGGTGCCGGTGCCGCCCTGCTGGTTGGGCGACGAGGTGTCGCCCGACACCAGCGCGCGCAACGTCTGCGCCAGCTTGGTGGCCTCGGCGTTCTTCAGGTAGACCACGTGCACGTTGCCCAGTTCCTGGGTCGGCTGGTCGAGCTTGGCGATCAGCGACTTGGCCAGGTTGGAGCGGGCCGCCGACGGCGCGCGCAGGATCAGGGAATTGGTGCGCGGATCGGCCAGCACGCTGACCCGGCCGGCGTCGCCGCCGCCGGCACCCGGCGCGCCACCGCCGCCGCTCGCGTCCATCAGTTTGTTGACCATCGACGCCAGGTCGCTGGCGATGGCGTAGCGCACCGGGATCACGTCGAGGTCGGCCGTGGCCGGCGCGTCGAGCGCGGAGATGATCTTGGCCAGGCGTTTCAGGTTGTCGGCGTAGTCGGTGATCACCACCGTGTTGTTGCCCGGGTTGGCGTTGATGGTGTTGTTCGGCGAGATCAGCGGACGCAGCACGGTGACGACGTTGCCGGCCGACTCGTAGTTCAGGTGGAAGATCTGGCTGACGATCTGGTCGCCCTTGATCTGCGTCGGCGCCGAGCCGATCTGGGTCGGGCCCGACTGCAGCTTGGCGTCCGCCTCCGGCACCACCTTGGCGTAGCCGTCGCCGCTGACGACGGCGTAGCCCTGCAGGCGCAGCGCCGAGGTCAGCAGGCTGAAGGCCTGGGACTTGCTGATCGATTTTTCCGACACCAGCGTGATCGTGCCCTTGACGCGGGGGTCGATGACGAAAGTGATGTTGGTGTAGTGGCCGACGGCCTTGATCACCGACTCGATGTCGGCGCCGACAAAGTTCAGCGCGGCGTCATCGGCGGCGGCGTGGGCCAGGGCCGGCCACAGCAGCCCGCCGGTCGGCACGGCGCCGAGCGCACAGCACAGCATCGCACCCGCGCTCAGGCGGCGCAGCGCGGGAAGATTGGATTTGCTCACGGACTGTTTTTTCATTGTCTGAACTTTGTATCTAGTGTTGTTGTGACCACGATTGAAACTAATAATGACGACGTCGGCGGCTCTTGGCCGCTCATTGGCAACTCGCGCGCTGCGCGCCAATCCGCCCCACGAAAAACACGTCTATCGAGAAACTTCTCAACGGACCTCCAACGCGATGACGTTGCGGTCGCTGCCGGGACGGCGCTGGCCGAGCAAATTCAACAGATTGGCCAGCGTGTCCTCGTATCCCTTTGCCGCCTCCGCCTGCCCGGAAAACTGCAGACGGCCATTATTCAGGTTGCCGCGACCGCTCAGCAACAGCGGCCCCTTGACGGAATCGAGCGTCAAGGCCGCCTGCTGGCCGCGCCAGTCGAGCGCCAGCGTGTAGCTGCCCAGCGGGCTGATCGGCGCAAGCCGCGACGACATGTCCGTCATCTCCAGCGTGGTGCGGCCGTTGACGGCGACCTGGCGGTCCTGCAGCGCCAGCTCCAGCGCGGTCCACGACAGGCGCATGATGCCGCTCGGCGCCAGCGTGTTGAGCGGCGCGCCCAGGCCGGCCAGTCCCTGCGCCGGCAACAGCAGCGCCGACGGACTCAATTGCCACTGCGACCAGCTGCCGCGGAAGGTCACCGGCTGCGCCAGCGCCTCGCTGTTTTCCAGCCGCAGGTCGACCATGCCGACCAGCGCCAGCGGCGAAATCCTCCAGCTGAAACGTCCCGGCAGCAAAGGCGTGACCGGCCGGTTGCCGCCAGCCGCGCCGCCGATGAAGGCCGAGCCGCGCCACAGCGTACCCTGCGCGTCACCCAAGGTCAAACGGCCGCCGGTGCGCTGCTCGACGATGGACCCGAGCCACGTGGCCGGGAAAAACACCGCCAGGGTCACCAGCACGCTGAGCGCGATGGTCAGCAACCATAGCACGGCGCGCTTCATGCATGGCCTTTTTGCGCAACCCGCGCGCTCATCGCGCGCCCTGGCGCAAGGTCAGGGTGGCGTTGACCATGCCGGCCGTGTCCTGGGCCGTGAAATTGGCGTCCTGGACGGCGATGCGGCTCTCGTTGCGCACCGCGTCCAGCCAGACGACGATGCCGGCGAAGGCCACGTTGTTGAGCTGGACCTTGGCGTACTCGCCGGTGATGTTGACCGACTGCGGCGTCAGGCCGCGCGCGGCCAGGCTGGCCGTCAGGCTGTCGCGCGTCATCGGCGTCGGCTCGATGGTGTTCTGGCCGCGCAGCGCGGCCGCCTCCAGCGCCATCGCCTGCAACTCCGCGGCCTGCTGGCGCAGCACCGGCAACTCCTTGCTCAGTTTCTCGCGGCCCTCGAGCGCCGGCGACAGCAGCACGCCGTAGAACAGGCCCAGCACGACCACGACGCCGCCGATGACCAGCAGGCGGCGCTCCTGCTCGGTGCGCGCCAGCCAGAAGGCCGACGCGCGGGCGCGGTAGTCCTGTATCGTTTGATCGAGTTTGCTCATGCCGTTGCGCTCATGGTTCTATTCATCGTGATGCTCATGGTTTGCCTGCGCCGGTGGTGGCGACGCGGATTTGCCAGGTGCCGGGATTGGCCTCCGTCAATTCCAGCTTGCGGGCCTGCAGCGCGGCGCGGATTTGCGTCATCGCGGCGGCGTCGACGGTATTGGGTTTGACCTTGGCCTGAAGAGCGCGTTCCCTATAATCCAGCGTGGCAATCACATCGCGCTTGGGCAACACGCTCAGCGCCTCGGCCAGGTTGGCGCTCATGGCGATGAAGCCGTCGGGCGCGGCCTGGCCGTCGTCGGCCTTGGCCAGCGAAATGTTCTTGCGCATTTGCGCGGCCGGATCGAGGATCACGGTCTCCTTCGGATAGGCCGCCTTGAAGGTTTGCATCATGGCCTGACGCACTTCGTTCGCTTCGCGCTTGAGGCGCATCCATTCGACGTTCAGCCCGACCACGTTGACCAGCAGCGCCAGCGCGGCGATGCGCAGCGGCCAGCGCCAGCGTTGCCATTCGCGCGCCGAGGCGCCCGCCGCGCCCAGCGCCGGCGCCAAATCCAGGCCTGCCGAGCGCGACGCCGCCACCCAGTGCTGCCAATGGTCGTCGGCCAGGCTGATGCCGTGCGGCGCCGTGGCGGCGTCGGCCAACAGCGGCTCGAACTGCTGCACTTGCTCCTGCGACAGGTACAAGGTGACCGGCTCGTCGCCGGCCATCGCGCGCAGGGTGTGCAGCGCCGCCACCGGCTCGGCCGGCAACGCCAGGCCCATGCCGTCGTACTGCGAGCGGCGCAGGATCAGCTCGTAGCCGGCGTCGCCCAGGCTCAGCGCGGCCGACACCGATCCCGGCTGGAACGGCAGGCACAGCTGCATCGGCAGCACCGACACGCTGTGCGCGCCCTGCGCCAGCAGCGCCTTGACCAGCACCTCCAGCCAGGCGCGCTGCACCACGGCGACGGTGCGTACGCCGTCGTCGTCGGCCGCGCCGGCGGCCAGCACGCAATCGGCGGTGTCGCCCAGCACTTGTTCCTCGACCAGCGCCGGCAGCGCCGCCTTCAGGCGCGAGGCCGACAGCGGCGGCGCCTTCACGCGCAGCAAGGTCGCGTCCGACGCGGCCAGCATCAGCACCACGCGGCGCGAAGCGGCGATCAGCTCTCCCAGATTGCCCAGCGGCGACGTGCCCTGCCGCTCCAGATGGCCGCCGTCGCCGACCAGCGCGAACGGACAGGTCTGGGCCGCGCCGCTGTCGACGCTGGCCTTGGCCGGATAGCGGATAAATAATGTACTCAAAAGGTCTCGCTTTCGTTGATCGCTCTAAATCGCTGCTCTAGTTTTCCCGTATCCAAACCACCGTGGTCAGGCCTGTCGGCGCCCGCGACAGCAAGGACACCGTGTCCAGCGCCGCGCGGTCCAGCTTGACCTGGCTGAAGGCCAGGAAATAATCGCTGCGGACAGCCACCGCCACCGCCGCCGCGCGCTGCGCCGCGCCCATCTGCGGCTGCTGCGTGAAATCGGCCATCTGCCGATAATAAGCGCCCTTGCGGGTGTTGACCATCGCCGCCGCGTCGCCCAGCGACAGGCCCGGCACCAGCGCCGCGATCAGCTCCGCCGGCGCGGTGTTCACGTTGACCTTGGTCGCCTGCGGCAGCACGATGACAAACTCGCGCAACCGCTCGATCGCCTGCGGCGTGAAGCCGCTGACGGCCAGCAAGTCCTCCAGCCGGACGAAGCCCATCGGCTCGACGCTGCCCGAGACCGGCACCGTGCCCGCCGGTGCGCCGGTGCCGGTGGTCGTGCCGCCGGTGCCTGTGGTGGTGCCAGTCCCGGTGCCGCCCGTGCCGGACGTCGGCACGGTCTGGACCGGTTGCGCCATCGCCACCTGCATCGCCACCTGCTGCGCCAGATTCGGGTCTAATTGCAGATTTGTCAATAGGCGCTGGAAGACGCCGATCTCCAGCTTGTCCGGAACCCGCGCGGCCGCCAGGTTGGCGAGATTGTAGCGCGACTGCGCGTCGACAATCTTGCCCGACAGTGTGGCGTTGAAATCCTCGCCCTCCCGGCGCTCGCGCTCGACGTAATCGTCCAGCCGCGTCTCTTCCAGCGGCGTCGACCAAATGCCGTTCTGGCGCGTGTACATCTGCGAATCCAGGAAGTCCTGGAACAGGATCAGGCGGCTCAAGTCCAGCGCGCCGCGCACGATCCAGCGCGTTTGCAGTTGCAGCCGCTGGTTTTCCATCGAGCGCACCTGCACCTGCTGCTGCCAGAACAGGCTGGTGACGATGGTCACGGCCAGGGTCGTCAGCAGCAGCGCCGTGATGACCGCCACGCCGCGTTGGCGGATCGGCGCGCGGCGTCGGAGCGCCGGCCGCGTCACAGCGCCCCCAGCAGGAAGGATTTGACCATCGGCACTTCCTGGCCCTGCAAGGCCAGCGACACTTCCAGCCCGGTCGGCGCGTTGCCGGAGCCGCCCGTGGTCACCCCGGCCGCCTGGCGCCACTCGGTGTTGATCCAGTAGCGCGCGCCCATCGACAGCACATCGGACTGCAGCGCCACGCTGGCGGCGGTGTCGGTATCGTTGAGCGCCGCCTGCCACAGCGCGTCCAGTTGCAGCAGATCGCGCGTGGCGTTCGATTCGCGCCGCGTCAGCACGCCGTCGCGCACGCGGTAGGCCACCACCTGCAGCCGGGTCGGCTCGTTTTCCGTCATCACCACGCGCACGAAGGTCAGGCGGTCGTTATCGGCCAGCATGTAGGCGCGGTTGTTCAGCAAGCTTGCCGTGGCCAGGCTGGCACAATCGCTCTGCAGCTGCGCGAACGCCAGTTGCAGGCCGCGCGTCTGCTCCATCTTGGCCGTCAGCGACTCGCGCGAACGGATGATGCCGTCCAGGCCGCGCCAGCCCAGCACGGCGACGATGGCGAGGATGGAGATGGCCACCAGCAGTTCGATCAAGGTGAAGCCACCGCGCCGGCCCCTCGTGCCCCTCATGCCGGTCATGCTCATGAATTCAGCACCAGTTGGACCAGCTTGATGATGCGGCGTTCCGGCTGCGCCTGGTCGTAGACGCTGACCTCGACCCGCCGGAAGCGCGGATTCGGGCTGGCGATGACTTCCTCTTCGCACATCAGCTTCATGTCGCCCTGCGGGCATTCGTAGGTTTGCTTGCCGACCGCCGGGAAGGTCTTGGACAGGCGCAGCTGCACCAGCCGGTTCTCGGCCGACCAGGTCGCCATCATGGCGCCGCGCAGGCCGTTGCTGTTCTGGGTCAGGCTGCCGACCGCGCGCAGCGAGGCGCCCAGCGCGGTGCCGACGATGACCAGCGCCACCAGCACTTCGAGCAGGGTGAAGCCTTGGTTTTTGTGGGAGGGTCGACGCGTCTTGTCCATGATCAGTCCACCGTGAAATGGCCGATGCCGTCGGCGCGGATGGCCACGCTGCTGCTGCCGCCGGTCATGGTCAGCACGAACGGCTTGTCGACCGGTTCGCGGCCGAAGATGATGCGCAGGTTGTTGTCGTTCTGGGCGTTCGACGGCGGATCGAGCATCAACGTCACCGGCCCCTGCTTGAACTCGCGCTCGCGCAGCAGGTCGTCCTGCACGGCCAGGTCCCATTGCTTGTCGTTGCGGATCAGGAAGCGATAACCATCCGGTCCGGCCTCGAAGGCGATCTGGCGGTTGCGCACGATCGCCTCGTCGCGCGCCAGTTGCAGCAGCAGCGCGATGCGTTGCGCGTCCTGCAGCATCGCCTGCTTCTGGCCGGGCATCGCGCTGAGCGAGACGATGCCCAAGGTGATGCCCAGGATGACCATCACCACCAGCAACTCAATCAGCGTGAAGCCTCTCAGCGTGAAGCCCCGGCTGGGCCGGCGCGCGGCGCGCATGATGGGCAAGCTCCGCGCGGTCAGTTTTCCCAGGAGCCGATGTCGGCGTCGTCGCCGGTGCCGCCCGGCGCGCCGTCGGCGCCCAGCGAGTACACATCGACTTCACCCTTGATGCCCGGCGACAGGAACTGGTACGGCGCGCCCCACGGGTCCTTCGGCATCTTTTCCAGGTAGCCGCCGCTCTTCCAGCCGTTGGCGGCCGGGCCGCTGGTCGGCTTGGTCAGCAGCGCCTGCAGGCCCTGCTCCGTGGTCGGATAGCGCTGGTTGTCCAGCTTGTAGAGCTTGAGCGCCTGCATGACGGTGGCGATATCGACCTTGGCGGCGGCCACTTTCGATTCACCGGTGCGGCTCAGCAGCTTGGGCACGACCAGCGCCGCCAGCACACCCATGATGACCACCACCACCATGATTTCGATCAGCGTAAAACCGCGCGCGGCGCGACGTTGAGGTGTTGCTTTTTTCATAATCTACTACCAAATTAAAGTGAGTGCAGAGTATAAGGCCGAAACAGCGGTCTCAGAGCAAGCAGAGGTATGATTTTTGCGCGCCCGGGCTTAAACATGCCTTAATAATCGGCGGGTTTAACCGCCTTTTACACGCCTGTCACGAGTTTGTCATGGCATTGTCACACCGCTGTCATACCGGGTCCTTAGTCGTGTTTGCGGGCGGTCGCCTCGATACGGTTGCGGGCGCCGTCGTTGCCGCCGCCGTGCGCGTGGCCGGCCTCGGCCACCGCGGCGGTCTTGGCCACCTGCGGCGCCTCCTTGACGAACGGGGCGATGCCCAGCGCGGCGTCGATTTCGCGCGGGTAAATCACATAGCCGCGCGTGATCACCGCCGACACCTTGCGCACATCCTTGATGTCCCTGGTCGGATCGCCGTCCACCAGCACCAGGTCGGCCAGCTTGCCCGGCGTGATGCTGCCGCGATCGTTGCTGGTTCGGGTGTAGCGGGCGCCGTTGCGCGTGGCCACCTGCAAGGCCTGGGCCGGCGTCAAGCCCGCCTTGACCAGCAGCGCCAGCTCCGAATGCAAGGTGAAACCGGCGATGTCGTCGGTGCCGGCGACGATCGGCACGCCGGCGCGGTACATGACGCCGACGAAGTCGACCATCTTGCCGTACGACTTCTCGTAGCGTTTGAGCTTGTCGGCGCCGTCGATCTTCATGGTGCCGACGGAGAAGCCGCGCGCCACGTCGGGCGGCATGTTGGCGGCGAAGTCGGCGTAAGGCTCGTTGACGTCGCCGTCGCGCTGCTTGAGGAAGGCGAACGCCGACATCGTCGGGTCGATGGCGATTTGCTTTTTGGCCAGCTGGGCGACGAAGTCCTTGACCGGCTTCGAGTTGAAATCAAGATCGGCCACCTTTTCGGCCGGCAGCACGAAGCGGTTCAGGTTGCGCGTTTCGGTATCGGGCTTGACGAAGAAGTTCAGCAGCACCTGGTTGATGTGCTGGATTTCGTCGTAGCCGGCGTCGAGCGCCTGCTGCGCGCGCAGGCCGGCCGGCACGTGGCCGGAGACGCGCATGCCGCGCGTGTGGGCGTAGGCGACCGTGTCCTTGAGGATGTCCTTGGGGAAGGAGTTGTAGATCTTCAACTGCGGATAGCCGCGCTGCGCGTACCAGTCGATCGCGTCCTTGGCGCCCTGCAGGTCCTTGACGACGAAACCGCCGCTGGCGCTGTACTGGCTCTCGCCTTCGAGGAAGCCGGCCGGCACCACCTGCGGTCCGAGCAGCTTGCCGTCGGTGGTTTCGTCGAGCATCGCCTGCAGCTGGGCGTTGTCGTTGCCCATGTCGCGCACGCTGGTGACGCCGGCCGAGATGTTGAGCGCGCCGGACCAGCGGTCGACGTGGCCGTGCATGTCGAACAGGCCCGGCAGCACGATGCGGCCGCCGGCGTCGATGGTGTTGGCGGCGTCGCGCGCCGGCGAGCCGGCCGGCTGCACCGAGGTGATGCGTCCGCGCAGGATGTAGATGTCCGATGGCGCGCCGACGGTGGCTTTCTCGCTGTCGAAAACGCGGGCGTTCTTGACCAGGGTCAGGCCCGGCAACGGATGCTGCAACTTCTGCGCGACATCGGCCAGCATCTTGCTCTCGGCGGCCTTCTGGCGCTTGGCCAGTTCCGGGATGACGTTCTGCCAGCCCTCTTCCAGCGCGTTCATGAAGCCGGGAATGATGACGGCGAACAAGCGCGGCTTGGCGCCGGTGGTGGCCCACATGAACGAGGGCGACAGGCCGATGCCGGTTTGCGCCAGCAGCTGCACCGTCTGCTTTTGGCCGGAGGCGCTGGTGATTTCCAGCGAATCAAGCTTGGTCTGCGACAAGGTGCCGGACGGCAGCAGCGGCAGCTTGTTGTCCGGCGCGGCGGCCAGCGCGGTGATGGCGGTGGAGATGACCTCGAAGGAACTGTTCAGCGGCACATAGGCGGCCGGGCCGGCGACGGTTTTCTTGCCCTGCTCCGACGTCGATTTCCATTCGGCCTGGTCGCCCTTGCGCTCGAAGCGCTCGTCGACCACGGCGCCGAAGGTGGAATTGCCCTTGACGGCGTATTCGGTCATGGTGCCGTCCGGACCGACGCGGAATTGTTCGGTCAGCTCTGGGCCGCGGCCGTTGTTCTTGTAGATGAAACGCACCTTGGTCAGGCCGTCGTCCTGCTGCTCGACCACCTGCTCACCCATCTGCTTGCCGCTTTCGGTGTAGATCAGATATTTGGTGGTGCTGGCGGCCTGCGCGCTGAAGGCGGCGGCCAGTGCCAGCGGAAGTACGGCGAGTCGTTTCATCAGCAAGGTCTTCTCCTGGTGGTGGTTTTGGCGGATTCTACGTTGTATTTTTCGTTGTCATTTTACCAGCACCGCACACCGGGCAGGCGTCATTTCCACCGACGCCGATGCTGGTCCATTCCATGTTCAGGCCGTCGAGCATCAGCAGCCGCCCGGCCAGCGAGTTACCAACGCCCATCAGCAGCTTGAGCGCCTCGGCCGCCTGCATGGCGCCGACCACGCCCACCAGCGGCGCGAACACGCCCATGGTGGAACAAGCCACGTCCTCGAACTGCTGATCCTGCGGGAACAGGCATGAATAACAGGGGTTGCCTTCCTTGCGCGGATCGAACACGCTGATCTGGCCGTCGAAGCGGATCACCGCGCCGGACACCAGCGGCTTGCCCAGCGCCACGCAGGCGCGGTTGACGGCGTGGCGGGTGGCGAAGTTGTCGGTGCAATCGAGCACGACGTCGGCGTCGGCCACCAGTGCGGCCAGGCGGGCGTCGTCGGCCCTTTCGGCGAGCGCGCTGACGACGATGCCGGGATTGATCTCCTGCAAGGTGATGCGCGCCGAGGCGGCCTTGGGCTGGCCGACCCGCGCCGTGGTGTGGGCGATCTGGCGCTGCAGGTTGGTCAAGTCGACGGTGTCGTCGTCGACCAGGGTGATGTGGCCGACGCCGGCCGACGCCAGGTACAGCGCCGCCGGCGAGCCGAGGCCGCCGGCGCCGATCACCAGCGCGTGCGCGGCCAGCAGCTTTTGCTGGCCTTCGATGCCGATTTCGTCGAGCAGGATGTGGCGCGAGTAGCGCAGCAGTTGCGAATCGTCCATGGTCTCAACCGGCGGCCGGGCCGCCATTCGGTGTTAGTCGGCAGTTATTCGGCGGTTGGCTGTTTCGCGGCTGGCTTGGTGTCGCTGGCTTTGGATTTGGCTTCGGGCTTGGCGGCCGGCTTGTTGCCCGGCTTGGTGGCCGGTTTGCCGTCCGGCTTCACGTCCGACCTGATGTCCGGGACGCTATCCGACTTGATCTCGCCGACGCCGTCGCCGCCGGCCGCCGCACCCGCCTCCACCTTCGACAGTTTGACCGGCAGGCCCTTGAAGTGGTTCAGCGCCTGCGCCAGCTGGAAGTCGTCCTTGGAGCCGAATTCGACCGGCTTGGATTTCTTCGCCAGCGACGCCAGGCGCTGCGCGTCCTCCAGCCCGTCGCGCTGGGCGTTCAGGGCCTTCTGCGCGATGCTCTCGCCTTCCGGGTCCTTGTCGTTGCCCAGGTGTTTTTGCAGATCGGCCTCGCGCATGCGCAGGCTGTTCAAGCCGTCGCCGTCGGCGGTCTCGTCGACCATCAGGTCCGGCACGATGCCGCGCGCCTGGATCGAGCGGTTTTGCGGCGTGTAATAGCGCGCCGTGGTCAGCTTGACGGCGGTGTCGGCGGTCAACTGGCGCAAGGTCTGCACCGAGCCCTTGCCGAAAGTCTGCGTGCCCATGATGGTGGCGCGCTTGTAATCCTGCAGCGCGCCGGCGACGATTTCCGACGCCGAGGCCGAACCGGCGTTGACCAGCACCACCATCGGCACGTCCTTCAGGCCGGCCGGCAGCTTGGCCAGCGGATCGGTCTTGGCGCGCGGCGCGTAGAACTCGGGGCGGCCGTAGAAGGTTTCCTTGGACGACATCAGTTGTCCGTTGGTCGAAACGATGACCGCGTCCTTGGGCAGGAAGGCGGCCGAGACGCCGATCGCGCCCGGCACCAGGCCGCCCGGATCGTTGCGCAGGTCCAGCACCAGGCCCTTGATTTTCGGGTCTTGCGCGTACAGGGCGGTGATTTGCTTGGCCATGTCGTCCAGCGTCGGTTCCTGGAACTGCGAGATGCGCACCCAGGAGTAGCCCGGCTCGACGATCTTGGCCTTGACGCTCTGGACGCGGATTTCCACGCGCAGGATGGACAGGATGATGGGCTTGTCCTCGTCCTTGCGGCTGATGGTGACGGTGACCTTGGAGTGCGGCTCGCCGCGCATCTTCTTGACGCTTTCGTCGAGCGACATGCCCTTGATCGGCGTGCCGTCGATGCGGGTGATCAGGTCGCCGGTCTTGATGCCGGCCTTGAAGGCGGGCGAATCCTCGATCGGCGAGACCACCTTGATGTAGCCGTCCTCCATGCCGACCTCGATGCCGATGCCGAC
>Ga0105244_10002695_pt1 | contig 13281 bp, 22 predicted proteins | sample KBSM44metaG_FD_80423 | JGI IMG/M metagenome (GOLD analysis project Ga0105244, IMG submission 80423) | Miscanthus rhizosphere microbial communities from Kellogg Biological Station, Michigan, USA - KBS M4-4 metaG | ecosystem: Host-associated > Plants > Roots > Rhizosphere > Soil | place...
GTTGATAAAACGCCCAACTGTGAAGAGTTCGTCCTGCTTCTTTCGAATTTCGTCTCATTCGAATGCCCGTTAAATCTTCCATGCGAATAGTCGTCACACCGTGACGAATCGCCAAGTTGATTAACTGACGGGAAATTTGGTGGTTATGGTTTTTCATCCATCGTGACTCTTTTTGATTCAATGTTTGGATAGCGTTTAGTTTCTTTAAATTTCCTAGTTTTTTTCGTTTGGCACGATATCTTCGGCGCACAAACGCGACTTGCTTGCCCAAATAAAACGTGGCATGGGTTCCAATCGTGGCAACAGCCAAGTAATTCAAACCAAGGTCAATCCCCATCACTTTTTCGGTAGGGACTTTTGTTTCTTCTACTTCGTAGGAAAGAGAAACAGTGACAAACCAACGTCCTTTTTTCTCATGCAGTTTCGTGGTACCTTGTTTGACCTCTCCGTTGAGAAGTTTATCAAGCCATGAACGATGAAAATCACGGACATCAAGAGGGACACCAATTCGTTTTTCTTGCGTCGGAAACGACACTTTGTAGAGCCCGTTTTCTTGTTGGAAACGACAATTTTGATTGTTGTATTCGCACCACAACCGACGAAAAAGTTTGGATTGTTGGTTCTTCACTTTACTTTTGACGTCTCGAATGGTTTGATTGACCACAGATGAAGGCAGTTTCTCGTCAGTGTATTCGCTATAGACTTTGCTTGTCGCTTTTGACAGCCCTTCATATGAAACTAACCAATTACTGAAATTGGTATTCAAACGCGTCATTCGTTCATACATGTGTTGTTTTTGTTTCGTTGGTTTTAATAACGGAATTTTTATAGATATGGTCGGCATGTTCCACCTCCTTCTCTTCAAATATATCACAAGAAGAATGGATAAAGCTGCTAATTAGCCTCAACACACAATACCTGCGACCTTCCATCCCACCTCTAAAGAAAGTGGGATGGAAGGTCTTATAAATCTGTAAAAACTGCGGATAAGCTTGTTCGATGTTATCTAACGAGTAATCGTACTTCTTTCCTTTAAATGAAAAAGAGAGCTTCTCTGACCCTTTTATTTGATAGGTTTGAATGTACAACCAATCTTTCGGAATGTATTCATCCAGTTCAAGTTCGAGTGTCTCTATTTCTTCTAGGAACAATTCCTTTTCAAGGAATCGATTCGTTTTTTCAATGATTGCTTGTTTTTCAGCGGACGATAGTCGCTTTGTCATCTGTTCAATCAACGTTGGGTGTGTAAGAGAAAGTTGGTTCACTTGTATTACGTTCCTTTTCTTCTGTCATGTGGTTTTCATTATACATGATATCCCGCTCAACTAGGGAAAAGGTATCTTCCTTATTCATCTATGTGCGTTTTCTTAGTATGTAACCATTTGATTTACTATTTTTATAAAAAAGAATCCAATCCATCCATTATCTTCGTCACTGAAATATGAAAGGAGTGAGCGATAATGAATAAAGTTATTTTTTTAGTCGGTCTACCTGGAAGTGGCAAGAGTCATTATGCCGAACAGTTAGCCAAACAAGAACGAGCGATTATTTTATCAAGCGATAGCATTCGCCATGAGTTATTTGGTGGAAGCAGCAAACAAAAGAAAACAGCTTTCCTTTTTCGTAAACTGTATGAAAGGCTCTACAAACTTGTGGAGCGAGGAGAAAATGTTATTGTCGACGCAACAAACATTGAACGGGATAAACGAATCAAAAGTTTGCAAAAAATGCGCCATTTTTCCGTGCAAAAAGAAGCGCACTTTTTAAATACACCGTATGAAGTATGTTTAGAACGAAATGAGACAAGAAAACGAACGGTTCCTGTTCATGTGCTGCGCAATCATCATACGGATTTAGAAGTTCCTTTATTGGGAGAAGGGTTTGATGTTGTACGTATTATCCACGAATCTTCTCCTTATAACATTACAAAAGAAGAACTCATCAATGTGGTCAAAAGCGAAGCGGATTATCACACCTTGTTTCAAACGTTATGTAAAATCCCTGCTTTTAAAGCTATTTATCGTTTTGACCAAGAAAACCCGTATCATCAGTTTTTGCTATGTGAACACACTTATATGCTGTATGAGTATGTAAATGAGTATTACGCTGAAGAAGATAAACTCGTGATGCAACTAGCGGTTTTGTGCCATGACCTTGGTAAACCATTTACGAAAAAGTTTAAACCTTTACGAAATGCGTACAGCTATTTTCGTCATGAAAATGTCTCTGCACAACTAACGTATCATTTGTTAACCGAGCTAGGATTTTCACAGGACATTATTGAAAAAGTCGTGAGTTTTGTTCAGTTTCATATGGTCATTAACTACGGTGATTTCCATGAAGTGACACAAATTTACCATCTTGCAGGCGCAGATGTTCAATCAAAATTATACTTTTTCCGCGAAGCCGACCGCTTTGCGAAATAGAAAGGAGTTAATCTATATGAGTAACTATATAAAATATCCACGCAGTTTTCATTTGCCTTGGAGCCGAAGCTATACACACGACGATAAAGTCTTAACAAATGTTGAGCATTTCATCGGTAAAGAAGTGGTTGTTACTGAAAAATTAGATGGCGAAGGTTCTTCCCTATATCATGACCATCTTCATGCTCGTAGCGTGTTTTCAGGCGACCATGAATCACGTCACTGGCTTAAACAGTTTCACCGCACGTTTTCTTATTCCATCCCCGAAGGATGGCGTGTATGCGGAGAAAACATGTTTGCTACACACTCCATTCATTACAAAGAACTGACAAGTTATTTCTATGCATTCAGCATTTGGAACGAACAAAATCAGTGCCTAAGTTGGGATGAAACCGTTGAATGGTGCCAGTTGCTTGGAATTGAGCACGTCCCTGTTTTGTACCGAGGTATATTCGATGAAAAGAAAATCAAAGCCCTTTATACAAAACAATCCGCTTTTGAAGCTGAACAAGAAGGCTATGTTATTCGGTTAGCAGATTCTTTTCATTATGATGATTTCTCTAAAAGCTTAGCGAAGTTCGTTCGCAAGAACCATGTTCAGACCAACAAGCATTGGCTAAATCAAGAAATTGTTCCGAATAAATTAGCCGAAGATAATAAATGACCGAGCGTTCCCTCTTCCCATATCTATTGATACATTATTGGTAACAAAGTTATCAAACAAAAGGAGCGACAGTGATGGGAAATGAAGAATATACACCTTATTCCGTGGATTCCTACAAAGGATTTTCCTTTGGCACGTGGATTACACTTGAAAACGAAGAATGGTTGATATATCGTATAGACGACCGAACCAATCGAATTATGCTTTTAAATCCGCGTCGAGGTTTTATGGACGGGGATATTGATGAAGTAATTGCATCCATGAAACAATCAAATTAGACCAAAAGAACGCATTTTCTTTAGATAGAAAAGCGTTCTTTTTATTTACTTTTTACCTGTATAAGTTTGATAACGATTTGCTACTATGTCTATCATACCTACGCTTCCTACTAAGATACCTACTCCTCCGAAGAAATAGCAGACCACACAAGGAATTATCCAACCTGAAACTTCTGTAGATAATTTGTAGCCCGCTAGCGTCCCTATAATACCTACAAGCAAGGGAACCAAAAAAGATTCAATTGTGCTGTGCATTCCTCCACTATCCATGTTTTGCATTTCATCACCTTCTTTGTTATTCACACTTTTCTACTTACCATCCGCCCTTCCCTTTCTTTTTTCTTACTGTCTTCTAAAAAGGAAGTTATACATCTGTTTCATACAAAAAAGATACGTGATGCACAATGCACGTATCTTTTACTTTTAATAACGTATTTAGTTGGTTATTACCCAATACACAGCATATAGGATAACTGCTACGAATAGCAGGCTTAAAAGGCATCCCGCAAGTTCAATGAAAATACCAATGACGTTTCCTACAATGTATAGTAGTGCAAAAAATATTAAAAAACCAATAACAAATGACATGATGTCCTCTCCCTTTTTGAGATTATTTTGTTGTTACATTTTAGTGAAAATAATAAAGTTTAATACTGTCCTACTAGTACGTTCTCGGAAATGAGTACAAGAGTAACTTACATTATACAAAGGTAGATATATCTATAGTTTACTTGTGAATATCACTTTTAGGTGTAAAAAACGGCAAAAACCCACTTCTTACAAGTATTCTCTTTTCCTATTTTCTCGCCTCTTTGAACTAAAAAAAGAAAACTAAGATAGTCTTAGCTTTCTTCATCTTTTTATTTTCTTTTCTTCTTGTTTTGATTGGAAATCTAGTCGAACTAAATGAGCGATAACAAGTTCTCCGACTCCAAACTCGTAAAATCCTCGACTCATTTGATAAAATCCGTGAAGTAGAAGTCCAACAAATAGAATAAGTGAAATAATGTAGCGAAGTGTGAAGTTGTTCATAAAAAACGCCTCCTAGTGTTATGTAGTTTGTTTGCTCTCTTATCATAAACAAAAAAACATATGTTTTCTTAAAAAATATCGACTTTTTTTTCAAAACAGAGAAAAACACAGCATTTCCTTTCCGAAAAGGTAAAAAGGATTATAATGACTTTCAAATCTATGTACCTTTCATTAGCTAATCACTTTCGTAATCAACGGGAACTTTTTAAAGAAAAAGGAGTTTTTCAAAATGAAATTTAAAGAATGCTATAACTGCAATCGTTTGGTAGAAGATACCGATACGGAAAAAATTGATGGACGCTTTTATTGTTACCGCTGTTTTAACGTCTGCCAAGGTTGCCACAAAGCATATCCTTTAGGTGAAAACGAAGAATCGATTTTTTGTTCTCATTGCGAACACAAAGAAAACAACTGACGTAAACGTCAGTTGTTTTGCATATTCCCTGTCCACGGATGAATATTCTTAATTGAACAGACATGATATACATTTCCTTTTAACCATGCATCTATAGCATTCTTTCGAGCTGAGAAATTGTCTTTATTCCCTTGTTCTTCTAACTCGTACAATGTTTTATCACTTCCATTTGGCACAAAAAATCCGTCAAATCCAAATCCTTTTGGTTCATCAAAACGGTGAACAAGCACCCCTTCAATAACCCCTCGGAACACATCAATCCGCTCGCCATCATTACGCGCCACTAACGTTTCCCATTTTGCTTTCTTTCCTTCGTAGACATCTAAGTTATCTAGCATCCATTTGACATTTGCCCCTACATCTTCACCTTCCACATGAAGTGATGTATCTTCAACAATACGAAATGCTCCTGCTTCTAGTGCCTTATAGATAATAACGGTTAATGGGTCACTATCTACTTCTGCTAAATCTCTCCCTTTTTCAATTCCGATGTTATGAATTCCAAACCGACGAAATTCATTTAGTTTGTTTTCATTTGAACTGATTAATTTGTACATAGATTGTTCCATACGGCTCACTCCTCTATCTTTTTGGAGTCTACTCTACACCCTATTCGAAGTAGAGAGTTTCTTACATCAGTATTCGATTGACTCCTATACATATTAACATATTTTGGATATTTTTAAATAAAATATATTTTCTATTAAAAAATACATTAATTCGTTTTATAATGATAAAAAGAACCGTCATTTATAGTCGCTACATCATGAAAAAGGAGCAAGAACCAACTATGTATTTAACAGATGCGATTCAAAAAAGAGATATTTTAAACCGAAAAGTAGAAGAAATGCGAGCATGGCAACAGACTGTTTTTGAAGAGGTTTCGTTACCTCCCAAAGAGCTTATTGCAGTTATAGAAGCAGAGATTCAACGTGCATCCGCTGAGTTCCACGAATGGAACAACAAAGTAGAAACACGAATTTCAGGAATGAAACTAGAAGGCGAATACAAAAAAACTCGTTAAATTATTTAACGAGTTTTTTACTTTACTTTTATTACTTAATCTAATCTTTCGTTTAGCGAGATAGATTGAACGAACCCATAATCCAGTAAATTACCAATATCATCAATCGACATTTCATTGAATTTATCATCCGTCATGTCTTCAATCCCTAACTCAAAGTCATCTTCATTGCTTAAACGGTCACGAATGACACCTCGAACATTTTCTTCATCAAACACACCAATAAGTGACATACTTCCTTTGGATTTGTGCGCATCGCATGAGAAGAGTACGTATAATGTTTGTTCTTGATTTTGTGAGTTTGTCATAGTTATCACCTTGTCCTTTTCATTGTGTAATGTGTTGTTTTCTATTTTTTGATTTATTTAAGGCTAGTTGCTGTATTATTCTGAGCCATCAGGTGCAAGCATAGGAATATCAACATTGAATGCTTCTTTAACAAAGCAACGACCAACATAGCTGTTTAGCCATCCAATCATAGTATCTGCGACAATTTCAGCCGTTTCAGGTGAACCTTGGTCAATTGCATCCATAACATCATCAGGAATATGGTCACTTGCTTGTTCACGGAAAATGACTGAACGTAAAATAGATTCTCGATATTCGTTTTTCCATGTGTCCATTACTTGATTCCCTTCAGCTGGCTCTGTCTGCATGCCTTTAATCGAAAAAGCTTCTTTAATGAAGCAATGTCCCACATAACTTCCTAACCATTGAATGATTTTATCAGCCACAACAGAAGCTGTCATTGGTGTTCCTTGGTGAATGACTTCGTATAGTTCTTTGTCCATTTCATTTTTTTTGCCTACGTTGTAAATAACATTTGTCATAATTTCATCTTTGTATTCATTTAGCCATAGTTGAACCACTTGAGATTCTTTTCGTCCTGTTCTGTATGCTGACATGTCCTTGTATGCTGTAAATGTGTTTTCCATTTTGTATTCCTCGCTTCAATTTGATTTGTTTTCTATTTAAGTATATCTTCATTTTTCAAATTCTCTTAAAAAAACAGACTTTTTTATCCGATAAAGCAAAATTCCCCACAATATTTATCTGATTTTTTCAAAAACTAGGTATCTTTTTCTTTTTATATAATCTACTATTAGTATCAGGTACTAAAAACAAAAAACAAAAAAGGAGATACAAAAGTTATGAAAAATGTAGGCATATTGAGCGTAGGTCATTATACACCTTCACGCGTATTAACCAATTTTGATTTGGAGAAAAAAGTAGACACAACGGATGAGTGGATTCGAACACGTACAGGTATTGAGGAACGACGCATGGCAGAAGAACACGAAACCGTTGCGGATATGGGCTATAAAAGTGCAGTTGAAGCATTAGAAAAAGCAAACTTACAGCCAAGTGATATTGACTTGCTGATTGTGGCAACGGCAACACCTGACCACCGCTTCCCTTCAACGGCTTGTGCAATTCAAGACCGCTTAAAGACCAATGCTGTAGCAATGGACCTTAGTGCTGCCTGTTCAGGATTTATGTACGGAATGATTACTGCCCAACAATTTCTCCAAAATGGCGTTTACAAACGTGCCCTCATTATTGGTGCTGAAAAATTATCAACACTTCTTGACTGGAATGACCGTACCACGTGCGTTCTGTTCGGAGACGGAGCTGGTGCCGTGGTATTAGGAGAAGTATCCGAAGGTCGAGGCATTTTATCATTCGAGCTTGGTGCTGATGGCTCAGGAGGCAAACATTTGTATGACAATGAACACGACCACATCATTATGAATGGACGTGAAGTCTTTAAGTTTGCTGTACGGAAAATGGATGAAAGTTCAATGAACGTGTTGAATCAAGCAGGATTAAAAAAAGAAGATATTGATTTACTTGTTCCCCATCAAGCTAATATTCGCATCATTGATTATGCACGCGAACGATTAGAGCTACCACCTGAAAAAGTGATGGTAACCGTCAATCGATATGGAAACACGTCAGCTGCATCTATTCCTTTATCTCTTTATCATGCACTAGAAGAAGGGAAAGTTCAGGATGACAATGTACTCGTGATGGTCGGCTTTGGTGGCGGTCTAACATGGGGCGCGATTACCTTGAAATGGGGAAAATAAAGCAAAAGGAGTTTATTAGAGTCATGAAACAAAATCGAGTTGTCATTACAGGTGTGGGCTGTGTCACACCACTTGGAAATAATGTAGATACAACATGGGAGAACCTTAAAAAAGGTGTATCAGGTGTTGGTGAATTAACAAAACAGGATAAAGAACAATTCCCTGTAAAAGTAGCTGCAGAATTAAAAGACTTTGACATTGAACAGTATATTCCTCGAAAAGATGCACGTAAAATGGACCCGTTTACTCATTATGCAATTGCGGCATCAATTATGGCTGTAGAAGACGCGAACTTATCTATTACGGATGAGAACGCGACCTCTATTGGTGTATGGATAGGCTCAGGTATCGGTGGCATGACCACATTCGAACAACAGCACAGTGCTTTTCTTGAAAAAGGAGTGAAACGGGTTTCTCCATTTTTCATTCCAATGATGATTCCTGATATGGCATCAGGACAAGTCTCCATTTTACTTGGAGCTAAAGGAATCAATTCATGTTCCGTTACCGCTTGTTCTTCAGGCGCTCATTCTATTGGTGATGCGTTCCGTGCTATTCAACGTGGTGACGCAACCGCTATGATTACAGGAGGCGCAGAAGCTCCTATTACAGAAATGGGTCTTGCAGGATTTTGTGCTTCAAAAGCATTAAGCTTTAACCCTGACCCTAAAACAGCAAGCCGTCCATTTGATAAAAATCGTGACGGGTTTGTAATTGGAGAAGGTGCAGGTATCTTAGTTCTTGAAGAACTGGAACATGCGAAAGCTCGCGGTGCCAACATTTATGCGGAAGTCGTTGGCTACGGCGCAACAGGTGACGGGTTTCACATTACTAGTCCTGCTCCTGAAGGCGAAGGCGGACAACGTGCGATGAAAGCATCTTTAGCGGATGCAGGTATTTCTCCTACTGAAATTGATTATATCAACACACATGGCACAAGTACGCCTGTAGGGGATGCATGTGAAAGCATGGCAATTAAACAAACGTTTGGCGGTCATGCAAACAATGTTTCTATCAGTTCGACCAAGTCTATGACAGGTCATTTACTAGGTGCATCAGGCGCAGTTGAAGCGATATTCTCAATTAAAGCGATTCAAGAAGGCGTCATACCGCCTACTATTAATTACGAAACACCTGATGAAGAATGTGATTTATCATATACACCAAATCAAGCCGTGAAACGAGATGTTACACACGTATTAAGTAATTCTTTAGGGTTTGGCGGCCATAACGCATCCCTTGTCTTTAAAAAGTACACTCATGAAGGAGAAAACTAACATGTTAGATATCAACGAAATCAAAACCATTATTCCTCATCGTTACCCTTTTCTACTTGTAGATAAGATTCTTGAGCTAGAAGAAGGCGTACGTGCTCTAGGTAAAAAGAACGTCACAGCAAACGAAGAGTTTTTTAACGGACATTTCCCTAACTATCCTGTCATGCCAGGTGTCCTTATTATCGAAGCTCTTGCTCAAGTAGGTGCAGTCGCTCTTTTATCAATGAAACCGTACAAAGGAAAAATTGCGTTTTTTGCAGGAATTGATAAAGCGCGTTTCCGTAAAGAAGTGAAACCTGGTGATACGTTATTACTTGAAGCTACATTTATATCCCCTATCCGTCGTAATATCGGCAAAGCCAAAGTTGTAGCAACGGTAGACGGCGAAGTTGTATGCGAAGCGGAAATCATGTTTGCGGTTGAAAAATAACAAATAGCTATCTCCTTTTTCACACGAAAAGCCAAAGTCGTATTATCTTTCAAAAGTACCCATTACTAAACTATTAGATGAATAAAGGAGATGTTATCTATGAGAATTAAAGTTCACGCGAAGAAGCAAGGAATTCCACAGTTTACGTTCGGCAAGCGATACTATCTCGCTTATGCAGGTGCCACTATTGCAGATGAATTTGTATTTACACGTAAAAACATGATAGAAATGTGCAATACAGACAGTGAAACAGGAAAAAAACTTTCCTCTTATCGCATGTCGAAACGAAAATTAAAAGAGCTAGTGAATTCACCTTACATTCATTTCATCGCAGAACTAGAAGACCAAAAATAAGCAGATTTCTCTGCTCACTAAAAAATACAAGCAACCCAAGTCGGTTGCTTTTTTCCATTTTCTTTAAAAAGTCGATATTTTCTTAACTTTTTTATATCATAAAAGTTATTATGTGTTATAATTCATTATAACAAATATGTTATAATGAATTAGGAGTGATGAAACATGTTAAAAGGCGAAAGAGAATACAAACGAGCAAAAGAAGAATTAAAAAAACAACAGGAATTTATCGCAAACGAGAAAGAACGACTGAAACAAAGCGGTGCAGATGAAGAATCTATACAGATTGCACTTCAAGCGCTTACGTCCTTCTCAGACAAGAATTTTAAAGAAAACATCGAGGAATATGAAAACATTAAGAATGGGAATTTTCCTCGACAGCTCGACTTCACATCTATTGGATATACACTTGTATGTTATCGCATCTTTTTAGATATTAGCCAAACGGAACTAGCTAATCGCCTAGGGATATCTCCCTCTCAGGTATCCCGTGATGAAACCAATCTTTACTATGGTTCAAGCGTTGAAAAGATTGGTAAAGTGATGGAAGCCTTAGGTTTACGTTCTTCTCTACAGGTATACGAAGAAGGTAAAAGCCCTACTCACGAATTTTACCTTGTAACCAATGATAACTATGAGCTTGCTTATTATGCTCACCGAGAGAATGCAGAGAAAGAAGTAGAAAACCAAGCAAATCTGTTAGAGCAAGTGAAAGATAAACCAAATGTAGACAAACGCCCTTACCGTGTGGTCACAATTCAAACTGAAGACTAAAAGAAATCCCGTTCCTTTGTATAAGGAACGGGATTTCTTTTGAACCAAAAACTCAAAGATTAGTTTTTGGACCTTTTATTTTCATTATCGCTTTTGACGAAGCCCACCACAAAGCAACAAACATACACGTGGCAATAATATCAGCAACAACTACCTCATACCCCGCAAACAAACTCTCGTAATGAAATAAAGGAGTTATATAAACAGCTAAAATGAATGAAACAGCCATTGGGACTAAAATAATTTTTTTCTTTGATATCATATAGCTACAGTAAAAAAATGTCCCATATGCCCATAACTGCGCAACATACCAAGCATGAGAAAGACGGACACCTGTTTTAGTGTGCAAGGTAGTCATAACAATCACCATTAGAGTAAGCAAAGCTATAATTGGAGCAAATTTAACAAAATTTAAAAGATAATAAATGCGTTTTGGTACATCGGACATTATATTTATTTCTCTTATCGTTTTTCTCGCACTGAAGACGAAATTTAAAAGAATTATACTCAAAATTAACATTATGTAGTTCATAGTTTTTTCCTTTCTTTTAAAATTACACATACCTATTTTTCCATAAAGCGCTTTTTGTACCTTTCTTACTTTTTTGTACAATTAAAGTATATCATGAAACAAAAGGTAAATTCTTTTATGTCCCTTACACCGAAAAAACAATTCTATTTTTTTCACCTAAAATGTTATCTTACGTTACAATAATGATGAAAAGGCATTATTAATAGTGGAATATCATATTTTTTGGAGGGATTTACATGTCAGCAAACAAAAATCAATCAGCACAAAAAATCAAAGAAGAACTACAAACAGCCAGCAGACAACTTAGAATCGCACTTACTCAAATTCAAGAAAACAACAAAGATGGTGAACAAATGGATTATTGTACCCATCCAGCTGTTACAGCGGAAATTGATACACTTTTAAGCACGGTTAAACAAATAGAAAAAATTTGGTATCAAGAATAAGACTTATTAAAACTACAAAAAGGTTTGCTATTTTACTAGCAAACCTTTTTTCTGTTTTTAAACCTTTTTTATATGACTTTATCAGATGTCGTACTCTTCTAGGAACTTCGTTGTAACGTTCCCTTCAACAAACTTTTCATGCTTAAGAAGATTTTGATGAAATGGAATGGTTGTATGAATCCCTTCAATGATAAATTCATCTAGAGCACGCTTCATTTTTGCAATAGCTTCTTGTCTTGTTTCTCCGTGTACAATGAGCTTTGCAATCATAGAATCGTAGAATGGAGATACAGTATAGCCAGGATAACATGCGCTATCTACACGTACACCGTTTCCTCCTGGTGCCATATACATCTCGATTTTCCCAGGTGATGGCATAAAGTTTTTCGCATAGTTTTCAGCATTAATACGACACTCAATAGCATGCCCTTCAATGCGCATATCCTCTTGTGTAAAACGTAGTACTTCTCCGTATGCCACGCTAATCTGTTCTTTGATTAAATCCACGCCTGTGATGCTTTCTGTTACTGGGTGCTCCACTTGAATACGGGTATTCATTTCCATGAAATAAAACTCTCCGCTTTCGTCTAATAAGAACTCAATGGTTCCAACCCCGTGGTAATCAACCGCTTTAGCTGCAAGCACAGATGCTTCACCCATCTTTGAGCGAAGTTCAGGTGTTAAAGCAGGTGACGGCGCTTCTTCAATTAGTTTTTGATGACGTCGTTGAATCGAACAATCGCGCTCTCCTAAGTGAATCACGTTTCCATGTTTGTCCGCTAAAATTTGAATCTCAATATGACGAGGTTTTTGAATGTACTTTTCTAAATACACGCCACCGTTACCAAATGCGGCCAAGGCTTCTTTTTGCGCTTGATTTACAGCGTTGGATAAGTCTTCATCGTGATTAGCGACACGCATTCCTTTTCCGCCTCCGCCTGCTGTGGCTTTGACAATCACAGGGTAGCCAATTTCATTTGCTACAGCGATAGCTTCTTTCACGTCTGTAATAATATCATTCGTACCAGGAACAATTGGCACACCTGCTACCTTCATCGTGTGACGTGCTGTATTTTTATCACCCATGGATTCAATAGCTGTTGCGCTTGGTCCAATAAAGGTGATATTTTTTTCTTCACACATACGAGCAAACTCACTGTTTTCGGATAAGAATCCGTATCCTGGGTGGATAGCCTCTGCTCCTGTTAGTTCAGCTACTGCTAAAATTGCTTCTTTCTTTAAGTAACTTTGTGCCGAAGACGTAGGTCCTACACAGTAAGCTTCGTCTGCTAAATGAACGTGAAGCGCTTCTCCGTCCGCTTCCGAATAAATAGCAACCGTTTGAATGCCTAGTTCTTTGCAAGCGCGAATGACACGAACCGCAATTTCTCCTCGATTGGCAATAAGAATTTTCTTAAACATGATGATTTCCTCCTCTTTTAGTTATGTGGACGAACAAGGAACAACGGTTGACCAAATTCAACAACATCTCCGTTTTGAACCAAAATTCGCTCAATGACGCCATCTACGTCTGCTTCA
>Ga0105244_10002700_pt1 | contig 13268 bp, 10 predicted proteins | sample KBSM44metaG_FD_80423 | JGI IMG/M metagenome (GOLD analysis project Ga0105244, IMG submission 80423) | Miscanthus rhizosphere microbial communities from Kellogg Biological Station, Michigan, USA - KBS M4-4 metaG | ecosystem: Host-associated > Plants > Roots > Rhizosphere > Soil | place...
CGATTTCAGCGCGGCGATGCCGGCGGTGCTGATGCCGACGATGTCGGCCGTTTCAATCGCGGCGATGCTGTTGCTCGACAGCGAGCCGATCTGCGCGGTGCTCAGGCTGGCGAACTGGGCCGACGACATGGCGACGATCTGGTCGGTCGTCAAGCCGTTGGCGATGTTGGAGGTGCTCAGCGCCACCAGGGTGGCGGTGGTCAGGGCCTTGACCTGGTCGGTGGTCAGCGCCCCGACCTGGTTCGACGACAGCGAGGCGACGGCGGCGGTCTTGAGGGCGGCGATGTCGGCCGTCTGCATCGCGGCGATGGCGTCGGTGCTCAGGTTGGACACTTGCGCGGTGGTCAGCGCGTTGGCGCCGGAGGTCGTCAGCGCGACGATCTGGTCGGTGGTCAGCGCGCGGATCTGGACACTGGTCAAGCCGGCGATGGCGGAGGTTTTCAGCGCGGCGAAATCGGACGTCTCCAGCACGGTGATGGCGTCGGTCGTCAGCGAGGCCACCTGCAGCGTCGACAGCGCGCCGGCCTGGGTGGTCGTCAGCGCGACGACCTGGTCGGTCGCCAGGGCCTTGATTTGGGCAGTGGTCAGACCGGCCAGCGCGTTGCTGCTCAGCGCGGCGATGTCTTCGGTGCCCAGCGAGGTCAAGGTGCTGGTAGCGATCGCGCCCAGTTGGGTGGAACTCAGGACGGAAGCATGCAGTGTGCTCAGCGCGCCGATCTGGTCGGAGTTGAGCGCAGCAAAATCAGCTGTTGTGATCGTGGTGACCTGCTGGGTAGTCAGGCTGGCGATCTGGTCCGTGGTGAAACTGGTTACGACGCTCATTGCATTTCTCCTAAAGGGCGCTAATTCGATCTGTCCGAAAAAGCGGGATCGACGGCCCTACCCGTCGAGTCCTAGCTTCCGTCAGTGGCACATTTGCCGTTTTATAACTATGTATTTGCTGCTAATTCATTACTACAGGCGCAAAAAATCCCGCACACACATTCTTAACGTCAACAAAAGTGTCAACTTTAGCAAACGGTGGCGATTTGCTTCAATTCAACTCAAATTTCGTCTCAAGCTGTTACGCGCACCGCCATGAACACGGTCAAACGCACTCGGCGGGCGACGATTCTGCTCCACTCGAGTACAAGGCGACCGGAGCGAATCTTTCACTAAACAAACTTGTTGCCACGGGGAATAAAAAATCTCGGCATTCTCCGCCATGTATTAAAAGCGCCCCAAGCACTTGAAATCATTGGCTTTTTTATACCTTGAACCGGGCTTGGGGGGCACCGGAACAGAGCGTATTAGGAGCAAGTATAGCCGACTTAATTTCCAACAAGAATTTATTTCGGCGAATGTATCTTGTCCGCAACCTGTCGAAAAGCAATATTCTAGTGCAATCAATGATGTTCTTTCGATCATGCTGTCTTGCCGAGAAGATATAACGAATATTGCTACCACACAGGAAAATAGCGTGCAACATTAATTCACGAAGGAAATTTTGTTAAGGATGTTACTGTGGGTTGATGACGAGCGCATGACGCGCGGGCGCTACCAACAGTAGAAGGGCGGATGGTAAGAAGAAGTACCGGGTGGCAAGAGACGGCGCCGGGGTCAGCCGGCGGGGACGGCGCGCATGCGCCAGGCCAGCACGGCGGCCGTGGCGGCCAGCAAGGTCAACGCGACCATGTTCAACACCAGCGTGGCGTGGGAAAACCGCATGACCACGCCGATGCTGACGCCGGCCTTGATACTATATTGCCAGCCGCCGTCGTGCGGAAAATAGCTGACCAGCTGCACCGCGTAGTACAACATGCCGCCCCACAGGCCGCTCTTCCAGCGTCTGAGCGACAGCACGGCGGCCAGAAAACCGAACAGCCCGACACCGAACAGGATCGGCAAGGCATCCGCCTCCTGCGGCGTGCCCAGCAAGCCCAGGCTCACGCCCAGAGTCAATGCGCTGTTCAGCAACAGCACCCGCGCCACCCACGTTTCAAATCCCCGCATGCCGTCCCTTTGCTTCCGTTTTTGGCCACTACTGTCGGCCTGGTTTAGCCAAAGCGCGCCTGATACTCGCTCGGCACCACGCCCAGCTGCGCGGCGAAGGCGCGGCGCAGATTGTACTCGCTGCCGAAGCCGCTCTGGGCGGCGGCCCGCTTGACGGTCATGCCGGGCTGCTCGAGCAGCGTGCAAGCGCACTCCATGCGCAGCCGCAGCAGCAACTGCGCCGGCGACACGCCCGCCTCCTGCTGCAGCTTGCGGTGCAGCGAGCGCACCGACAGCGCGAACGCCGCCGCCATCTGGTCGACGTCGATCGGCTGCTTGAGGCGCGGGCGCAGCCAGGCCGTCAATTGGCCGGGCAAGCCCTGAGGATCGGCCTGGGCCAGCAGTTCGGAGCTGAACTGGCGCTGGCCACCGGGCCGCTTGAAGAACACCACCAGCCGCTTGGCCACGCCCAGCGCGAACTCGCGGCCCTGGTCCTCGCCGACCAGGCTGAGCGCCAGATCGATGCCGGCGGCGATGCCGGCGGAACTATATAGGGTGCCGTCCTTGATATAGATGGCGTCGTCCTGCACGGTGACGGCCGGGAACTGGGCCTGCAATTGCGCCGCATCCTGCCAGTGGGTGACGGCGCGGCGCCCGTCCAGCAGTCCGGTGCGCGCCAGCAGGAAGGCGCCGGTGCAGATCGAGCAGCACCGCGCCACGGCGTCCGCGCCGCCGCCGGCCTCCGCCACCCAGCGCACCAGGTCTGGTGTCAGCGCCGGATTCGTGCCGTCCTCCACGCCGCGCCCGCCGGCCATGATCAGCGTCGATCCGCCCAGGCCGGCGGTGGGCAGCGGCTCCGTCAGCACCGTCACCCCGGCGGCGGCCGTGACCAGGCCGCCTCCCGGCGACACCATATGTATACGATAGGGCGCGGACCGGCCGGCGTCGTGCGCCTCGTCGTTGGCGGTGGAGAACACCTGGGCCGGGCCGGTGGCGTCGAGCAGCGCGAAGCGCGGCAACACCAGCAGCCAGACGTCGATGGCGGGGGCGGTGGGGGTGGCATCCATATATTGGCAGATATTCCACCATCGATGTCATTTGTGTCAAGCGCCGAAGTGGGAAGATGCCGGCTTTTGCTTCAGGAGGCACCCATGACCCGCACCATCGGCATCTATGTTTACGACGACGTCGAGGTCCCCGACTTCGCCGGACCATACGAAGTGTTCACCTGCGCCACGCGTGTCAGCGGCAAAATGACGCCGGGGGCGCCGCCACCGTTCCGGGTTCGCACCATCGGCCGCACCTCGGCGCTGCTGCGCGCGCGCGCCGGCCTGACGGTTTTTCCCGAGACGGATTTCGGCGGCGGCGACATCGACGTGCTGATCGTGCCCGGCGGCGTGATCGACGCCGAACTGGCCAGGCCGGACGTCATCGCCTGGATCGCCGAGACGGCGCGCGACTGCGAACTGGTGGCCTCGGTCCGCACCGGTGCCTTTCTGCTAACGCAGGCCGGGCTGCTCGACGGCCAGCAGCTGGCCGGGGACAACGCCACGGCCAAAACATCGGCCGCCGCCGCGTTTCCCGAGTTGCGGGTGCAAGGCAAGCGCCGCTGGAGCGGCAATGGCGCCATCGTCGCCTCCGGCGGTATCACCACCGGCGTCGAGCTGGCGCTGCACCTGGTGGAGCGGTTGGCGGGACGCGAGTTGGCGCTGGCCACCGCGCGGCAAATGGACTACGACTGGAGCTGAACGTGAAAATCGTCCGTGCAAGCGACTACACCGGCACCCGCGCCTGGGAGGCGCAACCGATAGCCACGATGAAGGACGCCACCGTGCGGCTGCACTGGACCGACCAGCCCTACCGCTGGCACGTCAACGACGGCGACGAGGTGTTCGCCGTGCTCGATGGCGAGGTGGCGATGCACTACCGCGCGGGCGGCCGCGAACTGGTGGCCCACCTGCGCGCCGGCGACATCTTCCACGCCGCCGAGGGCGACGCCCATTGCGCCCATCCGGTGGGACAGGCGCGCATCCTCGTCATCGAGCGCGCCGGCAGCGTCTAACCTGGCTGGGAGGCTTTGCGGTCGCGGTGGGCCAGTCTGTATAGCAGCGGCAGCACCAGCAACGTCAGCGCCGTCGACGACAGGATCCCGCCGATGACCACCGTCGCCAGCGGACGCTGGACCTCGGCGCCGGTGCCGGTGGCGATCGCCATCGGAATGAAGCCCAGCGACGCCACCAGCGCCGTCATCAGCACCGGACGCAGTCGGCCCAGCGCGCCCTCGCGTATCGCCTGCTCCACCGTGCGTCCCTGCTCGCGCAAGGAGCGGATGTACGAGATCAGCACCAGGCCGTTGAGCACCGCCACCCCGGACAGCGCGATGAAGCCCACCGCCGCCGATATCGACAACGGTATGCCGCGCAGCGCCAGCGCGGCGATGCCACCGGTCAGCGCGAACGGAATCCCGCTGAACACCAGCAGCCCGTCCCGCAGGTTGCCGAACATCGCCAGCAACAGCACCATCACCAGCAGCAGCGCCACCGGCACGACGATCTGCAAGCGGCGCGTGGCCGACTGCAGCTGCTCGAACTGCCCGCCCCACGCGGTCCAGTACCCGGCCGGCACCTTGACCTGGCTTTGCAGGGCCTGCTCCGCCTCGGCGACGAAGGAGCCGATATCGCGCCCGCGCACATTGGCGCTGATGACGACGCGGCGCTTGCCGTCCTCGCGGCTGACCTGGTTCGGGCCCGGCGCCACGCTGAAAGTGGCCACCTCGCCCAGCGGGATGAAGTTGGCGCCACCGCTGCCTCCCACCCCGCGCGGCAGCGGCACCGGCAGGCGCCGCATCACATCGAGGTCGTCGCGCAACGCATCCGGCAACCGCACCACGATGTCGAACCGTCGGTCGCCCTCGAACATGGTGCCGGCCTCCTTGCCGCCGATGGCGGTGGCGATGGTCTCCTGCACTTCGCCCACATTGAGGCCGTAGCGCGCGGTCTTGCCACGGTCGATTTCCACCGTCAGCATCGGCAGGCCGGTGGTCTGCTCGATCTTGACCTCGGTCGCGCCCTGGACCTTGCCCAGCGCGGCGGCGATTTTGGCGGCGGTGTCGTTGAGGACCGCCGTGTCGTCGCCGAACAGCTTGACGGCGACATCGCTGCGCACGCCCGATATCAGCTCGTTGAAGCGCAGCTGGATCGGCTGCGAGAACTCGAACGCGTTACCCGGCAGCTTTTCCACCGTCTCCCGTATCGCCGCCAGCAGCTCGTCGCGCGACTTGCGCGGCTTGGGCCAGTCGGCTTCCGGCTTGAGCATGATATAGCCGTCCGAGATATTCGGCGGCATCGGATCGGAGGCGATTTCCGCCGTGCCTGTGCGCGCGAAGATCCGTTCGATCTCGGGGAATTTCTGCTTCAACGTCAGCTCGATCTGCTTTTGCATCTCCACCGATTGCGTCAGGCTGGTACCGGGAATGCGCAAGGCCTGGATGGCGAAGTCGCCCTCGTTCAGGTTCGGCACAAATTCGCTGCCCAGGCGCGTCGCCAGCAGCAACGACAGCACCACCGAAATGCCGGCGAACGTCAGCACCACCGGGGTGTTGGCCAGTACGCGTTCCAAAATCCGGCTGTACCACGCGGTGATCTTGCGGTGCTCCTTCTCGACCACGTTGTCGCCGATGAACAGCGCCACGGCGGCCGGAATGAAGGTGATCGACAGCAGCATCGCGCCGAGCAGCGCGATGACCACCGTCAGCGCCATCGGATGGAACATGCGGCCCTCGACGCCGGTCAGCGCGAAGATCGGCAGATAGACCACCATGATGATCAACTGGCCGAACAGCAGGGGGCGCCGCGATTCCTTCGCCGCCGCGTGGACCTCGTCGAAGCGCTCGGCGCGGGTCAGCTTGCGGCCCAGTGTCGCTTGAGCGTGCGCCAGCCTGCGCACGCAGTTCTCGACGATGACCACCGCGCCGTCGACGATGATGCCGAAGTCCAGCGCGCCGAGGCTGAGCAGGTTGGCGCTCACCTTGTACGTGACCATGCCGGTGAAGGTGAACAGCATCGACAGCGGTATCACCATCGCGGTGATCAGCGCCGCGCGTATATTCCCGAGGAACAGGAACAGCACCGCGATCACCAGCACCGCGCCTTCGAGCAGGTTTTTCTTCACCGTGGCGATGGCCTTGTCGACCAACACGGTGCGGTCGTAGACGGTGATGGCCTGCACGCCGGCCGGCAGGCTGCGGTTGATGTCGACCATCTTCTTGTCCACCGCCTGCGAGACGGCGCGGCTGTTCTGGCCGATCAGCATGAAGACGGTGCCCAGAACCACCTCGCGGCCGTTGTCGGTGGCCGCGCCGGTGCGCAGTTCGCGGCCGATCTGCACGTCGGCCACGTCGCGCACCCGCACCGGCACGCTGTCGACGTTGCTGAGGATGATGTTGCGGATATCCTCCAGCGACCGCACCTGCCCCGGCGCGCGCACCAGCAGCTGCTCGCCGCGTTTTTCGATGTAGCCGGCGCTGGCGTTGCCGTTGTTGCGGTCCAGCGCCGTCACCACATCCTGCAGGGTCAGGCCGTAGGACGCGAGGCGCTGGGGATTCGGCGCCACCTGGTATTCCTTGGCGTAGCCGCCGATCGAGTTGATCTCGGTGACGCCGGCGACGTTGCGCAGCTGCGGCTTGATGATCCAGTCCTGGATCTCGCGCAGGTCGGTCGGCGTGTAGGGCGTACCGTCGGCCTTCTTCGCGCCCGGCTTGGCCTCCACCGTCCACAGGTAGATCTCCCCCAGGCCGGTGGAGATCGGTCCCATGCCCGGCGTGATCCCGGCCGGCAGCTGCGCCCTCGCCTCCTGTATCCGCTCGTTGACCATCTGGCGCGCGAAGAAGATGTCGGTGCCGTCCTTGAAGATGACGGTGATCTGCGACAGCCCGTAGCGCGACAGCGACCGTGTCTGCTCCAGGTTCGGCAGGCCGGACATGACGGTCTCGATCGGGAACGTCACGCGCTGCTCGGTCTCGAGCGGCGAGTAGCCCGGCGCGGCCGTGTTGATCTGCACCTGCACGTTGGTGATGTCGGGTACCGCGTCGATGGGCAGCTTTTGATAGCTGTAGATGCCAAAACCGGCCATCCCCCCCACCGCCAGCATGACCAGCCAGCGCTGGACGATGGCAAATCGTATGATGCGTTCGAACATAGTGTCGTCCCCCCGCCTCAGTGCGCGTGCTCGGCGCTGCCCTTGCCCAGTTCCGCCTTGAGGACGAAACTGCCGGCGGCGGCGTACTGCGTGCCCGCCGTCAGGCCTTGCAGGATCTCGGTGATCTTGCCGTCGGCGCGGCCTAGCACCACGGCCTGCGGCCGGAAGCCGCCGGCCACCTTCACGAACACCACCGGCTTTTCCTCCAGCGTCTGGATCGCCTCGGTGCCGACGGTGACGGCGGCGGCGCCGGTCTGGCCGGACAGCACGTCGACGTTGACGAACAGGCCCGGCCGCCAGGCGCGGTCCGGATTGGCCAGCGCCACGCGGGCCTTGGCGGTGCGGGTCTGCTCGCCGAGCAGCGAGCCGACGTAGGTGATCTTGCCGGTGGCCTGGGCGTCGAACGCGGAAGCCTTGACGGTCACCGTCTCGCCCACGCGCACCAGGTTAAGGTCCTTCGGCGGAACGGCGATTTCCGCCCACACGGTCGACAGGTCGGAGATGGTGAAGACGTTGGCATCCTCCTTGACCGCCTCGCCCAGCGCCAAGTGTTTTTCCATGACGATGCCGTCGAACGGCGCGCGCAGCTCCAGCCGGTTCAGGTCCGAACCGGAGGCGGCCCCGGTGCCGAAGGCGCTCAGCTTCTGGCGCGCGTTCTGCACCGCGATCTCCGCTTCGCTCATCGCCTGTTTGGCCTGCAGATAATCCTGCTCGGCGGAGATCCTGTCCTGCCACAGCCGGCGCTCGCGATCGAGCGTGGTGCTGGCCAGCGCCAGCCGCCGCTGCGCCGACAGCAGCTCGCTGCGCTGCTCGGACAGGCCGCTGCTGGCGACCACCGCCAGCACCTGCCCCTGCTTGACGGTCTGGCCCAGTTCCGCCATCACGGCGGTGACCACGCCCGACAGCTTGGGCACCACGTGCGCGGTGCGGTCCTCGTTGAAGCGGATCTCGCCTGGCAGCGTGATGGCGATGCTGATGCTGGCCGGCGCGGCGGCGGCGACGGCGATGCCGGCCGCCTTGATCTGCGCGTCGTCGAGCGCGATTTTTTCGAGTTTTTCCTCGTTGGCATGGTCGTCTTTATGGGGCGCCACCGCTTCCGCCCCATGGTCATCGTGGTTTTCGTGGCTTTCTTCTCCGCGCTTCGGCATCAGCATCCATGCCGCCAGCAGCACGCCGATGAGCGCCATGGCGGCGATCGTGATCTTCTGCTTCTTAGTCATATTGTTCATCTTATTGTTCCTCTCCGAGGATGCGGCCGATGGCGGACTTGGCGCGATGCGCCTCCGCCAGGGCGTTCAGGTATTGGGATTTCGCCTGCAGCAAGGTGCGCTGGGCGTCGAGCACGTCGAGGAAGCCGAATTTGCCGTAATCGAAGCCGGTGCTGGCCGCCTCGTAGGCGCTTTGCGCGCCGGGCACGATTTCGCTGCGCAGCGCCAGTGCCTGTTGACGGGCGACGTCGAAATCTTCGCGCGCCTGCGCCAGTTCGGCGTCCAGCCGCAGCGCGGTGGAACTCAACTCGTCGCGCGCCTTGTCGACGCGGCGCGCCGTCTCCAGCACATTGCCCTGGTTGCGGTCGAAGAAAGGCAGCGGCACCGAGATGCCGAACACCGCCTGCGAGCGTCCCAGTTCCTCCGAGCGCTTGCTGCCGACGTTGAGCGTAATGTCGGGCACGCGGCGGGTCAGTTCGAGCTTGGCCAGCGCCTGGCGCTTGTCCAGTTCCGAGCGCGCCAGCGCCATCCCCGGCGCCTGCGCCAGCCGGTGGTGCAGCAAGGCCTGATCGGGCAGCGACGGCAGCGTATCGAGGTCGCCGTCGGCCTTCTCGAAGCGCGGCGCCGGATTGCCCCACATCGCCGCCAGCCGCTTGCGCGCGACCGCCAGGGTGCTGCGCGCGCGCAGCAGGTCCAGTTGCACGGTCGACGCGGCGACCCGCGCGCGCGTCTCCTCCACCGGCGACACCTTGCCGGCGACGACGCGCCGTCCGGTGGCGGCGGCGGCGCGCTGCGCCAGCTCGGACGCCTCCTGCGCCAGCCGCAATTGCTCCTGCGCGGCCAGCACGGCGAACCAGCCGTCGATGACATCGGCGCGGATATCGGCCTGCCGCGCGCCCAGCTGCGCCGAGGCGCTATCGCGTTCGCGCTGCGCGGCCTGCATGCGCGCCTGCCGTTTGCCGCCCAGCTCCAGCGGTTGGCTTAGTAAAAAGGTGGTTTCACGGGTGTCACGACGGGTATCGACCCGTTCGACCGACAACGAGGGATTGGGCAGCAAACCGGCCTGCTGGACCGCGCCGTCCACGGCCAGCAGCTCGTGGCGCGCGGCCGACAGGTCGGCGTTGGCGCCGGCGGCCAGCGCCAGCGCCGCCTCCAGCGTCAGCGGCCCGGTGGGCTCGGGCGCGGCCGATTGGGCCAGCGCGAACGCCGGCCATGCCGCCATATAAAGCGACAAAACATACTTGAACATCGAATTCTCCGAATAAATGGAAAAGAATTCGACGAGACGTCACCGTCGTTCGACAGACAAAATGAAGAGGGGAGCCTCGTCGCGCTAGGCGACGAGCAGCCAATTGGGCCGCTGGGGCCCATCGGAGATATAAGAATGATAATTCGCGAGCGGCGGCTCGGCATGCGATTGCGTCAGTGGCTGAACGGCCGCGCCGCCGTCTTCCAGCACCGAAGCCTGCACCGCGTGGTGGCAAACTTCGCAGTCGCTATGGACCTTGACCGGCTTGCTGTGGTCCGTATCCTCATCCGACTGCGCCTGGTGCTGATGGCCGTGGTGGCCGAAGTGGCTCACCTTGGCCGGCTCGTGCTGGCAATAGACGGCCGCCATCGACCAGGCGTACTGGATCGGCAGTATGGTCAGCAGCAGGATGAGCAATAGCTTTTTCACGGGACTATTGTAGCAGCCTGCCGCCGGCAGTGGCCCATCAGGCCTTTTTTAGGAGCTCTGGACGCAACGGCATCTCGCGTACCCGCTTGCCGGTCGCCGCGAACACGGCGTTGGCCAGCGCCGCGCCCACGCCGGCGGTGCCCGGCTCGCCGATGCCACCCGGCGCCTCGGTGCTCCGGACGATTTCGACCTCGATCACCGGCGCCTCGCTCATGCGCAGGATGCGGTAGTCGTGGAAGTTACTCTGCTCGACGCGCCCGTCCTTGAAGGTGATGGCGCCGAACAGCCCTGCCGTCAGGCCGTAGTTGATACCGCTCTGGATCTGCGCCGCCACGGTGTCCGGATTGACGACATGGCCGCAATCGACCACGCAAACCACGCGCTTGACCGCCACCTCGCCGTCGTCGTTGACGCCGACGTCGACCACCTGCGCCAGATAGGTGCCCCAGGCCCGCATCAGGGCGATGCCCCGGCCGGACCGTGCCGGCAGCTTCCCGCCCCAGCCGGCGCGCTGCGCGGCCACTTTCAGCACGTGGGCCGCGCGCGGCTGCTTGTCCAGCATCGCCAGACGGTAGGCCAGCGGGTCCCGGCCGGTCTTTTCCGCCAGCTCGTCGATGAAGCCCTCCAGCACCGCCATGTTGCGGGTCGGGCCGACGCCGCGCCAGAAGCCGCTGGGCACAGGTCCGTCCTCGCGGGTGTACTCGACGCGCATGTTCGGGATATCGTAGGAGAAGGTGTCCGAACCCTCGACGTTATCGGTGTCCAGGCCATTTTGCAGGAAGGACGGCGCGAACGTGGCCAGGTTCGACGGCCCCGCGATCTTGTGCGAGAACGCCACCGGCATGCCCTTGGCGTCGAGCGAGGCCGACACCGAATGCGCGTACAGGCCGCGCACCAGATCGTGCTGGATATCCTCCTCGCGGCTCCACACCACCTTCAGCGGCCCCTTGACCTGTTTGGCCAGCGCGGCCGCCTGCACCACGTAATCGGTATACAGGCGGCGTCCGAAACCGCCGCCGACCAGGTGGTTGTGCAGCGTGACCTTTTCCGGCGCCAGTCCCAGCACCTTGGCGGCGTCGTCGCGCGCGCGCGCCGGCACCTGCGTACCGACCCAAATCTCGGCGCTGCCCTCCTTGGCGTTGTAATGGACGGTGCAGTTCATCGGCTCCATGGTCGCGTGGGCCAGCATCGGATTGATGTAGACCGCCTCGACGCGCTTGTTGTCGGCGGCGATGGCCTTGAGCGCGTCGCCGTCGTTGCGCGCCACCTTGCCGGGCTTTTTCAACGCGTCGAGCATGATGGTGCGGACATCGTCGGTCGACAGCTTCGCGTACCGGCCATCGTCCCAGGTGATTTCCAGCGCCGCCAGTCCCTGCTTGGCGTACCAATAATTATCGGCCACCACGGCCACCGCGTTATCGAGCTTGACGACATTGCGCACGCCGCGCAGCTTGCGCGCCTTGGCATCCTTGACGGATTTGAGCCTGCCGCCGACGACCGGGCTGGCCGCCACCACCGCCACCTTCATGCCCGGCACCACGGTATCGATGCCGAACAACGCGGTGCCATCGGTTTTGCCCTTGGCATCGAGGCGCTTGAGCGGCTTGCCGATCAATTTGAAGTCTTTCGGGTCTTTCAGCGCGATCTTCCCCGGCACCGGCAGCCTGGCGGCCGCTTGCACCAACTGGCCGTACTTGATGCGGCGGCCGCTGGCCGCGTGGACCACTTCACCGTGTTCGGCATGGCAGCTGTCCGGCGCCACCTTCCACTGGTCGGCCGCTGCCTGGATCAGCACCATGCGCGCGGCGGCGCCGGTCTGGCGCATCGGTTCCCACATCAGGCGGATGGAGGTCGAGCCGCCGGTGAACTGGTCGCCGAACGGCGCGCCGTAGACCTTCGCATCGGGCGGCGCGTGGCGCAGCGCGATCTTGTCCATATCGACTTCCAGCTCCTCGGCGATCAGCATCGGAATGGAAGTATAGGTACCCTGCCCCATCTCCACCTTGGGCATGGTGAGGGTGATGGTATCGTCGGCGCCGATGGCGATGAAAGCGTTCAGATCGGCCGGCGCGACCGCGGTGTTGGCCGCGGTGGCGGCGAACGCCTCGCCCGGCAGCGACCAGAAGCCGACCATCAGGCCGCCGCCGGCGGCCGCCGCGATTTTCAGGAAGCCACGGCGCGATTGTCCGATGGACGCTGGATCAAAGGGAGCGTTCATCTCAGGCCCCCTTCAGCAGTGGCGACTTGGCGGCATCCTTGATCGCCTCCCGGATGCGGGTATAGGTGCCGCAGCGGCAGATATTCCCGGACATGGCATCGTCGATATCGGCGTCGGACGGCTGCTTGTTTTTGGCCAGCAGCGCGGCGGCGGACATGATCTGGCCCGATTGACAGTAACCGCATTGCACCACCTCGGCGGCGATCCACGCCTGCTGCGCGGCCTTGCCGGCCGGCGTGGCGGACACGCCCTCGATGGTGGTGATCGTCTTGCCCGCGACCGCCGACACCGGCAACACGCACGACCGCGTGGCCTCGCCGTCGACATGCACGGTGCAGGCGCCGCACAGCGCCATGCCGCAGCCGAATTTGGTGCCCATCATATGCGCCTCGTCGCGCAGCACCCAAAGAAGCGGCATATCGCCCGCCACATCGAACTCCCGGCTCTTGCCGTTGATTTCCAACTTGACCATGTGCGGCTCCTTAACAGATAAAGGACAAAGCCACACTATAGACAGATATGTCTTCCCAACAATACTCCCCAAAAGTGATAACAAACCCCGAGGGTCAGGTCCGACATTCGGACATTTTGGAACTTTTCCTCCACCTGGAAGTTCCCAATTTTCGCCATTTGTCCGAATGTCGGACCTGACCCCGGGGTTTATTTTGTCTGGAAGCGGTTCCAGGCGGCGCTCGTAACAACCATGTCATATGACGTCATTACTCTATGGCCTTTTTACTTCTGACCATTGGACTCCCACATGCATCTCGTTCCGTCGCGCCCTCTTATCCTCGCCATCAGCATCGCCGTTGCCCTGAGCGCCTGCGGCGGTTCCAGCAATGACGATCAGGTCACGGCCATTCCGGCGGCGCCGGCCGACCAGGGCGCGGCCGACGTCGCACCGGTGCCGGCCGTCACCGCCTTCGTCGATACCGCCTTCACCAACCAGCGCGGCGACGCCCGCTACGCGACCCTGGATACCAACGCCGGCGTGCGC
>Ga0105244_10002701_pt1 | contig 13261 bp, 6 predicted proteins | sample KBSM44metaG_FD_80423 | JGI IMG/M metagenome (GOLD analysis project Ga0105244, IMG submission 80423) | Miscanthus rhizosphere microbial communities from Kellogg Biological Station, Michigan, USA - KBS M4-4 metaG | ecosystem: Host-associated > Plants > Roots > Rhizosphere > Soil | place: Michigan...
TCAGCTGTTCGAGAACTTCCGGCGAGTTACTGGCCGGGCCAAGGGTGGCGACGATTTTGGTACGACGGACGGACATGCAAAGACTCCTGAGTTCAAGCGCTGAGTGAGGCTACTATGCTCCGATGTTGTAGTCATTGTTCGTTTGCACTACTTATTTCTTTCTTTATTGAACCCTGCAACTTTGCGTCCCGGCAGCCTGAAGATTTCCGGCCGTGGGTCGATACAGCGTTCAAGACAGGAGATTTTCCCATGCGTTTCGTTCTCATTGCCGCCCTTGCCATCAGCGCCCTCAGCGTCACCGGTTGTACCCGTTGGGCGATGAACCACCATTTGAATAACGCCTACAGCGCCTATGACCGGGGCAATTGCGAGCAGGTGATGCTCGAACTGTCCAAGGTCGAACGCGACAGCCGCGCGCGGCCATACGTGTGGCCGGAAGTGTCGATGATGCGCGGCCAGTGCCTGGAGCGGCAGAAGATGTTCATTGACGCGGCCCAGACCTATCAGTTCATCATCGCCGCGTATCCGCAAAGCGAATACGCCTACCGCGCCCGTGCCCGCCTGGAAACCTTGCAGAGCCTGGGCCACTACCCGTTGCGCAGCGCGGCAGCGGTAAAACCGACGCAGTTCTGATGACGGTTGGCATGCGGTCGCTGGCCCACCGGCGGTGCTGAGCTATAGTTGAAGAACCCGGTTTTAGAGCCTCGCCTCTATCGGGGCAACACCTGTGACCGGCACAAGCAAGATCATGCGCTGCCAACGTTGGCGCACCGGGACCGGGGAGAGCGGGCCACGTCTCAATGCGCACCCGTTCCGAAGCAGTAGTGCGGCTCTGCTTAAGAGCCTGGCATAGCGAAAACGCACATGTTCACCGACCGCCGAATCGAGCGGCATCAGCTGCCGTACTTCCTGAAAGTGTTCAACGGCATCACCGGCAAACCCATCGGCTACCTGGGCAATGTCTCTGAAGACGGGCTGATGCTGATCAGCCAGCTGCCGATGTTGATCGGCGCCGAATTCGACCTGCGCCTGAAAATTCCCGCGACCGAAGGCGGCCAGCGGATCATCGATCTGCAGGCCTGTTGCCTGTGGTGCCACGAAGACGCGACTCCCCACCATTACGACGCCGGTTTCAGCCTGCAACGGGCACCGCCGGAGTATGGGCAATTGGTGAGGGCGTTGAAGCAGTACTTCAGTTTTCAGTCGTTGCCGGCTTCGGCCTGAATAAATGCTCTCTAAGTTTCGTGAGCAATCCGCAGCGGCAAATAGACGAATGGCACCCTGAATCTGGCCGTGTTACGTGCTACCTGTAATTTCTGACAGTAGCCAGGTTTTGCTTTCGAACGCTAAATAGGATTCACAGCCGCCCAGTCCCGGACGCTGTAGCCGAATAGGAGCGTTTTAATGGCAACTACTGCCGAGTCAAATGTAACTACAAACCATTCGAGCGATCCGGTTACTCCGCAGGCGGAATGGCTACCGGATTCGCCCAGGCAGGGTGGAAGCTATTCATCGCCAGTTCCGGTCAAGGGATACGGTGCCTATAACGATAAAGCTTATATAGAGCTCCATTTCAAGCCCAAGGGGCCAGAAACTGTACAGCCGACGCTCAATTACAACTATTCGACTTCGCAGGTTTTACCTTCGGGTCCCCATGCCTTGCATTATCGATTTTTTTGGGTCAGGGAGGATTTATCAGAAGGCGGTACGACTCCCTGGTTCGACACCGCCTGGTTCTATGTGAGAACCCCGCCCGAGTAGGCTAGCAATATCGAACAAAAATCGAAGCAATGAGGTCCGGCCTGTGAATTCTCATGGGTGAGAGCCTGATATCAAGCCCTGTCTCCCGCAACCCGGCAACCCGCCGGTCGGCACCCGGTTCTTCGATAAAACCACTCTATTCAAATCCGAGCTGATCGACCAGGTTTACCGTTCGTCTGGACTGTCAATACTGACAGGTGTCGGCGAGGTCGCGGTCAGCGTACAAAATCACCAAAGGGCAATCGCCAATCACTTACTGCCTTTCGTGCCGCAGCTGGCGCCACTCTTTGGTTTGCAGGAGATCCACGATGAGCAATGACTCGACCACGCCTCTAAAGCAGCTTCTGGAGCTGACGCCCGGCGCATATGAGCCTACCGTTCAAAGCAATTTCGAGCATTTTGTCGCCAAGGGAGGCTCCGTTTTCGACCTGCTGAAACTGGGGCGTCAACAAGTGGTCGAGACTTTCGGGCTGCATAGTCGCACTGCGCAATTGTTGATGGACAGGGCTCAGAGCCTTGCGGTGTATACCGCTCGAGAGTTTCGTGAACAGCGTCTGGTGACACAGGCACCGCCCAACCCCCTGCATCGCACCGGCGTGCAGGCGCTAGTGGCGGATGCGCCTACGTTTGACGATTTGTTCGATCCTGACTGGGAGGGAGCCAGTCCCTCTCAAAGCCCGGACTCAAGCATCTCGCCAGCGGCTTATTTTGTCAGGCTGATCATCATGGCCCGGGACCTGGAGAATCGCGCGGGGAGCAAAAACGATCTCATCTCGCTGGACAGGCGGCGGCCGGACCTTGACGATCTTCTTATCGATTCGGTGAGCATGTTCCAGATCAAACCGACGGTGACCCTGGTCAACGAGGTGCTGGAAAGCATCATCAAAGATTTCATAAAGAAGAACCCTGCCCCTGCGAATGCGGACGACAAAGTGGTCGATGACCGTTTGCTGGAAACACGCTTTCCACTGCGCAGCATGCCGTTCGAGTGGTACGCCGAGCAATGGAAGCAGGTACTGGAGGAAAACAAGCTGTCGCTGGGTGAAGTCGTGCGGGCCATTGACCTGACGGCGCCTTATTTCAAGCAGACAGGCGTTCACGGAAACCTGTCGGACATTGCGCTTCGCCAATCCTGCAACATCGGGCCGCAGGGGCAGCGGCTGCTGCTCGAAAACTTTTTACCCGCTAACGGGGACTTTGTACCTTTCTACAAAAGAGACTTTGGCTCAACCGGCGATGCATTGAAGGATTCGGTGCACTTCTGTGCCCAGACCTCCATCGACGCACAAACGCTCACCTCCTTTTTGTCGATCGAAGATTGTTTGCCCAGTCTTACGGACAACATTGCGCCGGACTCAATGCCAGCAGCGTCACCCAAAGTGTTTGGCTCGGTGTTCATCAACGACGGAACTGTCAACGACGAAACTTACATAGCGATGGACCTGAGACCGCCGGCCAGTGGTACGCGAAAATTTGTGAACAGTACCAATAATCGTTTTGAGCGCATGAGCCGGATGTTGCGGCTCAACCGCTGGTTGAAATTGCCCCCCGATCAATGCGATCGCCTGGTGATCGCCGCGATCCGGGCAGAGCAAAGGTCTGACCTCATTGACTCGAAAGTGTCGGGGCAGCCTTTTGCGGAAAAACCCTTGAGGATCACCAACAACACCTTGCGTGTCATCGGCCTGTTCCAGGAGTTTCGCCTGCGGTTCAAGTGCTCTGCCGAGCAATTTGCGGCGTTGATTGACGAGATCTCGCCGTACGGGCGAGGAGAAGAGGCTTCGCAGTTCGACCGGATCTTCAATGCCCAGGCATTGTTCGACACGCCTTTGCAGGTGGATAACGCCCCCTTTTCCATCGACCCGCAGACCCGTGCCGACAAGCGCACGATCGACCATATCTGCAGCAGCCTGGGCCTCAACCAGGAAGCCTGGCGGTACCTGGCGCGGTTTGTGGCCAAGAGTCACAACCTGACAGAGGAGCTGACGTGCAGCTTGCCTGTGCTTTCCTCCTTGTATCGGCACGTATTGCTGGCTTCTTTTCTGCGTATCAGCCCTATTGAATTGGCCGCTTTGCTCGAGGCCTTGAGTGACAAGGGCGGCAGTGAACTGCTGCAACGGGTGCTGGGCGAGTCGCGCGTGCGGGTCAGCGGTGCCGCCAGCAGCGGCGATCTGTTGAGTGTGATGCATGCCGTGCAAGCCTGTGTTCAATGGTGTCAGGAAAATGAATTGAGCGTGTCCTGGTTGGTACAACACGTAGCGCCCGTGATTGCGCCACCCTTGGCCACCGAAGCGGACACAACCTTGTTACAGGAATTGCACAAGCGCCTGCAGCCGGTACGGCTCTCTGAAGAGGCGCTACGGGCAGCGGGTGTGCCGGCCAACAACAATCAGAATTTTTCGGGATGGCTGGAACTGCTCGAAGAGGTCGTTGATGCGGATGGTCTGGTGTTGAGCCTCACCGACGATACGCAAGAATACGAGCGCCTGGCGCGTGCGGAAATCGAAGCCGCGGTGACTTTGGCAGAGGTGCCGCAAGCGGATGCCGCACGCGCAAGTGAGGTGATTCTGGCGCTGCTGCTACAGGCCAGGGACGCCCAGAATGCGGTGGTACAGGAAAGCTTGTCGGTGTACCTGAGCCTTGCCCAGGACCTGGTCCTGCCATTGTTGAAATGGGTCAACAGCGGCGGTGTTTATCTATTGCTGCTTGAGACCACGCGAGCGCTGGAGGCGGTGACCTCAGGGGCAGACAAGGTCAATGTCGGTGATGAGGTGTTGAGCCTGTTGGCGCATCTGGTGCGACGTGCGGACGTCGTGCAAACACTGGGACTCAGCTCGGCGATGCTGGTCGCCCTGACCACCCGACAGAACTGGCGGTGGCTGGGCTTCAAGCACCCGCAAGAACTTTCCCTGACGTCCTTGTATTACCTGACCTTGTTCCAGCGAGTGGTGACCTACACCGGCCAGCCTGCTGAAAAGCTGCTGCACTACCTGGAACTGGTGAATGCGCTACCCACCTATCTGACCCCGGAAGATCTGCGCCTGATTCGTGATTCGGCTGCAAGCAAATTGGCTGAAGTGGTGAAGTGGGGGGTACGGGAGGTGCTGGAGTGCATCCTTTATCTCAACCCATCGATGCCGGTGGTGCGGGATCTGGTCACGCTGGACACGGTGATCCGCATCCGCGGGCTGGCCGCCAGCAGCGGGCTGGATGCCAAGGCCATTATCGGCTTGGGCGCGTTGACCCCGGACAGTGACAAGTCGGCCTGCCGCAGTGCGGCCGAGCATGTCGTGGAGTGCCTGTCCGAATCGGCGGTACAGGGTGAGTCGCAGGTGGTCGGTGAAATCGGCCAGAGTGCGACCCACGACATCCGGTGCATCAACGATACCTTGATTGCCAACGCGCCGAATCAGGTCGCACTGATTGAGCTGACGTTGCGCGACCTGACCAACAAAGTCCTGCCGAACATCACCGTGACCTGGCGCAGTGATCGCCCGGGCCTGATGGATTCGGTGTCCGTCACCGATCATGAGGGCCGCGCGGTGATCCGTTTCAAACCGGAGAAAGGGCCATGGATGGGCGCCGTGCAGGTAACGGGTACCTATGGTCTGGCGCAAACGGTGTATGCACCGAAGATCCTGATCGATTGCGAAGAGTTCACTTTGGGCTTCGGCCTTGACGCCACTGAAGATCCTGCAGACGGGGATGAGTTCCTGGCCGGCGGACAAGCGTTTTTTCCTGTGTATGTACAGCTTGTCGATTCGCGGAACAACCCAGGGCGTGACCGTGCCGTGACCTTCGCCGGCAAAGGTGTGGTTGCTGATCCGCTGGTGGTGATGACCGATGAACAGGGCTTTGCCCGCACCAGGGTCAGAAGCATGGAGCCCGTGGAGAAAGCGAGTCTGGTGGCGAGTTACAGCACCAAGGATTCACTGGTCATCAACAACATCACGTTTGTCGACAAGCCCTCCATCAAGCACCTGGAGGCAGCCTCGATGGCTGTTGTCGGGCGACCATTGGTCCTCAATTGTCTTGTTGTAGGGCTGGATAAAAAGCCTTTCCCGAACGTGAAAGTCGAATTCTTCCAAGGGGAAACAAGCCTCGGGGAGCGTACGACTTCGGTCGAGGGTATTGCACAGGTCACTGTCGACGCACCAGCAGCCGGAGACCAGAAGTTCAGGGCGAAGGTCGAGATGGGCGAGCAACGGCTGGACCTGTACGTGGCGCAAGATGCAGTGATTCACGGCGAGTCGACCGACTACCTGTACCCCGTGGCCGACTCTGGTACGCCGACCTTGTTGTGGGTCACCGTGCGGGAGGAGGCAAACAACCAGTCGCGGCTGATTGCCAATTGCCCGATTGAGTGGACAGTGCAAAAAATCGAGGGTAGCTCGATGGCGACTGTCGAAATTTCCAGCGATGCACTGGGGCGTTCGACCTTTCCTTTCGAAGCGGATGAGGCGGGCGATTATGAGGTGACCGCCGTGCTCAAGGGCACCCCGACCTACACACGGAAATTCGATCTCAAAGTCGTGCCGGCCATCGAGTGGGCTTACAAGTTGACCGATACCACCGCCAACAATGTTTTCACTCAGGCGCCTTTGGCCTTCATCCGCGGGCATGCCTACACGTTTGAGATTGACCTGCCCGCATCGGTGGACCTCGTGGGTGCCCGGGCGATGCTGGCCTGGAGCGGCGAGTTCTCGGCCAAAGGCCTGGGGATGATCTTCAGCCCGCCTACCGGGGCATACGTCACCATTATAAAAGGTGAAAAACTCAGCTGGAACATCGATTGCAGGGATCTGCGCAACGGTGCTTTCGACCTGACCTTCTATTGCAATCGACTGGATCAGCGGCTGGTGTTGCCGGGGCGGCTGGATGCACCGCCGCCGGAGCTGTCGTATCCCGCTGCTGGCTATAGCGTAGAAGTACAGCCTTTACTCACCGGAACCGGCAGCCCGTCAGCACAGATCTATGTATTCGAAGGCCAAGAGGGTGCGCTACTGGCACGTACCAGTGTCGGTGATGACGGGAAGTGGTCCGTGCGAGTTCCTGAACCACTGTCGATGGGGCCGCATGTGTTTTCGGTCAAGCAACGGCATATCGATACGACCGAGGCGTGGGCAGAGGATGTGCGGGTAACGGTGACGGACTTTGTTGCCAAGGTGCAGATTACGAACCCCGCTCCTGACCCGTTTGGATTTGTCAAAATCAGAAGTGAGTCCTGGGTTGAAGGGCTTGGACTGCCTGGTGTCGAGATCCGAATAGTGCGAGAGGGTGGGTCCACTACTATTTACGCGCAAGGAATAGTGGGTAAGGACGGTCGCTGGCGTGTTCAATTCAAGCCAAATCTTACAGTAGGCAAGCACACGTTGGATGCTGCGTTTTTCGTGGACGGTGTAGAAAAATCAGACTGGCTGGCTGAGCCTTTCTATCGCGTGGAAGTCGTCAGTAGAAGTTAGTCGGTAGTTCAATGCATTTTATTGAAGTTTGATTTTAAAGGTGGGTTATCACTCATGTCGAAGTGATGTGCCTGCTGATGTGTGTCTTACCTTTTTGGCGAATTTTATCCCGGGGATATTTTCGTTCGGCCACGCAGTGGAGAAAATAATGAACAAATTAATTATTGGCGCGCTGGAAGAAAGTCGATGTGCGGCCTTGGCAGACTTTTATCTGGGGCAAGTTGCGGCGAAAGAAGACGAAGGTCGCCCCGAAGATGAAAGATTGAAACTGACTTCGCTCGATGACTTGTATCGCTACCTGTTGATGGACAGCCAGGTCGGGCAGGAGCTGGAAACAGCACGCCTGGCAGAGGCGATCGCGGCGGCGCAACAGTACATCGGTGCGATTTACGGCGGCATGGAACCCGGTCATAACAAGCTGTTTTCAAGGGAAGAACTGCAAGCCTGGCATCAGCGCTATTGCAATATCAGTGACTGGGCCGGTTACCAGATGCTGGTGGATTATCCGGAAAACTATATCAACCCGACATTGCGCCTGAAAAAATCCGAGTCGTTCCAGGAGCTGGAAAACAACCTCGGACAGGCCAGCCTCAAAGATGCCTCGGTGCAAGTTGCGCTTAATGAGCATCTGAAGCAGTTCGAAGAAGTATGCAACCTCGACCTGATCTCGGCGTATATCAACAGTACCGACGGCAGCGGAACTGAAAAGGGCACGAGTTTCAAAAACGCCGATTACTACTTCATTGGCCGGCAACGGGTCCAACCCTTTGGTTATTTCTGGCGCAAGGCCCATGTTGAATTAACGACCGCGAGCGAGTTCCTCAACCCGGCCGCGTGGAGCGAATGGAAACCCGTCGGTATTCCCGCCGCTCCGACGGTCCTGGCGATCCGCCCGGTGTTTTTTGCCGGTCGCTTGATGGTGGTTCAGGTTGAAGGGATCAAGTCAAAGGACACCACTGAAAAGGACAATGACGGTAACGAGGTGGTCATTGAAGGGACCTGGCAGATCGAGGTCAAGCTCTCTTACCTTGCCGTGAACGGGATCTGGTCGACACCCTCGACCCTGGGGAAAAAGGAATTCGCCAAGGCCTCCGTGGAGTCGGCTCGTTTGGTGGTGGTGCCTTTCGCCGGCGTTAAACAGGGTGTCGATGACGTGCTGGCAGTGTGTTTCACCACCACCCAGTTGCCCCCCGCCCAGGCGGCAGCGGAGGACGAGCAGGAGCTCGGGTGGATTTTCGCCACGTGCAATGCCTTGTTCGAACCGCAGCCGCCCAACATCGCCTCGCTTAAAGTGCTGGCCAATGGGCGTTTTGCCAATCAGTACGGGTTGCAGCACAAACTTCTATCCACTGAACGCGCGGTCTTGAGTCAGGAGCGGTTACCTCCTTCTGTCGTTGCTGCAATTGACCAGACACGTGATGGGGAAATAAGCAAGTTTATTTCGTTGAATATAAATCTTGGCAGTCAACGACAGTTGGTTGGGGATGTGCTTGAGTCGGTTAATGTTTTACAAGTGCAGGGTGTCTATGATTTTTCGTTTAATGCTTTTTCGTTGGAAGAACTATCTATTGTCCCAGAGGTTTTTACTGATTTTCCTTTCTTTGGTGCAAGTTGCGTTTTTAAAGTGAAAAAAGAAGGTGCAAGGCGTATTAAGGTTAGTGTTGAGGTTAGGACGCTTCTGGCGCGTATAGATGGGCTCACAATATGCTTGGATGATGCAGGTGGTAGCCCCGTTGTGATCGTGTCATTTACGAAGGATGACTTTCCAGAGGATAGTGATCACATTGTGGTTGATAGGACGTTGGATATTTCAAATGAGCAAGCTGAGGCACTGTGGTTAAGAATGCGCTCCTCTGTAGCGGATGGGGCGGGCTTTTCAGCATTGAATAATGGGGTGTATTACCCATTCGGTAGTTTTAACAATAGAGTTGTTGTATCGAGGTATAATGAAACAGCAGAAATGGCTCTTAAGGTTATGGATGGTAATACCGTCCACCCAGGCCACTGGGAGTCACAGAGTACATTAAACGGCTGGTTCCAAACCCCATGGGTCGAATATCGCTGGACGGGTAACCCCATCGGTAAAAAACTGAGTGTTGTATGGGGCGAGAACCCAGACGGTAAGTTCGGTCGAGATCGCTATGACATCACGATCCAGCAAGCTCCCAATGTGAGCAACGTTCCTCTGATCAGCAAGCAGGCAAGCGGTGCACAGTTCCTCGATGTTCAGCCGCTGAATCTGGCAACGCTCAAGTGGATACGCCTCAACTCTCTGTTTGGTCCTGAACTGGTGGCCAAAGCCGCCATTTCCATCGACGAGCTGCTGTCGTGGAATACGCAGCACACCCTTGAACCTCAGCCAACGGGCGTCTCTCCTGCGACGGCACCGATTGATTTCAACAGCGCCCACGGCACCTTCTACTGGGATTTGTTTTTCCACCTGCCGTTCCTGATCGCGCATCGCCTGTGCGAGGCGCGCGAGTACCATGAGTCGCAGCGCTGGTTTCAATACATCTTCAACCCGCACATTCGAGAGGCGCGGCCGGGGGCAGCCAATCCCGCCGATCGCTACTGGCTGTGTCGGCCACTGCTGGAAAAGGGGGATATCGGCTATGAAGCGCTGGGGCTGGTCGACCCTGATGCGATCGCCTTTTCCAACCGCATTCACTATCGCAAGACCATTTTTGTCAGCTATGTGCGCTGCATCATCGCCCATGCCGATTCACTCTATCGGCGCTTGACCCGAGACAGCCTCACGGCGGCGAAGCTGCAATACGTGCGAGCCTTGTCGCTGATGGGCAATGCGCCGACGGCCAAGGCGATGAGCCATTGGAAGCCTAAATCCGCGGATACGATTATCAAGTCCAAGTCGCTATCCGGACCCTCGTCACTGACCACGTTTGCCCGGTCGCTGGAGGTCAATGTGGCCAATTTGCCGGCGCGGGTAGAGGGAGCGCCCGATTTTGAAATCCTTGGACTGGAGGAGTTCCGCCCGCCCACCAACGACCAGTTGCTCGACATCTGGAAGTACGTCGAGGAATGCCTGTGGAACATGCGGCATAACCTGACCATCGATGGCAAGCCGATGTCGCTGGCGCTGTATGCCCCACCGACCAATCCGCTGGATCTGCTGCGCGCCCAGGCGGGCGGTTCTTCGGGGGCTGCGCGCAGTGCTGGTGGCTGGCTGAACATTCCGCACTATCGATTCCGCACCATGCTGGCTACCGCGCAGAATGCGGTGCAGACGCTCATCGGCTTTGGGCGTGAAGTCCGTCAGTTGATGGAGTTGCGCGATCGTGGACAGCTGGAGGAGTTGCAGCAAAGTCATGTGATTGCTTTGGGCGGGCATGCCAAGACCATTCAGGAGGAGACAATCAAGCAACTCGAGGCCTCGGAAGCGGCTTTGAAAGAAAGTCAAAAGATGATTCAGGAGCGGGCCACACATTATGGGGAACTCAATGCAAACCCGCTGCTTTTGCCGGAAATAACCGGGGACGCTCTCAGCTTGACAGGCAAGCTAACGGGCGCAGCAGCCGTTGTTCCCTTCACGGCTGGATCGCTAATCAATGCGAGCATGAAAGAGCAAACTTTAACTGGTTTTGCAGCTATTGGCCCTGCTGCGTTGGGAGGTACTCAGGGTGGAGATCGTGGCTAACCCGTAAATGCAGTGGGTACTGTTTTTTCGATCACGGGTGCGGGCACGTATGCAACAGGCGAAGCCTTCCAACGAGCATCTTTTTACCTGCGCCGAGGCGAGGAATGGAGCTTCGCCGAAGCCCAGGCCAAGAGTGAGTTGCAGGTCATCGAGCAGCAACTCGAAGCCCACGACCACACCCTCAAGGCCGCCAGGGCCAGCCTCGCGCAAACCCTGAAAGCCAACGACCAGGCCCAGGAGCTTTATTCGTTCTACAAGACCCGCGCCACCAACGTCGAACTCTATCGCTGGTTGTTGAGCCAGATGGCCACGCTGTACTTCCAGGCCTATGACGCCGTGGTCGGGTTGTGCCTGAGCGCCGAAGCCAGCTGGCAGTACGAAATGGGCGATTTCGACACGCGCGTCATCCGCCCCAATGTCTGGATGGACAACCGTCACGGCCTGAGCGCCGGTGAGTCGATGCTGCTCGACCTGATGCGTCTGGAACGGGACTTCCTCAACCGCAACGAGCGGCGACTGGAACTCACCAAGACCATTTCCCTGCGCGATCTGTTCGAGAAAGGGCAATTCACGCCGGCTAAATCCTGGGTCCAGGTGCTGGACGACCTGCGCAAGGGGAAACTCGATTTCGAGTTGTCCCAGAAGTTGTTCGACAGCGATTACCCGGGGCACTACTGCCGGCAGATCATCAGCGTGGCCCTGTCCTTGCCCGTAGTGCTGGGGCCTTACCAGGACGTGCGCGCCATGTTGATGCAAACCGGCAGTACCACGGTGGTCAAGGCCAATGTGAGCTCGCTTGACTACCTGTATGGGGACGGCAACCAGATGCCGCCGTTCGACATCCTGCTCAACCTGCGCAGCCATCAGCAAGTGGGCATCAGCAGCGGCCTGGACGATGCCGGCCTGCACCAGTTGATGTTCGGTGATGAACGCTACCTGCCGTTTGAGGGCACGGGGGCTGTATCGAGATGGCAATTGCATTTCCCCCGGCATGCTTCGGCGCAACAGAGCGACATGATCGAAAGCCTGACGGACATCATTGTGCACGTGCGTTATCTGGCCAAGGCCGGCGGCACGGCTTACACCGAGGCGGTATTGGACAAGTTGGGTGATTGAGGCGAGTTCGCCTTGGTCAGGAAGACGTTGATGGGCAAATGCCTGAGCGACGTTATGTCAGTTCAGGTGTCATGAATTAATTGAGAGACGCAAATCATGAACGAAGACGAAATCAGGGGTCGCAACCTTATTGTGGATGGCAGGTTTCCCTCAAGCTGGAAAGAACACTGGTCGCACTTTAACGGGAAGGGGCTAGCGCGGACATTTTCAGATCCGGTTTATGGTTTTTATCTGATGATGAACGGGGAGGCGGCTGTTAAACAGACTTTCGACACGGCCCCGCTTACAGCCGCACAACTGACCAAGGCGAGCTACAGGCTGAGATTCCTATATGAGAATTACGGTGATGGCGCAAACTCCAAGGTGATCGTCAGGACCAGCACCGGAGTGGAGGACCCGATTGATCTGAGTGGCAAGATTCCCGAGCACCCCCAGGCTGAGTGGAATCCCTTTGAGCCTTATCAGTTCACGGTTGTGGCGGCTGACCAGGATGTAGACATCGAACTGCATGGGTCCGCCTTGGGCGGATCGAGTGGTTTACGCATTACCGACTTCGACGTCCAATTGCATCTCGGCCCCCTGGTGTTGAAATCCGTGATGCTCGACGAACGGAGTTATGAGCCTTAGTCCATCGCTGCGCGAGAGGCGTACCGGTAGATGCCTAGGCGGTACCGGTGCGCTTCCAGGCCAGATACCGCGTCACCATCGCTGCCCCCAACTCGCCGGGTAGGGCATCCATCACCAGCACTCCATGAGCGTTCAGGCGTTCATGGAGTTCCGCGCGTGCATTCAGATAGTCCACGGCCCCGCAATAGGCCAGTGCTTCGGGCAAGGTCTGCACCGGGGACTGGCGCAGGGTGTCGAGCACGTCTTCGCGCAGGCTGGCGACCAGCACCTGATGCTGCCGGCTGAGGCGTTTAACGGCCGGGAGCAGCTCATCGTCATTCTCTTCACGCAGGTTGGTCACCAGCACCACCAGTGCCCGGCGCTTTTGCCGTGCCAGCAGTTGCGTGACGGCGGCTTGATAGTCGGCACTGCGTTGGCTGCTGTTCAGGTCATAAACGCTGTTGAGCAGGGTGTTGAGATGGCTGGTGCCTTTGACCGGCGCGAGGTAGCGCGGCTGTTCGCTGGCAAAGGTACTCAGGCCCACCGCGTCGCCCTGGCGTAGCGCGACGTAGCTGAGCAACAGACAGGCGTTGAGGGCGTGATCGAAGTGCGACAGCTCATCATCCTGGCTGCGCATGTGCCGGCCGCAGTCGAGCATGAA
>Ga0105244_10002702_pt1 | contig 13261 bp, 13 predicted proteins | sample KBSM44metaG_FD_80423 | JGI IMG/M metagenome (GOLD analysis project Ga0105244, IMG submission 80423) | Miscanthus rhizosphere microbial communities from Kellogg Biological Station, Michigan, USA - KBS M4-4 metaG | ecosystem: Host-associated > Plants > Roots > Rhizosphere > Soil | place...
AGACGCCATTGATTTCGGCATCGGGGTAGGCGTGTGGATTCATTTCAGTGCAATCAGTGCGTCCAGGAGGGGCTGCGTGGCGTCGGCGATGCGATCCAGGCTGGCTTCGCGCAGGGCTGAAGTGTCTACGGTGTGACCCGAGTTCAGGCCGGCCCAGCGCAGCAGGGCGCTGATGGCTTGCGGCGTATCGAACAGGCCATGCAGGTAGGTGCCAAGGATCTGGCCATCTTCCGACTGTGCGCCTTCCGGCCGGCCTTCGATCAGGAAGGCCGATCTGGCCAGCGCGCTGCCGGTGGAGACGCCCATGTGGATTTCGTAGCCGCTGACCGGCGCCTGGTCGTCGCCGAAAACGCATACGCCCTGTACTTGCGCCAGCCGTTTTTCCGGGCGCATTTCGGTCGTCATGTCGAGCAGGCCGAGAGCGGGCGATGCACCGGCCTTGCCTTCCATGCCCAGCGGATCGGTCACTTCGCGGCCCAGCATCTGGAAGCCGCCGCAGATGCCGATCACTTTGCCTCCGTAGCGCAGATGGCGTTCAATCTTCTCCGGCCAGCCGTAGGTGCGCAGCCATTCCAGGTCGCCCCGTGTGTTCTTGCTGCCGGGGAGGATGATGAGGTCTGCCGCCGGTATCGGCTCTCCCTGGCGCACGAAATGCAGGTCGACGTCGGGATGGGCGCGCAGCGCGTCGAAGTCGGTGTGGTTGCTCATGCGCGGCAGGCTTGGGACCACCACGCGGAACGCGCCGCGCGTGGCCTGCACCGGCTGCACCGCGTCTTCGGCGTCGAGGAACAGGCCATGCAGGTAGGGCAGGACGGCCAGCACCGGCTTGCCGGTTTGCTGCTCCAGCCATTCCAATCCCGGCTCCAGCAGCTTGATATCGCCGCGGAAGCGGTTGATGACAAAGCCGATGGTGCGATTGCGTTCGCTCACCGACAAACAGGCCAGCGTGCCGACGATGTGGGCGAATACGCCGCCACGGTCGATATCCGCCACCAGCACCACCGGGCAGTCGACCTTTTCGGCGAAGCCCATGTTGGCGATGTCGCGGTCGCGCAGGTTGATTTCCGCCGGGCTGCCGGCGCCTTCCACCATCACGCAGTCATACTGCTGCAGCAGGCGCTGGTGCGATTCGAGCACCGCCTGCATGGCAACGGTCTTGTACTGGTGGTAGTCGCGCGCATTCATCTCGGCGCGTACTTTGCCGTGGATGATGACTTGCGCGCCAATGTCGCTCGATGGCTTGAGCAGGATCGGGTTCATGTCGGTGTGCGGCGGCACGCCGGCGGCCACGGCTTGCAGCGCCTGGGCGCGGCCGATTTCGCCGCCGTCCGCAGTCACCGCACTGTTGAGCGCCATGTTCTGCGGCTTGAACGGGACCACACGCACGCCCTGCCTTTTGAGAAGACGGCACAAGGCTGCGACGACGGTGCTTTTACCGGCGTCCGAGGTGGTGCCTTGCACCATCAGGGTGGAGTAGGGAAAGGACATATTAATTGCGATGCTGGCGGGCTTCTTCGATTTTTTCGCACAGGGCTTTGGTGCCGCCTACCATGCGCGGACCGGCGCGGTTCAGCAGTTCGCCGTCGAGGCGGAACAGGTTGTTGTTCTTCACCGCCAGCATGTTCGGATACGGCTTCCACAGATTCACGCTGCCGTAGTCCTTTTCGCTGGTGCCGAAGATGGCTTCCGGATTTTCCTGCAGCACGGCTTCGATGCTGACCACCGGCGCCGTCACTTTCAGGTCGCCGAAAATATTCACGCCGCCGCACAGGCGGATCGCGTCGCCGACAATGGACTTGTTACTGAGGGTGTAGAGCGGCTTGTCCCACACCTGGTAGAACAGGCGTACTGGCGGGCGTTTGGCGTACTGGCGCGTCATGGCTGCGAACTGCTGGCGGATATCTTCCGCTGCGGCGTTGGCCGCCGTTTCTGTGCCCATCAACTGGCCGAGGCGGACCACATTGTCGGCAATGCCTTCCAGCTTGGTCGGTTCGCTGTGGAACAGCGGGATACCCAGTTTGCGCAGGCCTTCGATCTGGCGCTCGAAACCCCCGTGCATCCAGATTACGATCAGGTCCGGCTTCATGGCCGCTACGCGCTCCAGGTCAATCAGGCGGTTGTCGCCGACGCGCGGGATTTTCTTTGCCGCTTCCGGATAGTCGCTGTACGTGACAGCGCCGACGATCTTGTCGCCCGCGCCGGCGGTGAATAGCAATTCCGTCACATGCGGCGCCATGGCGATCACGCGCTGCGCGGGCTTTTGCAGGGTGACGACATTGCCGTCGTCGTCACGCACGCTGATTGGCGCGGCGCTGGCTGCGGCCGATGCAAGGAGGGCGGCGGCGAATATCAGTTTTTTCATCGGTTGGTCCATTCAGTGAGTGCTGTGTGCAGGCGCTGCCAGCCCAAGTCGTCCGGCGGCAGGCCAAGGCGGATGCCGCGCGCCGCTTGCGTAAATAGTCGTACCCAGATCCCGCGCTCCGCCATGTGCTGCCAGAAGGCCTCCGGCTGCGGCTCCGCCCACCACTGGAACAGCGGCGTGCCGCTGGACTGGACGCCATGTGCGGCCAGCAGCGTACGCAAACGCTCTCCGCTGGCGTGCAGCTGTTCACGCGTGTGCGCCTGCCATGCGTGGTCGGTCAGCGCGGCCAGCGCAATTTTCTGCGCTGGGCCGCTGATGGTCCACGGCCCAAGCAGGTCCGCCAGATCGCGCAGCAGGTCAGCATGCGCGGCGACGAATCCCAGCCGGATTCCGGCCAGTCCGAAGAACTTGCCGACCGAGCGCAATACGATCAGGCCGGGGCGCCCCGTATGCGCCGCCACGCTGTTGTGCTGCGCCGTATCGCCGAAGGCTTCGTCGACCACCAGCCAGCCGCCGCGTGTCGCCAATTGATCTGCCCATTGCAGCAGCTGCGCCGCCGGCACGACCGCGCCGGTTGGGTTGTTCGGATTGACGACGACCACCACGTCATGATGTGCGACAGCATTCGTCAGCTCCGCATATGGCACGAGCGAGAGCGTGTGGCCGTGGCCTGCCCAGTGGTGCGCGTGCTCCGCATACGACGGCGCGCTGACCGCCACGCGCGACGGCTTGCGCAAGCGGGGCAGCGTCTGGATCGCAGCCTGCGTGCCCGCCACCGGCAGCATGCGCGGCGCACCGTAGAACGCTTCCGCCGCAGCGGTCAATGCGGGATCTGGCTCCGGCAAGCGATGCCACGCATTGCCCTCAAGTGCGGGCGCTGGATACCAGTGCGGATTGATGCCGGTCGAAAGGTCGACCCAATCGTCGCGGCCGAAGCGCGTTGCGGCGTCGCGCAGGTTGCCGCCGTGTTCAAGCATGCATGGTCTCCATCAGCACGGCCGCAGTACCCGCGATAGCGAGCCACAGCGCCGTGGTGCGCACGACCAGCTGCCATGCGCGGTTGATATCCGCACCGACGGCCGGTGGGCCATCGCCCAGCAGCGGGCGATGCTCGACCTCACCGTGATAAATCGCCGCGCCGCCCAGCTGTACGCCAAGCGCACCGGCACCGCTGGACATGACCGGGCCGGCGTTCGGGCTGTCCCAAGCCGGCGCTTGCGCGCGCCAGCATTGCCACGCACGGCGCTTGCCTTGCAGGCCTGGTGCCAGCAGTACATAGGACAGCGCAGTCAATCGCGCCGGAATGTAATTGAGCGCATCATCAATGCGAGCCGCAGCACAGCCGAATTGCAGCAGGCGCGGCGTGCGGTAACCCCACATTGCGTCCAGCGTGTTCGCCATGCGGAACAGCACCGCACCAGGACCGCCGGCCACCATGAACCAGAACAGCGTGCCGAACACCGCGTCGTTACCGTTTTCCAGCAGCGACTCCGCACTGGCCTTGGTCAATTCAATCTCGCTGGCGCTGGTGGTATCGCGGCTGACGATGTACGAAGTCAGGCGGCGTGCATTGGGCAGATCGTTCTGTGCCAGCGCGTTGGCAATCGGGAGATTGTGCTCGCGCAGGCTGCGCAAGCCGAGGCAGAAATACAGCATCAGCGCATGCGCTGCCGCTTGCGCGGCGGGCAGCGCCAAAGTCCATATCAATAGCGCAGCCAACGCGGTCAAAGGCAGCACAGCCAGCGTCCACGCCAGCACGCCGCGCGCAAACCGCAGACTGCCGCGATTGAGGCGGCGTTCCAGCGCCATCGCCAGATTGCCGAAGCCGACCAGCGGATGCCAGCGTCGCACCTCGCCCCACCATAAATCGAGCAGCACGCCCGCCGCCATCAGCAGCGCGACGGCGGGAAAACTTAGTCCACCCAGCACGTTTATCCTTTTAAGACCAGCGGCAGGCCGGCGGCGACAAACACCGCGCGGTCGCAGATGGCGGCGACGGACTGGTTCAGTCGTCCCTGTTCATCCATGAAGCAGCGCGACACGGCGCCCATCGGCATGATGCCGAGACCAACTTCGTTCGACACCAGCACGACATCGCTGGCGCACTTGGTCAGCGCGCTGGCCAGCATGTCCTGCTGTTCGTGGAACAGCGCCGGCAGCGTGATGGTGCCGACGTCGGGATATTCATGGCCGCCGCTGAACAGCAGGTTGCTGAGCCAGAGCGTCAGGCAGTCCACCAGAATCAGGCGGTCAGGCGAGGACCAGCGCAGCAGCTGATTGCCCAGTGCCAGCGGCTCTTCCACCGTGATCCACTCGTGCGGGCGGCCGTCGCGGTGATGCGCGATGCGCGCCGCCATCTCCTCGTCGCCTGGCGTGGCGGTGGCGATGTAGACCACCTCCTTGCCGGAATCGGTGGCCAGGCGCTCAGCGTAGGCGCTTTTGCCGGATCGGGCGCCGCCCAGGACCAGTGTACGTGTCATGTCTCACTCCTTAAAAACAAGGCGGCGCTGGCCGCCGGATTGGATGCAAAGTAAGCGTGAAAATACGAAGCCGTCATCGACCCTACGCGGTACACAGCTTCGCCCTGTATAGCGGAGGGATGCTTGATAGTGTACGCGGCTGGCGCCACTTCGGTCGCCAGTTTCGAGTAGTGGAAGGTGTGGCCGCGCAGGACGCCCTGCGGCGTCTCCAGCCCTTGCGAGCCGAGGCCCGCAAGGCGTGGCTGCATTGCCACACTACCGGGCAGCAAGCCTGCCATGTTCCATACTTTGCCCGCCTGGTCGGCCAGCGTATCGGCCAGCGCCATCATGCCGCCGCATTCGGCGACGATAGGCATGCCGTTCGCATGCGCGGCGCGGATGGAAGCGATCCATTGCCCGGCCTGCGACAGCCGTTCCGCATGCAGCTCGGGATAGCCGCCCGGCAGGTAGACCGCATCGGCTTCCGCTGGCACGGCATCATCGGCCAGCGGCGAGAAGAATTTCAGTGTCGCGCCCATTGCGCGCAGCGTTTCAAGATTAGCCGGGTAGAGGAACATGAAGGCCGGGTCGCGCGCGACGGCGATGGTGATCCCAGCCAGCAGTGGTTCTTTGCCCGGCGTTGGTGCGGGGGCGATCTGCACCGGGCGGAGGCTGTCCCAGGCCGCCTGGTCGAACGTTAGCTGGTCGGCCAGATTATCAAGCAGTTGATCGATATCCTGCACTTCGCCCGGGAGCACCAGGCCCAGATGGCGCTCCGGCAGCGACTTTGCCTGCTTGGGCAAGGTGGCAAACAGCGGAATGTCGCGCAGCGAAGCCGCCACCATTTTGGCGTGACCTTCGCTGGCGACGCGGTTGGCAATCACACCTGCCATCTCCACCGGACCGTAGTCGCGCAGGCCGTGTACCAGCGCGCCGGCGGTTTGCGCCATCGCGCCGGCGTCGATCACCGCCATCACCGGCACGCCGAATTCGCGCGCCAGGTCGGCGGAGGAGGGCGTGCCGTCGTACAGGCCCATGACGCCTTCGATCAGGATCACGTCCGCTTCGGCGGCGGCTTGTGCCAGCTGGCGGCGGCACAGTTCATGACCGACCATCCACAGGTCGAGCGTATGAACCGGCGCACCGCTGGCGCGTTCCAGCAGCATCGGGTCGATGAAGTCCGGGCCGCACTTGAACACGCGCACCCGCTGGCCAAGCTTGACCAGCTTGCGCGCCAGCGCGGCGGTGACGGTGGTCTTGCCTTGTCCCGACGAGACGGCGGCAACCAGCAGTGCCTTTACCATTCGGTGCCCGCCTGCGCGCCGATGCCGGCCTTGAACGCATGCTTGACGACTTCCATTTCGGTGACCGTGTCGGCGATTTCGATCAGCTCCGGCGGCGCACCGCGGCCGGTGATGCAGACATGCTGCATTTGCGGACGCGCCAGCAATTCATTGATGACGGTATCCACATCGAGGTATTTGTATTTGAGGGCGATGTTCAGCTCATCGAAAATCACCAAGCCGACTTGCGGATCGGCGAGGAACTTCTTCGCCTGCTGCCATGCCAGTTGCGCCTTGGCGATATCGCGTTCGCGGTTCTGCGTCTCCCAGGTGTAGCCTTCGCCCATCGAGTGGAAACTGATCTCCTCCGGGAAGCGGCGCAGGAAGCGCTCTTCGCCGGTCTGCAGCGCGCCTTTGATGAACTGCACCACGCCGACCTTCATGCCGTGACCCATCGCACGGATGGCCATGCCGAAGGCGCTGGAGCTCTTGCCCTTGCCGTTGCCGGTGTTGACGATGATGATGCCGATCTGCTTGTCGGCCGCCGCGATCTTGGCGTCGATGATGGCCTTCTTGCGCTCCATGCGCACGCGGTGACGTTCGTTGATGTCGTCGCTCATTGTGAGTCCTCGTTGGGGATAAAGATACTGCGCTTGCCGTGCTTGATGACTTCGATCGGATGGCCGAGATATTCGCTGAGAATATCGGCCTGCATCACGTCGGCGGTGGTCCCGGCCAGCCAGCGGCCGTCGCCTTTCAATAACAGTGCGTGGGTGGAGACGCTGTGCGCCAGCGTCAGGTCGTGGCCGATCATCACTGCAGTCTTGCCCTGCTCGCGGCACAGGCGCGCGACGATATTCATCACACTGACCTGGTGCGCGAGATCCAAAGCGTTGGCCGGCTCGTCGAGCAGGAGCAGCGGCGTGTCCTGCGCCAGCATGGCTGCAATCGCCACGCGCTGGCGTTCGCCGCCAGACAAGGTGCGCACGTCGCGCGCGGCCAGGTCGGCCACTTCCATCGCTTCGAGCGATTTGATGGCGATGGCGTGATCGTCGCTGTCCTCCCAGTACCGGTTATCGTGATACGGATGGCGCGCCGACAGCACGGTTTCGATCACGCTGTAGGCAAAGGCGTCGCTGCGGCTTTGCGCGAGGAAGGCGCGCTGGCGCGCCAGTTCGGCCAGCGGCCACTCCGGCAGCGGACGGCCATCCAGCGCCACGTGGCCAGCTTCCGGCGCGCGCAGCCCGGCCAAGGCGCGCAGCAGGGTGCTCTTGCCGGCGCCGTTGCGGCCGATGACGCTCCAGCACTCGCCCTGGCGCACCTGCCATTCGAGATCCGACACCAGCTGGCGCTGGCCGGCGCTCAGGTAAAGTTTATGAGTACTGATCATCATTTACGCAGCCTGTGTAATTGATACAGGAAGACCGGCGCGCCGATCAGCGCCGTCACCACGCCGACCGGCAGCTGCTGCGGTGCGATGGCGGTGCGGGCCAGCGTGTCGGCCAGCAGCAGGAAGGAGCCGCCGGCCAGCGTCGCTGCCGGGATCAGGATGCGGTGATCGGGGCCGACCGCGAAGCGGCACGCGTGCGGCACGATCAGGCCGACGAAGCCGATGCTGCCGGCGCTGGTGACAGCGCTCGCGGTCAGCAGGCCGGAGACGAAGAACAAACCTTTGCGCAGCGCGCCCACGCGGATGCCCAGCGTGGCGGCGGCTTCGGCGTGCAAGGCCATCACATTCATGGCGCGTGCATTGCGCAGCGCGAACGCCAGCGCGGCGATCAGTACGATCCATGGCATCCAGCGGATCTGGGTGCCGGACAAGTCGCCGATCAACCAGAACACCATGCTGCGCAAGCGGCTCTCGGGCGTGATCGACAGCATCAGTGTCACCAGCGCCATGCAGGCGGAAGACAGGATGGCGCCGGTCAGCAGCAACAGCGACGTGCCGCCTTCGGCCGCCGTGCCGCCGCGCAGGTCGCGCCGGGCCAGCACATACAGCATCATGGAGACGGCCACCGCGCCGCCGAAGGCTGCAGCGTCGACCATCCACGCCGCGCACATGAACAGCAGCGCGGCCAATGCGCCAACCGAGGCGCCGGCGGACAGGCCAAGTACATAAGGATCGGCCAGCGGATTGCGCAACAGCGCCTGCATCATCACGCCCGCCAGCGACAGCGCGGCGCCGGTCACGAAAGCGGAGACCGCGCGGCTGGCGCGCAGGTCGAGCAGGGTGGCCGCCAGCGTCGAGGACTGGCCATGCAGCAGCTCATTGAGCGCGGCGGGAATATCGGAAAGAGGAATGGAGACCGAACCGGTCATGCCCGAGAAAATCAGGCTGGCAAACGCGAACAGCAGCAGCCCTGCAAGGGTGAGGGTGGCGCGTTGTCGCAGATTGCGGGAGAAAGAATGCATGCACTGCCTTCAAAAAAACTGCCGGGGAAGAAATCGTCCCCGGCAGGTTACACCATTATTTGTAGCCGTAACGGATGCCGGCAAACAGCTTGGAGCCAGGCGTTGCGTAATTGCGTGCGAGGTCGTACTGCTTGTCGCCGATGTTGTTCCAGCGGACCAGTGCCGACCAGTCACGGGAGATGGCGTAGGTCGCGTACAGGTTCACCAGGCCGTAGCCGCCGAGACGATTCTGGTTGGCCGCATCGTCGAAGCGGTCGCCGGAGAACGTCAGTTCAGCGCCGGCCGTCAGCGCGCCGATGCTGTAGTCCGCACTCACGTTGCCGTGTTTTTTCGAGCGGCGCTGCAGGCGGTTGCCGGTGATTTCATCCTTCGGATCCTGCAGGTCGATGCTGGCCTGCAGGTTGATGCCGGCCAGCTTGGTGGCGCCGGCGATGGTCACCCCTCCCAGCAGCGCCTTGTTGACGTTGTAGGCGCAGCTCGACTTTGGAACGCCGGTGTACGGACAAGGCGTAACGCTGACCAGCATGTCGGTCAGTTTGTTGTGATAGTAGTTCGCGCTCAGCGCGTTCACGCCGTCATCCCAGCGGATGCCGATTTCAGCGTTCTTGCCTTGTTCCGGCTTATTGGCGTCGTTGCCGTAGCCCGGGTAGTACAACTCGTTGTAGGTCGGCGCGCGGAAGCTGGTGCCGTAGCTCGCGGTGGCGCGCAGTTGCGAGGTGATGTCGTAGCCGTAGCCCAACGAGCCGGTGTTCTTCGAGCCGTACACCGAGTTGTCGCGGCGGATGGCGGCGCTCAGCAGGTTGGCGCCGCGGCGCGCATTGTAAGAGGCGGCCCAGGAGTTGGTGCTGCGGTCGCGGTTCAGCGCATTCGAACCGTTGGTCGACACTTCTTCCTTGCGATGATCGTACAGCACTTGCAGCACGTCTTCGCCGATGCGGATATCGTTTTGCAGCGTGATGTCGGTCTGCTTGGTGTCGATGCGCGAGTAATCCGAGGCGGCGGCGCTGCCCCAGTTCTGGCCCTTGTCGCGGCTCTCCGCGTACTGCAACAGTGTGTCGACGTTCGGCAGGAATTTGGCTTTGCCGTAGACGGCGGCGGTATCCAGCGAGGCTTTGCTGCGCACGTCATAGGCGGAGGCGCCGTTGTCGTACTGCGATTCCAGTTTGCTGTGCAAGAACAGCGCCCCGGCTTCATAGCCTGGTGCGATCTGCAGGCCGAATTGGCCGGAAGCGTTTTCCTTGTCATAGCCATCGCGGTCCGCGTTGTAGCCGCGGGCGCCGGGGCGGGTGGCCGAGAAGCTATCCGATTTTTCCTTGCCCGCGCTGATGGCGTAGCTGACGCTGTGCTCACCCCCGGTGGCGCCGGACAGGGTGGCGTCGGCTTCGCGCGTCTTGTCGCTGCCGTAGCCGGCGAAGGCGGTCACGTTTGGCGCGCCCTTGCCCTTCTTGGTGAAGATCTGGATCACGCCGCCGATGGCGTCGGCGCCGTACAGGGAGCTCAGTGGGCCGTAGACCACTTCGATATGGTCGATGGCGGTCAGCGGGATGGCGCTCCAGTTGGCCGCGCCGGTGGTGGAGGAGGCGATGCGCACGCCGTCCACCAGCACCAGGCTTTGGTTGCTGTTGGCGCCACGGATGAAGACACTGGACGCCGTGCCGGCGCCACCGTTGCGGGCGATCTCGATGCCGCGCTGACGCTGCAGCAGGTCGACGATGGAGCCTGCGCCCGATTCGGAAATCTGCTCGGCGCTGATGGTGACGGTGTCGCTGATGACGTTGGCCAGCGGCTGCGGCATGCGGGTGGCGGTGACTACGATGGTGTCGGTCGGTTCGGCGTGCGCGTAGCAGGCAGCCATTGCCAATGCCAGCGACGTCAGGGCCGCTGGACGGGAAATACGAAAGGTCATGATCATTTTCTGTTAATAGCAACCGGCCGACGTCCCCGTAAGCCAATTGTGAACAGAAGCGAGGTACGCTTCGCTTCCACCTGATTTGGCCGGTATCCGGGCTAACAAGTCGGACCGTCTGACCTTCCCATGCCGAGGCACAGTGGTGTTGAGAGGCGGTTTGTCGCGTACAGCGGCGACGCTTGTTTACCGTTGCGGGGGCAGCACACGTTGGCTCGTTACAGAGCTTCGTGTTTCCCGTTTAACTGCGCATCTGAACAGACGCGCGAGCACCAAAACCTGTCCATTATACGGGTTTAAAGCGTCAAAGTGGAGCCGTAGGGGATTTGATGGGCGGTTTGCGCGGCTTGCAGCGCCATCTCTGCAGGCGCCAATCCGGCATGGCGGGCGGTCAGCAGGCGCATGGTTCCGGCGTGGCAGATGATGATGGCGTCGCCGTGTAGTTCGCTGTAGAAGGCGTCGATGCGCTCGGCCACTTGCAGCACGCTTTCGCCGCCACCGGGGCGGTAGTGGGCCATGTCGGCGGCCCAGGCATCGATGGCGGCGCGCGGGATAGTGTCCCACGGCTGCATCTCCCAGTCGCCGAAGTGCATCTCGGCGAGGCGGGCGTCGTAGCGGATGTTGTCGCCCAGGCGCGCGGCCAGTTCGGCGCAGCGGCGCAGGGGGCTCGAGTAGATCGGCAGGCCGGCGGGAAGGTGCAGCGTGGCCAGCGTGTGTTCGAGCTGCCCCGGTGCGATGGCGAGATCGGTGCTGCCGTAGCAGACGCCCGGCGCGACCAGTGGTTGTGGGTGACGGACCAATACCAGCTTCATCGCGGCAGGGTGGCCAGCGCGCACAGGTAGAACATCACTTCCGTCACCTGCTGTACCGCGCCGAGACAATCGCCGGTATAGCCACCGATGCGGCGCACGAATTTGCGTGCCAGCCAAAGGGTGGCGATGGCGGCGGCCACCAAGCCGGCGGCCAGCACGGTAACGGACAGCCAGTTCAGCGCAATCACCGCCACCGCAGGCAGGGCAGCGGTAAGCGCCGCGATCAGGAATTCGGCGCTGCTCATTTTCTGCGCCAGCGGTTTGGCTTTGCCTTCGGCGCGTGCGTAGTCGAGGCGCCAGATCAGCGAAGTCGCCATCAAACGCGAAAGCGGATGCGCCGCCAGCAGCGCGCCGATGGCGGCCAGCGGCGGCAGCATGGACAGTGTGGTCAGCTTCAGCGCCAGCATGCAGATAGTGCCGATGGCGCCGTACGCGCCGATACGCGAATCCTTCATGATCTCCAGCACGCGCTCCGGTGTCATGCCGCCGCCGAAGCCATCGCACATGTCGGCAAAGCCGTCTTCATGGAAGGCGCCGGTGGCGTAGATGCCGACAGCGGTAGAGATAATCACGGCGACGGGGGCAGGCAGCAGCCACGCGGCGAGTGCATAGGCACTGGCGGTGATGAGCGCCACCACCACGCCCACCAGTGGAAAGTAGCGCGAGGCCTGATTCAGCCAAGCAGGGTCAAAGCCTACCCAGCCCGGAATCGGCAGCCGGGTAAAGAACTGCAGCGCGGTGAAGAACAGGCGGAGTTGATGCATTATTCCGACTTCTCGCTGACCTGTGCCGATTCGAAGGTCGCCATCTGGTTCAGGAAGTTGACGGCGGCATGCAGTAGCGGCAGGGCCAGCGCGCAGCCGGTGCCTTCGCCGAGACGCAGGCCGAGATTCAGCAGTGGCTTGGCGCCCAGCGCGGATAGCATCTGCTGGTGGCCGTTCTCATTGGAGCAGTGGGCGAATACGCAGTAGTCGAGAATCGCAGGCTGCATGCGCGCGGCGACCAGCAGCGCGCTGGTGACGATGAAGCCATCGATCAGCAGTACCTTGCGCAGCTCGGCCGCCTTCAGCATGGCGCCGGCCATCATCGCGATTTCCAGTCCGCCGAAAGTGGCCGGCACATCGAGCGGCTCGGTGGCACCGGCGTGTTTGGCGACGGCCGCCTCGATCACGCGTTGCTTGTGCAGGATGCCTTCCACTGACAAGCCAGTACCGGCACCGACGCATTGCGCCACCGGGACGCCGGTCAGCTTGTGCATCAGTGCTGCTGCGGCGGTGGTATTACCGATGCCCATTTCGCCAAAGCCGACCACATTGCCTTCCAGTTCAGCGGCCAGCGCCATGCCCGCGGCCAGCGCGGTGTCGCACAGGTCGCGGCTCATGGCCGGTTCTTGCGCGAAGTTACGGGTGCCGTGGGCCAGCTTGCGGTCGGTCAGGCCGTCGCGCGGGCCGAAGTCGTGATTGACGCCGGCGTCGAGCACGCGCAGCGCACAATTGTTCTGCGCGGCGAAGACATTAATCGCGGCGCCTCCGGCAAGGAAGTTCTCCACCATCTGCCAGGTCACGTCCTGCGGATAGGCGGAGATGCCTTCGGCCACCACGCCGTGATCGGCGGCGAACACTAATATGGCCGGCTGCCTGATCGCGATGTCGCGGGTGTTCTGTATCAGGCCGATTTGCCTGGCCAGTGCCTCCAGCACGCCCAGGCTGCCCAGCGGCTTGGTCTTGTTATCAATAGCGCGGTCGAGTTGCACGGCCAGAGCTTCGTTATGAGTAGGGGAGATGAACATGAGGCAGTTTATGGATCGAAAGATTTATTATTTTACCTCTTGCCAAAGCAGCGAGCGGCTTGCTATAGTTCTGTCCCTCGCAAGACACCGCATACGCTGCAAAGCGAAACGAAGAAAAAGCGAGGGGTTGACGAGATAAACGAAACACTTCATAATCTCGCTTCTGTGCTGATGAACACAACGCTTCAACAGCAAGCAATACCGGTCTTTAAAAAATTACAGTCGATAAATGTGGGCG
>Ga0105244_10002703_pt1 | contig 13261 bp, 11 predicted proteins | sample KBSM44metaG_FD_80423 | JGI IMG/M metagenome (GOLD analysis project Ga0105244, IMG submission 80423) | Miscanthus rhizosphere microbial communities from Kellogg Biological Station, Michigan, USA - KBS M4-4 metaG | ecosystem: Host-associated > Plants > Roots > Rhizosphere > Soil | place...
GCCGCCGCGTAGTGGCTGTGCTCCTGCCAGCCATATACGCCACCGGCAATCGACGAGATCGCCACCAGCGCGCCGCCTTCACGCATATGCCGTGTCGCCGCGCGGAAGGTGCGCATCACCCCCGTCAGGTCGACATTGAGCATCTCGTCCCACAGCGCATCGGTCATCTCCAGCAACGGTGCGCGGCGCAACAAGCCGGCGTTGGCCACCGCGTAATCCAGCCGGCCAAAGTGCTGCACAGCCTGCTCGGCCAGCGCATTCACCGAGGCGCTGTCGCCCACGTCCAGGGGCAGCATGAGGCACTCGCCGCCCGCCCCTTCCACCAAGCCCACGGTGGTGTGCGGGTCGTGAGGATCGGCCGGGTAATACCCGCCGACCACCGCCACGCCCTTTTGCGCATAGGCCACGGCGAGGGCTTGGCCGATGCCGCTGGCGGCGCCGGTAATCAAGGCAACTTTACGGCTCATCATTCACTCCTTACTGAACGGTTTCCGGACGCACATGGCGGGCGGCAAACATCAAGGCGCCGGACAAGAAGCACGGCAGTGCACCGAACCACAGCGCGGCGGTCTGCCAGTCGCTGCCGGCCGACAGCACCTGGGTGGCGCCAAAGCCTGCGACCACTGCGCCGATCGGGCCCATGGCATGGATGATCGCGCCCCCGGTGGCGCGGATGCTGGTGGGGAAACTTTCACTGATGAAGAACAACGCCGCCGAATACGGGCCGATCAGGAAGAACAGGCCCAGGCTGTACAGCCCGACCACCATCGCCATGTTGCTCGGGCCGAACAGCATGCCGGCGAACGACAGCCCGCCGAGCATCCAGCCCAGGCCGATCACGTTGCGACGGCCGATCTTGTCGCCCATCCAGCCGTGGCTGAGATAACCGCAGTACCCGACCAGGTTGGACAGCACGAGGATGATCAGCGAGTTCTCGAACGAGATGTGGTGCACGCTGACGATCACCGACGTGCCCAACACGCTGAACACCTGGATCGCTGCCCAGTTGAGCAGCAGCGCTGCGCCGATCACCAACGTGGCGCGACGGGCCGGGCCACGGAACGCCGCCTTGAGGCCGGCCTTGCTGTGTTCGTCGTAGTCGACGCCGTAGGTCACGGCGACGTTTTGCGCTTCTTTCACCGCGCCGCTTTTACGCAGCTCGCTGATGCGCTGGTGGATCTGGAACTGCGGGCTCTCCTTGAGCTTGCGCGCCATGATCGCAATCACGATGGCTGGGATCGCGGCGAAGATGAAGCAGCCCTGCCAGCCGATGATCGGCAGCAACAGCGCGGTCAAGCCGGCAGCAATCAACGCACCCACCGGCCAGCCGCCCTGCACCAGGCTGTAGATGAAGCCACGGCGCTTGGTCAGGCGCGGGTCTTCCGAGGCGCCGTACAGCTCACTCAGATACGTGGCGTTGACGGTTTCCTCGGCATAACCCAGGCCACCCAACGAACGGATCAGAATCAGCGGTGATTTGCCCCACGCGCCGCCGATTGCCGTCAACGCCGAGCACAGCGCTGAACCGGCCACGGTGAAGATGATGCCTTTGCGCCGACCCAGCTTGTCGACGACCGGGCCAATGGCAAAGGCGACCACCGCCGTGCCCACGGCGACCCAGGTTGCAATTTCAGCCTGCTCTACTTCACCCCAGCCAAAGTGCCGGCCGATCTCCGGCAGCAGGGTGCCAAACAGGATGAAGTCATACACCGCAAACACCCAGGCGAAGAACGCGATCCAGGTGGCGAAGCGCACTTCCTGGGACGTCAGTTGCCGGGGTTTCCAGCCGGTCAGGTCAAGCTTGTTGTAGATGGACATGGGTTGCGCCTCAGGGGTGGAAGCATGGGGGTCAGGTACGGGGTTGGCGGCAGATAAAGTCGTCGGCGATTTCGTCGAAGGTGACGAAGCGCACGCCGGCATGGCTCTGGATATGCTCGATCAGACGCTCAAGCATCAGCAGCACTTGCGGGCGGCCGGACACGTCCGGGTGAATGGTCATGGTGAACACCGCGTGTTCGTGTTCGCGGTAGACCCAGTCGAACTGGTCGCGCCACATTTCTTCGAGGTGGCGCGGGTTGACGAAGCCGTGGCTGTTGGGGGCTTTCTTGATGAACATCATCGGCGGCAGGTCGTCGAGGTACCAGTTGGCGGGGATCTCCACCAAGTCGGTTTCTTCGCCGCGCACCAGGGGTTTCATCCAGGTGTCGGGGTGTTGGCTGTAGTCGATCTTGGTCCAGCTGTCGCCCTTGCGCACGTAGTAGGGATGAAAGTCGTTGTGCATCAGGCTGTGGTCGTACTTGATGCCTTTTTTCAGCAGCAGCTCGTTGGTGACCTTGCTGAACTCCCACCATGGCGCGACGTAACCAGTGGGGCGTTTGCCAGTGACCTGGGTGATCAGCTCGATGGATTTATCCAGGACGATTTCTTCCTGCTCGGCCGTCATGGCGATGGGGTTTTCGTGGCTGTAGCCGTGCACGCCGATTTCGTGGCCGGCGTCGGCCACGGCTTTCATCTGCTCGGGGAAGGTTTCCATCGAGTGGCCAGGAATAAACCAGGTGGTGCGCAGGCCGTAGCGCTCGAACAATTTGAGCAGGCGCGGCGCGCCGACTTCACCGGCGAACAGGCCGCGGGAGATGTCGTCCGGCGAGTCTTCGCCGCCGTAGGAACCGAGCCAGCCGGCGACGGCGTCAACGTCGACGCCGAATGCACAGAGAATGTCTTTAGCCATGGTGTGTCTCCTTAAACGTTGAGTACGGATTCGACGGACAACGCGGCGCGCAACAGGCGAGCGTCCTCCCCCGTCGGGGCACTGAGCAGCAGCCCGGTGGGCAGGCCCCCGGCATCGCGGCCGCTGGGCAGGGTCACGCCGGGCATGTCGAGCAAACTGCCCGGCATGGTCAGGCGCAGGGTGGCGAGGTTGGTGGTGACGAAGAGGTCATCGTCGGCTTCCAGCGGTGCCAGCGGCGGCGCCACGTGGGCGACGGTCGGGGTGATGAGCACGGCGCCGTCGAGGTCATCGACCAGTTGTTGCTGCAGGCGCTGGCGTGCGTCCATCAGGTGCAGCAGTTGGCTGGCGGGCAACGCACGCGCGGCTTCGAGGCGACGGCGCACGCGAGGGTCGAGCTGTTCGGCGTCGGCGCTGTCGAGCAAGGCTTCATGCAAGGCGAAGGCTTCGAAGGAGCCGAGCCAACCCTGGCTTTTGATCAACGCCAGAGTGGCCTGGAACGTGGCCGATGGGCGCACCTCTACCAGGGCGCCGTGGGCTCGCAATCGGTCAACCGCGCGCAGCAGGTTGTTGCGCACGGCCGGCTCGATGTCTTCCAGGGCGCCTTGTTCAAGCACAAAACGCTGGCCCTTGAGGCTGCGCGCGCTGTGGGTGTGGGCACGGCCGTGAAGCAGGTCATCGATGGCCAAGGCATCGCGCACGCTGTGGGTCAGCGGGCCGAGGCTGTCGAGGGTGTGGGCCAGGGGAAACACACCGTCGCGGCTGTAGCGTCGACTGCTGCTGCGGTACCCCACCAGGCCACTGCGCGCGGCGGGAATGCGGATTGAGCCTGCCGTGTCGGTGCCCATGGCGATGGGCACGATCCCGGCGGCCACGGCAACGGCCGACCCGGAGGAAGAGCCACCGGGAATACGCGGTTGGTCGCTCCCGTGGGGATTGTGCGGCGTGCCGAAATGCGGGTTCAGGCCCAGGCCGGAATACGCCAGTTCGCTGAGGTTGGTCTTGCCCACGCTGACCATCCCGGCGCGGCACAACAGGCCTACCGTGGGCGCATCCAGCAAAGCCTGGGGCGCATGACGACGGTAGGCGGCGCCGGCCGTGGTGATGCTGCCGGCCATGTCGAACAAATCCTTCCAGGCCAGCGGCACACCGTCGAACACACTCAACGGCTGCCCGGCTCGCCAGCGGGCGGCGGCGGCTTCGGCTTCACGGCGGGCGCGCTCGGCGGTCAGGGAAATAAACACGCCTGGGCAGCGACTCGCTTGATCGAGCGCCTGTTCGAGGGCCTGCACCGGGTCGCTGCGACCGCTGGCAAAAGCCTCGGCCATGGAAGTGGCGTCTGACATCAAGATGACCCTCAAAAAACGTACATATTAATAAAATGTACATTTTACAAAGGCAGCTTTCGTGCCAGTCTCTGCCAAACAGATTTTGCGCTGCTCAGGTTTTGGGCCTTGAGCTACGGGATAGATGGTTTCAAGCCAGGCAAAAAAATCTTGCCGGGGCATCGCAAAGCGACTTCAATGAAATAATGTATCTTTTATTAATAAGTACATTTTGGTGCAAAAAAGTAACATCCCCATCGGCAAGGCCCCAAATAAGTGCCACTGACGTGGCGCAGAGTGACAGGCACGACTTATGAGAGAATCCCCGGCCACCGTCCTACATGCCTCAGAGAAACCGATGAAAGCAGTGTCCACCTCGGCCTCCCGTTACGCGATGATTCACCAGGTTCTGCGTGATGCGATCGTCAATGGCACTGCCCGCCACGGCCTGGTGTTGCTCGAAGCGCCGCTGGCCGAGCTGTTCGGCACCAGCCGCGTGCCGGTGCGCAGGGCCCTGGATTTGCTGCATGACGAAGGCCTGATCTGCCGCTTCAATGGCCGGGGTTACCTGATCAACCCAGAAGGCTTGGCGATGGAGCCGCTGCGCCTGCCATTGAGCCATGCCCACCTGGGCCTGGATGGCGAGCAGGACTTGGTGGACACTCGGCCGCTGGGCGAGCGCATCGTCGAGGAGATCGGCGCGGCGCTGTCCACCTGCATCGCTTTCGGCCATTACCGCCTGGATGAACAAGCCGCCGCCGACCACTACGGGGTCAGCCGCGCGGTGGTGCGTGAGGCATTGATGCGCTTGCGCGACCGTGGCCTGGTGGAAAAAGAGCCCTACTCCCAATGGCTGGCCGGGCCGTTGACCGCACGGGAAGTCACCGAAGACTACGAACTGCGCGCCTGCCTGGAACCCGAAGCGTTACGCCAGAGCGCGCCCAACCTGGACCGCGAGTTGCTCGAAGCCATGTTGCAACGCGTGCGGGATGCCCAGGACAGCCCCCACTGCAGCCTGGAAGCCATCGAGCAGATCGAAGAAGACCTGCACCAACGCTGCCTGGCCGGCTTGCAAAACCGCAAGATTGCCGCGCTGATCCGCCAGGGCCAGAGCCCGATGATCATCAGCCGGATTTTCTACCGTTTGCTGGGAATCGGTGCCGACCCTGCCATGTTGGCCGAACATCGCTTGATTCTGGAGTTGCTGCTGCATGGGGCGTTTGATGCGGCAGCGTTGAACCTGCGCGAGCATTTGCAGCGGGCCAGGCAGCGGATGTTGCAGCGGTTGAAGGTGTTGTCGGTATTGCCCGAACAGCCGCTGCCCAGCTACCTGCACAAAATCAGCTGACTCAACGCTCCTACAGTCAATATCATGCAATTTGTTGCTAACTGCTCAACGCCATTGAAACCACCGCTGCGCCGCCCCATCTAACCTCCATACTTCCTTATGCAGGTGCCCCATGAGCGACCAGCAAGCCTTACCTGATTACGACCTGAACGACTACGCCGACCCCGAAAACGCAGAAACCCCTTCGTCGAACACCGGCCTGGCGCTGCCTGGGCAGAACCTGCCCGACAAGGTCTACATCATCCCGATCCACAATCGCCCGTTCTTCCCGGCCCAAGTGCTGCCGGTGATCGTCAATGAAGAACCCTGGGCCGAAACCCTGGAGCTGGTGAGCAAGTCCGACCACCACTCCCTGGCCCTGTTCTTCATGGAGACGCCGCCAGAAGACCCGCGCCATTTCGACACCTCCGCCCTGCCGCTGTACGGCACGCTGGTGAAGGTGCATCACGCCAGCCGCGAGAACGGCAAGCTGCAATTCGTCGCCCAGGGCCTGACCCGGGTGCGCATCAAGACCTGGCTCAAGCACCACCGCCCGCCGTACCTGGTGGAAGTCGAATACCCGCACCAGCCCTCCGAGCCGACCGATGAGGTCAAGGCCTACGGCATGGCGCTGATCAATGCGATCAAGGAACTGCTGCCCCTCAACCCGCTGTACAGCGAAGAGTTGAAGAACTACCTCAACCGCTTCAGCCCCAACGACCCGTCGCCACTCACCGATTTCGCCGCCGCGCTGACCTCGGCCACCGGTAACGAGTTGCAGGAAGTGCTGGACTGCGTGCCCATGCTCAAGCGCATGGAAAAAGTGCTGCCGATGCTGCGCAAGGAAGTCGAGGTTGCGCGCCTGCAAAAGGAAATCTCCGCCGAGGTGAACCGCAAGATCGGCGAGCATCAGCGCGAATTCTTCCTCAAGGAACAGCTCAAAGTCATCCAGCAGGAGCTGGGCCTGACCAAGGACGACCGCAGCGCGGACGTCGAGCAGTTCGAGCAGCGTCTGGTGGGCAAAGTGCTGCCGACCCAGGCGCAAAAGCGCATCAGCGAAGAGATGAACAAGCTGTCGATCCTGGAAACGGGCTCGCCGGAATACGCCGTGACGCGCAACTACCTGGACTGGGCCACCTCGGTGCCGTGGGGCGTGTATGGCGAGGACAAGCTCGACCTGAAACACGCGCGCAAGGTGCTGGATAAACACCACGCGGGCCTGGACGACATCAAGAGCCGCATCCTCGAATTCCTGGCGGTGGGTGCCTACAAAGGTGAGGTCGCCGGTTCCATCGTGCTGCTGGTCGGCCCGCCCGGCGTGGGCAAGACCAGCGTCGGCAAATCCATCGCCGAGTCCCTGGGGCGGCCGTTCTATCGCTTCAGTGTCGGCGGCATGCGCGACGAAGCCGAGATCAAGGGCCATCGCCGCACCTACATCGGCGCCCTGCCGGGCAAGCTGGTGCAGGCGCTGAAAGATGTGGAGGTGATGAACCCGGTGATCATGCTCGACGAGATCGACAAGATGGGCCAGAGCTTCCAGGGCGACCCGGCGTCGGCGCTGCTGGAAACCCTGGACCCGGAGCAGAACGTCGAATTCCTCGACCACTACCTGGACCTGCGCCTGGACCTGTCCAAGGTGCTGTTCGTGTGCACCGCCAACACCCTGGACTCCATTCCCGGGCCGTTGCTGGACCGTATGGAAGTGATTCGCCTGTCGGGCTATATCACCGAAGAAAAAGTCGCCATCGCCAAGCGCCACCTGTGGCCAAAGCAGCTGGAAAAAGCCGGTGTGGCGAAAAACAGCCTGACCATCAGCGACGGCGCCCTGCGTGCATTGATCGACGGCTATGCGCGGGAAGCCGGGGTGCGACAGCTGGAGAAACAGCTGGGCAAGCTGGTGCGCAAGGCGGTGGTCAAACTGCTGGATGAGCCGGACTCGGTGATCAAGATCGGCAACAAGGACCTGGAAAGCTCACTGGGCATGCCGGTGTTCCGCAACGAGCAGGTCTTGTCTGGCACCGGCGTCATCACCGGGCTGGCCTGGACCAGCATGGGCGGCGCCACCCTGCCGATCGAGGCCACGCGCATTCACACGCTCAACCGGGGCTTCAAGCTCACCGGACAATTGGGTGAAGTGATGAAGGAGTCCGCCGAAATTGCCTACAGCTACATCAGCTCGAACCTGAAGTCGTTCGGCGGTGATCCGAAGTTCTTCGACGAAGCCTTCGTGCACCTGCACGTGCCGGAAGGTGCCACGCCTAAAGACGGCCCGAGCGCGGGCGTAACCATGGCCAGTGCGTTGCTGTCGCTGGCGCGTAACCAACCGCCGAAGAAAGGCGTGGCCATGACCGGTGAGCTGACGTTGACCGGGCATGTACTGCCGATTGGCGGGGTGCGCGAGAAGGTGATTGCGGCGCGGCGCCAGAAGATTCATGAGCTGATCTTGCCAGAGCCGAACCGTGGCAGTTTTGAAGAGTTGCCGGAGTACCTGAAGGAAGGCATGACCGTGCACTTTGCCAAGCGCTTTGCGGATGTGGCGAAGGTGCTGTTCTGATAACGCTCTAGTGCCTGATCTGGCCTCTTCGCGAGCAAGCCCGCTCCCACAGTTGACCGCGTCCATCTTTGGAATACGGTCGAATGTGGGAGCGGGCTTGCTCGCGAAAGCGCCAGCCCATTCAACACAAATCTCCCTCTTGTCACACCTTGTCTCATCTTCGGTTATGCTCGCCGTTCGTCGTGAATGAACGGAGCCCCCATGACCGCTGCCCGCCTGCTTCTCCCCCTGAGCCTTGCCCTGCTGGCTGCGTGCGCCAGTGCGCCGAAACAGAACGTCACCGTGGAAGACCAGAGCGCCTGTCCGCTCCAGCTCAAAAACGGGCAAAACTTGATCCTCACCCTGCCCAGCAACCCCACCACCGGCTACCGCTGGGCCATCCAGGATTCCGCCGGGGGCGTGCTGCGCGCCTTGAGCCCCGAGGTCTACAGCAGCTCGGAGTCCGGCGTCGTCGGCGGTGGCGGCCAGTCCACCTGGCGCTTCCAGGCGTTTGCGACCGGCCAGGGCCGTTTGCGCCTGACCTCCCAACAACCTTGGGAGCCGGAAGCCGAACCTGCCGAATCCTTCGACTGCGCCATCACGGTGAACTGATATGCCTTGGCTGATTCTTGCGTTGATGGGCGCCGGTACTTTTATCTACGGCCTGACCACCCATGCGACCTTGCTGTGCTTGCTGGTCAAACCGCTGCCAGTATTGGCGCTGCTCGGTTGGCTGCACGACGCACCGCCCACTGACTATCGACGCTGGATCAGCCTGGGGCTGATTTTTTCCCTGGTGGGCGATGTGTTACTCGCCTGGCCGGGCGACCTGTTTATCTTTGGCCTGGGCGCCTTTCTGTTCGCCCACTTGGCGTACCTCAAGGCTTATTTCAGTGACTGCCGCCGCCTGGCGCTGCTGCCGTTGGTGTTGGCCCTGGCCGTGGGTGCAGTGCTGTTGAGCATCCTGGTTTCCCACGGCCTGGGCGATTTGCTGATACCGGTGGTGGTTTACGCCACCGTGATCACCGCCATGCTCTGGCGTGCGCTGGCACGCCTGGGCAGCGGCGTGCCAAAGCGCTCGGCGGCCTTGGCGGCAGCGGGCGCGGCGTCGTTTGTGTTTTCCGACACGCTGATTGGGATCAACCGTTTCGTCGTGGCATTCGAGGCTGCGCCCTATTTGCTGATCACCACCTATTGGCTGGGGCAGTGGGGTATCACTGCATCGGCGTTCCATCAGACAACCCGCGCACACGAGGGCCAAGTTGGCTAAAATGCCGGCCTTTCCCCATCAATGCCGGAACAACCGTGAGCAAAGAACCCGATCGCCTATTCGCCCAGCCCCTGACCCAGGTGCCGGACTTCGCCTTTAACGAGGACGTGGTGCGGGTGTTCCCGGACATGATCAAGCGCTCGGTGCCGGGTTATCCGACCATCGTCGAAAACCTCGGGGTGCTCGCCGCCCAATTCGCCCAACCCAACAGCGTGCTCTACGACCTGGGGTCGTCCCTGGGCGCGGTGACCCAAGCCTTGCGCCGCCATGTGCGCACCGACGGTTGCCGGGTGATCGCAGTGGATAACTCGGCGGCGATGGTCGAGCGCTGCCGCGAATACCTCAATGGCCAGGACTCGATGTTCCAGGAGCTGTTGCCGGTTGAGGTGATCGAGGGCGATATCCTCGCGCTGCAGTTTCAGCCGGCCTCGGTGGTGGCACTGAACTTCACCCTGCAATTCATCGCGCCCGATGAGCGCCTCGCGTTGCTGTCGCGCATTCGTCAGTCATTGCTGCCGGGCGGTGCGCTGATCCTGTCGGAGAAGCTGCGCTTCAATGACCCCGAAGAGCACGCCTTGCTCACCGACCTGCATATCGCGTTCAAACGCGCCAACGGCTACAGCGAACTGGAAATCGCCCAGAAGCGCAGCGCCATCGAAAACGTCATGAAGCCCGACAGCCTCGAAGAACACCGCGAACGCCTGCTGGCGGCCGGGTTCTCGAAAGTCGTGCCGTGGTTCCAGTGTCTTAACTTTGCCTCGTTGATTGCCTTGCCATGATTGATCTGTCCCCCCTTGCCCGCCATTTGGTCGGCACTCCCCTGGCCGTCTGGGCCCAGGGCCTGCAAGCGCAACTCGATAGCAAGATGGAGAAAGGTCATGGCGACCTGGAGCGCTGGCAGAGTGCGCTGGATGCGTTGCCGAAAATCCAGCCCAGTGACGTGGATTTGCTGGGTGGCCTGACCCTCGACACCGACTGCGACGACGACACCCGCGCACAAATGCGCACCGCGCTGATGGGCCTGAGCCCGTGGCGCAAGGGCCCGTTCAACCTGTTCGGCGTGCACGTGGACACCGAATGGCGCTCTGACTGGAAGTGGTCGCGGGTGGCACCGCACTTGAACCTCAAGGGCAAGCGCATCCTCGATGTGGGCTGCGGCAACGGCTACTACATGTGGCGCATGCTCGGCGCCGGTGCCGACAGCGTGATTGGCGTTGATCCGAACTGGTTGTTCTTCTGCCAGTTCCAGGCGGTTCAGCGTTACCTGTCAGAACCCAAGGCCTGGCATTTGCCGTTCCCGTTTGAGGACCTGCCGAGCAATCTGGAAGGCTTCGACACCGTGTTTTCCATGGGCGTGTTCTACCACCGCCGTTCGCCCATCGAACATCTACTCGCGCTGAAAGACACCTTGGTCAAGGGCGGCGAACTGGTGCTGGAAACCCTGGTGGTGGAAGGTGATCAGCAGCAGGTGCTGGTGCCGGAAGACCGTTATGCGCAGATGCGCAACGTGTGGTTCCTGCCGTCGGTGCCGGCGCTGATGCTGTGGCTGCGCCGTGCGGGCTTCAGTGATGTGCGTTGCGTGGATGTGAGCGTGACGACGGTCGAGGAACAGCGCGGGACGGAGTGGATGAAGTATCAGTCACTGAGTGACTTCCTGGACCCGCAAGATCACAGCAAGACGATCGAAGGGCTGCCGGCGCCGATGCGGGCGGTGATCATCGCCAAGAAATAACCCCACGCCATCTGAATAAATGGAGATCAACGGTGGGAGCTGGCTTGCCTGCGATGGCATCACCTGGGTTTGCCTGACCTACCGAGGTGTCTGCATCGCAGGCAAGCCAGCTCCCACAGGGGTATGCGGTATCAGGTGGCTTGTGGTTTGGCGCGGCGGGCCTTGAAGAATTCGCTGAGTACGGTGCCGCACTCCTCGGCCAGTACGCCACCTTCAAACAGCACCTTATGGTTGAGAAAGCCTTGGGTAAAAAACTGCCCCTGGCTCTGCACAATCCCCGCCTTGGGCTCCAGTGCGCCGTACACCACCCGCGCAATCCGCGAATGCACGATCAGGCCGGCGCACATGCTGCACGGCTCCAGCGTCACATACAGCGTGCTGCCCACCAACCGGTAATTGCTGATGGCTTGCGCGGCGGCGCGGATGGCGACCATCTCGGCATGGGCGCTGGGGTCGTTGCCGCTGATGGGGCAATTGAAGCCCCGGCCGATGATTTCACCGTCCTGCACCAGCACCGCACCCACGGGCACTTCGCCCAGCGCGGCGCCTTGGGCGGCGAGGGCCAGGGCTTCGCGCATGAAGTCCTGGTCGCGGCTGCGGTCGATGATGGCGGCGGGGCGAAACTGGCGCATCACGCCACCTCGATGGCGGCCATCAGGCCGGTTTCCATGTGGTCGATCACGTGGCAGTGGAACATCCACACCCCCGGGTTATCCGCCACCAAGGCCACGCGGGCACGTTCGTTCTTGCCCAGCAGGTAGGTGTCGGTGAAATACGGGATCACCGTGTGGCGGTTTGAGGCGATCACCTTGAAGCTCATGCCGTGCAAGTGGATCGGGTGCTGGTACTGGGTCATGTTCTTCAATTCGAAAATGTAGCTCTTGCCCTTCTCCAGCTTGGCAATCGGGCGGTCGGCGCAGGTCTTGTCGGTGATGTCCCAAGCCTTGCCGTTGATCTGCCACAGGCTGGGCGGCTTGCCGTTGTCGGTATCGACCGACACCGAGCCCACCCATTCGAAATTGAAGTTGAGTTTCTCGGCATTGGCCAGGTCGGGCTCGGCAATCGGGTTGGCGGGCAACGCGGGTGGCCATTCGGTAGGCGCATCGGCATTGGCCACCGACCGGAAGGTGCCCAGGCGCACCGGGCCGTTGCGGATCGACAGTTCCTCGCCGGCCGCCGGCGCCTTGATCGCCAGGCAGATGCGCATGCCGGGGCCGAGCCAGTATTCCTTGCCCAGTGGGCGCGGCTCGATGGGGTTGCCGTCCAGCGCGTAGATCTGCGCTTCGACATCCGGAATGTTGATGCGATAGGTCAGGGTGTTGTCGAGGTTAAGCAGGCGTACGCGGGTGATGTGCCCGGCCGGCAAGTCGATGACCGCCTGGGACACACCATTGATGGTCGACAAGCGCCCGGCCGTGCCGCCGCGTGCTGCCTCACGGGGCACGCTGAACGCGACAAAGGCGCCCTCCTCGTCCACGTGCCAGCTTTTCAGGCTCAGGGTGCGTTCGTGCTTGAAACCGGTGGGTTCGCGCTCTTCGATGATCAGCGGGCCGACCAGGCCACGGCCGAGTTCTTCGCTGCTGTTCACGTGAGGGTGATACCAGTAGCTGCCCGCGTCGGGCACACGGAATTTGTAGTCGAAGTATTCGCCGGGCAATACCGGCAATTGGGAGACGTAGGGCACGCCGTCCATTTCCAGCGGCAGGCGGATGCCGTGCCAGTGGATGGTGGTGGCGACCGGCAGGTGGTTGATGAAACGCACCCGCAGCCATTCGCCCTGGCGCACACGCAACTCGGTGCCCGGCGCCGATGGGCCGAACGCCCAGGCCTGGGTCTTGTGCCCAGGCACCAGCTCCACATCCAGAGGCGCGGCGATCAGTTCGTAATCGTGGCCCGCCTCGGACTCGGCGACTTTCCCCAGCCAGTAGCGGTAGGCGCCACCGGCACCGACGCCCACGACGGCAAGGCCTGCAAGACCACCCAGGATTTGTCGACGGGAAAAGGATCGGGACACAACAACCTCACGTATCTGCCGCAGGCCAGGGCCTGCAAAGGGCAGATACGATACACCGGCATCGGCTAAACAGTAAGGCTTCGCATTGCCGCATGGCCGAATTCAAAGGGTTTTGCCGGGCGACCACAGCTTCGGCCCCCCCAAAGATCAACTGTGGGAGCTGGCTTGCCTGCGATAGCGGTGGGTCAGCAAATGCAGCATTGACTGGTTCACCGCAATCGCGGGCAAGCCCGCTCCCACATTTTTGATCTTCAGTGGTTTTTAGACTGTGTTGAGTCAGGCCTTGGCGGCAGCCAGGATCAGCGCCTTCATCTCGGCCACGGCGCCTTTGAAAC
>Ga0105244_10002712_pt1 | contig 13244 bp, 14 predicted proteins | sample KBSM44metaG_FD_80423 | JGI IMG/M metagenome (GOLD analysis project Ga0105244, IMG submission 80423) | Miscanthus rhizosphere microbial communities from Kellogg Biological Station, Michigan, USA - KBS M4-4 metaG | ecosystem: Host-associated > Plants > Roots > Rhizosphere > Soil | place...
CCATCGCAATCGACAGCGCGGTGCCAAACAGGAACACGCGGAACTTGCCGACGGCGTCGGCCGCACGGCCGATCAGCGGACCGATGAAAATGGTGCACAGGCCGGTGACCAGGTACACCGTCGGCAGGTGCTGCAAATCGATGCCCATGTTATTGACGATGTAGGCGCTGCTGAACGGCATCAGCATGAAGCCGCCGGTGGTGAGCAGGGCGGTCACGCAGAACGCCAGCAGGTAGCGGCGCTCGGTCACCGTGTGGTACAGGTGCATGAAGGCGCTGTGCTCCTGCGGCTGCTTGAGGTGGGCGTCGACCGGCTGCAGCTTCCACGCCACCAGCAAGCCGCCGATCAGGCCGAAGGCGGCCATCGCCAGGAAAGGCACATGCCAGTTCCACCGATTCGACAGGTAAATGCCGGCCGGGATGCCCAGCACCTGGCTGGCGGCAAACGCGGTCTGGATCAGGCCCATCACCCGGCCGCGCATCTGCGGCGGGAACAGGTCGGTGGAAATGGCCAGCACGACGGAGCCGATCACACCGCCGAACAGGCCGGTGAACACGCGCGCGGCCAGCAGGCTTTCAAAGCTCTGCGCCAGGCCGCACCAGACGGTGCCGATGATGAAGCCGGTGTAGAAAAACAGCAGCAGCTTCTTGCGGTCGTAGCGGTCGGCAAAGCCGGCGGTCAGCAGGCCGGAGGCGCCGGCGCTGAAGGCGTAGGCCGACACCACCAGGCCGAACTGGGCGGTCGTAATCTTCAGGTCCGGCATGATCAGCGCGCCCAGCGGCGACATGATCATGAAGTCGAGGATGACGGCGAACTGCAGGAAGGCCAGCATGGCCACCACGGTTTTTTGATAGCCGCTGAACGGCGGCGCGGGCGTTTTTTGCATGCGTTATTCTTTCGTTTCAGTTGGTGCGGCGGGGCGGCAGAAATTGGCGCGGTTCTTGAAGAAGGCCTGGCGTTCTTCCGGCGTCATGGCTTGCCAGCGCTGCCAGTGCTCGCGCTTCTCGTGCCAGTCGCGGTGATGGCCGCGGAAACCGCCGAACAGGATTCGGCACAGTAGCAGCAAACCGAGCGCTTGCCAATAATTGACCGCATGGGCGCCCGGAAAGATTTCCGGGATCAGCCAATTCCACAGGGCCATCACAATCAGGCCGAGCACGCCGGCACAGGCGAGGATGAAGACGCCCTTCATCAGTTTGAATTTCTTGTAGCTCATATCATGGTGACGCATTTTGCGGTACTCCTTTCATTCGTCGTACAGGGCTTGCAGGCGCTGGCGCAGGGACAGCACGGCGTAGCGCTTGCGGGCCAATAAAGTGTTGATCGAGACGCCGGTCTGTGCGGCCATCTCCTTGAAACTGACGCCGTCCAGCTCGTGGGCGATGAAGACCTCGCGCTGGTTGGCGGGAAGGTCGTCGAGCGCGCGCTGGAGTTCTTCCAGCAGCATGGCCCGGGTGTAGGCGGCCTCGGGGCCGGCGTCGGGCGAGGGCAGCATCAGGTCGAGACGGTAGTCGTCGTCCTCGTCATTGTTTGGGGCGAGGTCTTCCAGCGCCACTTCCTTCTTCTTGCGGAAGCGGTCGATGATGCGGTTGCGGGCGACACGGAACAGCCAGGCGCTGGCCTGCTCGATGGGATCGGGCAGGCGGTAAGCCTGGGTGAACTCGTAGAACACGTCTTGCAGGATATCGTCGGCGTCGGTCTGGTCGGCCACGCGGCGGCGGATGAAATTCCACAAGCGCGACCGCTCGCGCAGCACCGTCGCGGTGATGTCCTGATCTTGCTCAGATGTTGTTATTGGTGCAGTCATAGACTGGAAGACGATGCTCGGCCCGGAATATTGTACGGCCCTGAAAAAGGAGTAATTATGCCAACGATCAGCGTGTTCTACGGCATTGTGATCCAGATGTTCTTCCGCGACCACTTACCGCCGCATTTTCATGTCAGGTATGGGGGCAGCCACGCCACCTTTCATATCCATAAGCTGACCCTGCTGGATGGGAGCCTGCCGCTGAAAGAACTGCGTCTGGTGAGTGACTGGGCTAAACTGCATCAACAGGAATTGCTAGAGAACTGGCGCTTGTGCGAGGCGATGCAATCGCCGAAACCGATTCCGCCGTTGAGGTGAGTTATGAACTGGGATGTGATTGATGTGCGACTTGAAGGGGATTACGCCTTCTGGGTTCGCTTTAAGGATGGCGTGGAAGGCATGGTCAGATTCATGCCATCGGCCTTCCGCGGGGTCTTCGCACGCTTGCGTAATCCAACCGAGTTTTCCCGCGTCACGATAATTGAAGGCGTTGTAACCTGGCCAGGTGAAATAGACTTGGCCCCAGACGCAATGTATGTCCAGATCGCTCGTGATGGCGAGTGGATACTCAGTTAGTTAGCCATGTGTCCTTCGGCAGCTCATTTTGGCATTCCAGGGGGCCAAATTGGCATTCTGTCTAAAACTGGCCTGGTGCGGCTTTTGGCTTTCTTACACTGGTGTACTTTCAATGTAAGGAGGCGAAATGCGTAAATGGGGGCTGGTTTTGGGATTGGCGTTGCCGCTGGCGGCGCAGGCACAGGGCAGTTTGGCAGGGCTGGACCGGGATATGGTCGGCGCGCGGTCGCAGGTGCTGGTGCTTGGCACGGTGCACTTGAGTCAGCTGCCGAAGTCGTTCAGTCCGGCTGCGCTGGATGGCGTGCTCGCGCGGCTGGAGGCGTTCAAGCCGGATATCGTCACCATCGAGTCGCTGCCGGGCGAGGAATGCGATCTTGCCGCGCGCCAGCCGGCCAAGTACGGCCCGGATTACTGTGCGCCGACCGATGAGGCCAAGGCGGCCACCGGACTGGATCTCACTGCCGCCATTGCGGAAGTGCGCAAGACGCTCAAGACGTGGCCAGCGCAGCCTTCGCCGGCGCAGCGGCGGCATCTTGCCGCGCTGTTCCTGGCCGCGAGCGAGCCGGCTTCGGCTTATGTGCAGTGGTTGCAGTTGGCGGAGTCCGAGCGCCGCGCCGGCGACGGGCTGAATAACGCTTTGGTGAACAAGCTCAATAAACTCGCCAGCAATAACAACGAGGATTACCAGATCGCCGCCCGCCTCGCAGCACGGCTTGGTCTGCAGCGTGTGCAGGCTGTCGACAATCACACCGGCGACAACATCGAGGTGGCTGACGAGAAGGCGCTCGGCGCATCGATCGAGGCGGCATGGAAAGCCGGCGGCGTCGCGCTGCAAGCGCAAGACAAACGCTACGACGCCTTGGCGCGGGAAGCCGATCTGCTGCCGCTGTATCGCCAGATCAACCAGCCGGCCGATCTGCTGGTCCGCGCCGACGGCAACGTGCGCGCCGCCCTGCGCGGCCAATCGGCCGAGGGTTATCCGCAAATGTGGGTGGGCGGCTGGGAAATTCGCAATCTGCGCATGGTGGCCAATATTCGCGAAACCTTCCGCGAACGCCCGGGCGCCCGCGTGCTGTCCATCGTTGGCGTGACTCACAAGCCGTGGTTCGACGCCTGGCTCGGCCAGTTGCAGGGCGTGGATATCGTGGACGTCGCGACGGTGCTGAAGTAAGTCAGCTTGTGCTAGCTGCCTAACAGAGGGAAGCCGCAATAGCTCGTAAAGTGGAGCCATCAAGTTCACACACCGGAGACGACGATGACCGCTCGCAGCTTGCTTTCTTCCGCTCTGATTGGCGCCGTGGCAAGCGCGCGATCGATGACGCCGATGGCCACGCTCGCCATGGCGCGCATGGCCGACCGTGAAACCAGCGGCAAGCTGGTCCTGCTGGACAAGCCGCTGTTCAAGGCCGGTGCATTGGCGATGGGTGCCGGCGAACTGCTTGGCGACAAGATGAAGACCGCGCCCGACCGCACCGTCTTTCTCGGCCTGCTGGCAAGGGTGATGAGCGCGGGCATCGCCGGCGCCGCACTGGCGCCGCAGGGCAGGGAGCCGGCCGGCGCCGCCGTCGCGGTGGCTACTGCGGTGCCGCTGGCCTACCTCACGCTGGCCGGCCGTAAGCGCGCAATGGCCAGCATCGGCCAGACCCGCAGCGGCCTGATAGAAGACGCGCTGATTGTCGCCGCCGGCGCCGCCATCGTCGCACTGTCAACGCGGGCCAGGCACGATTAATCGTCCGACAGCAGGGCGTTGTAGATCAGTGCGCCAAGGATGGCGCCGGCGATCGGGGCGACCCAGAACAGCCACAGGTCGCCCAGTGCGCCGGTTTGGGCGAACAGGGCAGGGCCGGTGCTGCGGGCTGGATTGACGGAGGTGTTCGAGACCGGGATCGACACCAGGTGGATCAGGGTCAGGCACAGGCCGATCGACAGGCCGCCGAAGCCGCCCGCTGCGCGCTTGGCGGTCGAGCCGAGGATGACCAGCAGGAAGATGGCGGTCATCACCACTTCGCACACCAGTACCGACAGCAGGCTGTAGCCGCCCGGCGAGTTGGCGCCGTAGCCGTTCGATGCAAAGCCGCCCACGCCGCTGAAGCCGGTTTTGCCGGAAACGATCAGGTACAGCACGCCGGCAGCAGCAATCGCGCCCAGCACCTGCGAGATGATGTAGCCCGGCAGTTCGCTGGCGTTAAAGCGTTTGCCGATCACCAGCCCCACCGACACGGCCGGATTGAAGTGGCCGCCCGACACCGGGCCGAATGCATAGGCCCCGGTGACCACGGTCAGGCCGAAGGCCAGTGAGACGCCCAGCAAGCCGATGCCCACGCCAGGGAAGGCCGCTGCCAGCACTGCGCTGCCGCAGCCGCCCAAGGTCAGCCAGAAGGTGCCGAGAAATTCCGCCGACCATTTTTTTACGTTGCTCATCGTTACCGCTCTCATTAGTAGTTTAAGAACGCGTAGGATAGCATTTTGTTAAATATAAAAAAAGCCACCAGGTTTTTCCCGGTGGCTTTCGGTGCTGCCGCTAGGGGACCGGATTAACGGTCGCCGTAGCTGCGGCGTGGACGGTCGCTGTTGTACGGGTTGTTGGCTTTGAAGCCAGGACCCTTGTAGCCTTCGGCCGAACCGCTCACGCCATCACGGCGCGGGGCGCTGCCTGGCTTGCTGAACGAACGCTGGCCTGGCTTGGCGCCGCCGCGGTTGTCGCCCGGCTTCCAGCCGCCTGGACGCGAGGTGCGTGGGGCGGAACCGGTTTTCTTCGGCTCGTAGCCTTCCACCACGTTCACCGGAATCAGCTGCTTGGTGAAGCGCTCGATGCGTTTCACGTGCATGCCTTCAGCGTGGTTCACCAGCGAGATCGCCTGGCCGTTGCGGCCGGCACGACCGGTACGGCCGATGCGGTGCACGTAGTCTTCCGGGAACTTCGGCAGGTCGTAGTTGAACACGTGGGTGATGGTCGGCACGTCGATGCCGCGTGCGGCAACGTCGGTGGCGATCAGGATCTTGACCTGGCCGCGACGCAGGCTGTCCAGGGTGCGGTTACGCGCGCCCTGGTGCATGTCGCCGTGCAGCGCAGCAGCCGAGAAGCCGGCGATGTTCAGGCGGTCGGCGATGGTGTCGGCGTCGCGCTTGGTGGCGGTGAACACCACGGCCTGGTCCAGCGACTCGTCGCGCAGCAGGTGGTCCAGCAGGCGGTTCTTGTGCGACAGGTCGTCGACGAAGTGCACGCGCTGGGTGATGTTTTCGTGCTTGTTGGCCGCGCTCATGATCTGGATGATCTGCGGTTCTTTGGTGATGCGGCGCGCCATGTTGCCGACCACGCCGTCCAGCGTGGCCGAGAACAGCATGGTTTGACGGGTCGACGGGGTCGCTTCGACGATTTTCTCGATGTCGTCGATGAAGCCCATGTCCAGCATGCGGTCGGCTTCGTCCAGCACCAGGATTTCCAGTTGCGAGAAGTCGATCTTGCCCGACTCCATGTGGTCGATCAGACGACCTGGGGTGGCGACCAGAATCTCAGGATTCTTGGCCAGCAGTTGCATCTGTTTTGGGTATGGCATACCGCCCAGGATCGACACGGCCTTGATGCGGCGCAGGTTGACGCTGTACTTGTCGGTATTGGTGGTGACTTGCAGCGCCAGTTCGCGGGTCGGGGTCAGCACCAGCATCTTTGGCTGGGCGGCTTTGAAACGCGGACGCTCGTTGCGGGCACGGGCGGCTTGCGCTTCCTGGTTAGGGGTTTTGCCGGCAGGGGCCGGCTCGATAGCGGCCAGGCGGTGCAGCGACGGCAGCATGAAGGCTGCAGTCTTGCCGGAACCGGTCTGGGAGGATACCAACAAGTCCTTGCCTGCGATCGCCGCAGGGACTGCCTGCTGCTGAACTGGGGTCGGCGCGGTGTAGCCGGCGTCGGTCAGGGCTTTAATAATGGACGTGTTGAGACCTAGTGCTTCAAATGTCATGCTTTTCTTTCGTAAAAATGCAGCGCCCACGCCGAAGCGGAACGCGAAATAGCAACGCCTACCAAAACGAAATGACTCAATCAGAATCGAAAGAAATTTCGGCACAAAAGCTTTGCGCCGGGACGGTGTCTCGAATGACGACACCAAAGGCGGGAGGGCTTTATAAGGGCATCCGAACGATGCGCTGTGAGGCTTGCGTAGCTGCTTAAAATCCAACTGGCTGAATTATTGATAGCTTCTTGCTACCAGCTTGTATGCGGAATTCAGCACAAGGCGAGTATTATGCCCTAGTTTCGCCGTCTTGTATAGGCTGCATTGGGGTCAGCCGGCCAAACGCTTCAGCAAACGCTCGAAGCGCATGCTGGCGAGGTGGGCTTTTTCCAGTTGCGCCTCGCAGATAGCCTCGACGTGCGGCTCGGCCGGCTGGTCGCCCTGGCCGAACAGGCTGGTGGTGTGGCGGATACGGGCCGACATGAACACCGCCAGCGCGCGGTAGAAGCGGGCGGCAAACGGGGCGTCGGCCTGCAGCTTCTCGCGCAGGCGGGCGTGCGAGACGCGCAGCGCCGAGGCGCCTTCGTTGGCCAGCACGGCAGCCGTGGTGCGGGCCGGGTCGACCAGCGACATCTCGCCGATCACTTCGCCGCTATGGAGTTCGGTGACCAGGTCGCCGTTGCGGGCCAGCACCGAGAAGGTGCCATCCAGGACGAAGTAGATGCTGTCCACCATGCTGCCGCAAGGAATCAGTTCGGCGCCGACCGGGTAGCGCAGGCGGTCGCCGGAATTGGCGAGCCATTCCACGTCCTTATCGAGCAGTTCGCTCAGGATGAAAAGCACCTTGCGCATGCGCGCCGGCGCGGGCGTAATCATTCTGTTCACTTGCAACCCTAGTTTGAATGTTATTTATACTTTCACAAAGTATAAGCTTTTTTCATGTGCAGAGGTAATAAAAAAGCCCTGCAAGCAGGGCTTTTCGTGCGTCGCAACGGCAGTCGCTCAGGTGTAGTCTTCGGCGTTCAGGCCCATGACGTGCGAGAAGCCGCCGTCGACGTAGGTGATTTCGCCGGTAATGCCCGAGGCCAGGTCGGACAGCAGGAAGGCCGCGGTGTTGCCGACTTCTTCGATGGTGACGTTGCGGCGCAGCGGTGCGTGCGACGAGGCAAAGCCCAGCAGCTTGCCGAAGTCCTTGATGCCGGAAGCGGCCAGGGTCTTGATCGGGCCGGCCGAGATGCCGTTCGAACGGATACCCAGTTTGCCCAGGTTTTCCGCCAGGTAGCGCACCGACGCTTCCAGCGACGCTTTCGCCAGGCCCATGGTGTTGTAGTAAGGGATGGCACGGACGGCGCCCAGGTAGGACAGGGTCAGTACCGACGAACCTTCTTTCAGCAGTGGCAGCGCCGCCTTGGCCATCGCCGGGAAGCTGTAGGCCGAGATGTCGTGGGCAATGCGGAAGTTCTCGCGGGTCAGGCCGTCCAGGAATTCACCGGCGATGGCTTCGCGCGGCGCAAAGCCGATCGCGTGCACCAGGCCGTCCAGGCGGTCCCAGCTCTTGCCAAGGTCGGCGAACAGGGCGTTGATTTGCTCATCGCTGCTGACGTCGCAGTCGAACACCAGGTTGCTGCCGAATTCCGCGGCGAATTCGGTGATGCGGTCCTTGAAGCGCTCGCCAACGTAGGTGAAGGCCAGTTCGGCGCCTTCGCGTTTGCAGGCCTGGGCGATGCCGTAGGCGATGGAACGGTTCGACAGCAAACCAGTGATGAGGATTTTTTTACCTTGCAAGAACGCCATAGGGACTCCGATTGCAACTGCGTGCTCCAGCCGGCTAGATAAGCCGGCTGGCGACGTCAGTGGGGTTGTGTTTTTTTAAGACCGAGATTGTAGGGCGAGACCGCCGCAACTGCAACCTTTGTCAGTGATTGCTCTTGCGGTGGTTCTTGGATTTGGCGGCGTCGCGCGGCACGCGCGCCTTGACCAGCGAGACCTTGGCCTGTTTGTAGCCCTTGGCCGATTTGCCGCTGTTGGCGCGTTCGGCTTCGTACTCCACGGTGGCGGTGTTGGCCACTTCCGGCGCGATATCGCGGCTGACCGAGGTGGAAATCTTCGGCACCAGGATGGTGGAGCCGGCTTTCAGCACCGATTTCTGCGGGATGTTGTTGGCCTGGCGGATCACCTCGGGCGAGGTGTGGAAGCGCGAGGCCAGCGAGCCGATGCTTTCACGCGCGCTGGTGATCTTGTGCGTGGTCCAGGTCGACAGTTCCTTGGTCCATTGGGCCAGGTTCAGGTGGAACTTTTCGGCGTTTTCCTTCGGCAGCAGGATCTTGGTCTGCTCGTCGCCGGTGATGACCGGGCGCTTGAACTGCGGGTTCAGGGCCTTGAATTCATCCACCGACAGCTCGGCCAGGTGGGCCGCCACGGTCAGGTCGATATCGCTGGTCTTGTCGACGGCGGTGAAGTACGGCTTGTTGTCGATCGCCGGCAGGCTCAGGCCGAACTGCTGCGGGTTGGCGACGATGTTCTTGACCGCCTGCAGTTTGGGCACGTAGTTGCGGGTTTCGGCCGGCATGATGTCGGCCAGGCTTTCAAAGTCGGTCGGCTTGCCGGCGGCCTGGTTGCGCTTGATGGCTTTCTGCACCGAGCCTTCGCCCCAGTTGTAGGCGGCCAGGGCCAGCTGCCAGTCGCCGAACATGTCGTACAGGCGCTGCAGATAGGTCAGGGCGGCGTCAGTTGAGGCCAGAATGCCGCGGCGCTCGTCCTTGAAGGCATCCTGTTTCAGGTTGAAGTCGCGGCCGGTGCCCGGCACGAACTGCCACATGCCGGCGGCGTTGGCGCTCGACACGGCGGTCGGGTTGAAGGCCGATTCGATGAACGGCAGCAGCGCCAGCTCGGTTGGCATGCCGCGCTTCTCCAGTTCCGACACCACATGGAACAGGTAGAGCGAAGCGCGCGCGGTGGTGCGGGCGATGTAGTCCGGGCGGGTGGCGTACCAGTTGACGTGCTTGGCGACCAGTTCGTTATTCACATCGGGAATAGCGTAACCGCTGCGGATGCGGCCCCACACGTCTTTTTCGCGGAAAGCCTCTTCGTCGACCGCCTTGGCCGGCTTGATGGTTTTCAGGGAAGTGACATCGGGGAGGGAGGGTTTCGGCAGAGGAGACAGCGCGGTGGTGACCGTCGGCAGGCCCGGCGCCTCATCGTGCGCCTGGGCCAGCACCGGCGCCAGTAGCGCGATCAGTGCCGCCAATGCTGCAGATTTTGGAATTCGTGCTTGCATAGTTTTCCATTGTTGGCGATAAGAAACATCGCGTGGACTATGAATTAAACGTGGAGTGTACGAAGGTCATCCGGTCGAGTCAAGAAATATGTCATCCATATGACTAATTCTTATAAGCAAGAATTCAAGGCAAATAAGCCTGAGATCGCGACAAATTTGCGTACAATCCTGTTTTTGAGCAGTTACTGAGGAAGAGCAATATGAGTAGTCCCATCGATCGCGACGTGGTCATTGCCGACACCGTTCACTGGATGGAAAAGGCCGTCATCGGCCTGAACCTGTGCCCGTTCGCCAAGGCGGTGCATGTGAAGCAGCAGGTGCGTTACGTGGTCAGCGAGGCGGAAACGCCGGAAGAATTGCTGGAAAAGCTGATGGAAGAGCTGCAGCACCTGGCCGACGCCGATCCGGAAAAGATCGACACCACGCTGCTGATCCACCCGAACGTGCTGACCGATTTCTTCGACTACAACGAATTCCTCGATGTGGCCGACGCGGCGCTGGAAGACCTGGGCCTGGACGGCTTCCTGCAGGTGGCCAGCTTCCACCCGCAGTACCAGTTCGCCGATACCGACGCGAACGACATCGGCAACTACACCAACCGCTCGCCATATCCGACGCTGCACCTGCTGCGCGAAGACAGCATCGACCGTGCGGTCGAGGCTTTCCCCGATGCGTCTGATATTTTCGATAAGAATATCGAGAAGCTGGAGCAGCTGGGCCACGACGGCTGGGACAAGTTGGTGGAGAAGCCATGAGCGACCTGCCGATCCGTCCCGACACGCCGTGCGTGGCAGTGTGCTCGACCACCTTTGATGAAATCTGCCGCGGCTGCGGCCGTACGGTGGTCGAGGTGGCGCACTGGGTGGCGATGACTGCCGAACAAAAGGAAGTGGTCTGGCAGCGCATTCTGGCGCAGGGCTACCCGCGCCGTAACACCTGATCAATAGGTGCCGATAAAGTCCTTCTTGCCGATTTCCAGGCCGTTGTGACGCAGGATGTCGTAGGCAGTGGTGGCGTGGAAGTAGAAGTGCGGCAGCGCGTAGTGGAACAGGTAGGTCTGGCCCACGAAGTGCTTGGTCTTCTCGCCGCTGCCGGTGGTGATGGCGCGGCCTTCGCTGCCTTCGATCTGCGCTTGCGGCACGCTGTCGATGTAGGCCAGCGTCTTGACGATGCGCGCTTTCAGCTCGGCGAAGGTGGTTTCCTTGTCTTCATACGATGGCACTTCCAGGCCGCCCAGGCGCGCGGCCGCACCCTTGGCGAAGTCGCAGGCGATCTGGATCTGGCGCGTGAACGGCAGCATGTCCGGGAACAGGCGGTAGTTCAGCAGGGCGGCCGGGTCGATTTTCTTGTCGGTGGCGTGCGCTTCAGCCTTTTCCAGGATGGCGTGCAGACTGTTCAGGATCTGCTTGAACACAGGAATGGAGGCGGAGTACATGGAGAAGGTGGTCATGGCGGATTCCTATGTGTGAAAATGAGTCGCGATCATAGCGCGGCTCGGGGATTTTTGCTGGCATTATCACTTTTCACTTATGTTTCCGTGCATAATTCCTACCAAGTAACAATTCCCGTCCGATGATGCCAATTTATTACGCCGCTGCGCCGCTGCATGACTAGTAATCTCTATAAGCGAATGCGCGCCCGCCTGAGCGCCTTGTATGGTCTGTCCATCTATGGCGCGCTGCTGCTGGTGGTGTTTGGCGGCCTGGTGATCCCGGCCATCATCGGCAGCTATCTGCTGATCGGCGTGCACGAGCAGAAATCGGCCCGCTACGCGCTTGATGAGGCGCTGGCGCGCAATGCCGACATCCTCGCGCTGGGCATGCAGGAATCGCTGTGGAATATGAATGCCGAATCGGCCCACTCGCTGGTCGAATCGGTGATGCGCGACCGCTCGGTGCTGCAAGTGCAGGTGGTCGGCCAGGCCGACACCCAGTTCATGCACGTGCGCTCGCCGCGCGTCACCACCGGTAACGTGTATCGCGCCGAGCGCGAAATCCTGGTGCGCGGTGAGCGCATCGGCCGCATCATGGTCGAAATGGACGATGCCCGCAGCCAGCAGGAGCTGCGCGAGAAGCAGCTGTCCTACGTGTTCGTGCTGGCGGCGCAGTTGATGGTGTCGCTGCTGTTGATTGTGCTGTTCCTGAATTCCCGCCTGATTAAGCCGCTGCGCAAGTTGATGCGTTTCTCCGACCGCCTGTCGCACGGCGATTTCGAAACCCGTCTTGACGTTACCGGCAGCGATGAACTGGGCCGCCTGGCGCAGCAGCTGGAGCAGATGCGGGTGGCGATCAAGCGCCTGTTCGAGGATATCGGCCAGCGCGAGGAACGCTTCCGCACCATCGTCACGCAGGTGCCGGGCGCGGTGTTCCGCTTCCGCCCGGACGGCAACATCGACTTCGTGTCGGATGCCATTGAAGATATCTCCGGCTACCCGGCCGCGCAATTCATGCGCAGCACCACCCACTCGTGGACTAACCTGATTGCGCCGGAAGACCGCAAGCGGCAGCGCCGCATCATCGCCCAGGCGATCCAGGACGGTCAGCCCTACGAAGTCGAATATCGCATCGTCGATGCTCAAGGCGGCGAGCACTGGGTGCAGGAAAACGGCCAGCCGCAGCCGCCCGAGCCGGATGGCGACAAGGAGGCGCCATGGGTGGACGGCATCATCACCGACATCAGCCAGCGCAAGCACAATGAAATGCGCATCGAAGCGCTGCTGGCCGAGCAAAGCGCGATCCTGGACAATGTGATGTTCGGCGTGATGTTCGTACGCCATCGCACCATTGTCTCGGTCAACCGCCGCTGCGAAGAACTGTTCGGCTACGAGCCGGGCGCCATGACCGGCAGCTCCACCGCGATATTGTTCCTGAGCGGCTTTGACTACGAATCGTCGGGCGCGCGCCAGTATCCGTCGCTGTCGCAGGGCGACTACTTCAGCGAAGAACGCCAGTACCGCCGCAAGGACGGCAGCGTGTTCTGGTGCATGGTCAGCGGCTATGCGCTGGACAGCAGCCGCGCCAACGAAGGCAGCATCTGGGTGTTTGCCGATATCACCGCGCGCAAGGAAGCGGAAGAAAAACTGCGCCTGTCGGCCACCGTGATCGAGCACATTGCCGACGGCGTGGTGGTGCTGGACGCGCACGGCATCATCGTTGCCGTCAACCCGGCCTTCACCCTGATCACCGGCTACACCGAAGCGGAAGCGATCGGCAAGGACCGCACGCTGACGCGCTCCGGCCGCCACGACGCCGCCTTCTACGACGAGATGTGGCAGGAGCAGCTGAGCAAAGGCTTCTGGCGCGGCGAGCTGTGGAACCTGCGCAAGAACGGCGAGCTGTATCTGGAATTCCTGACCGTGAGCGCGGTGCGCGATCCGCAGGGTGTGGCCACGCATTATGTCGGCGTGTTCAGCGACATCACCAAGGCCAAGGAGTCGCAGGAAAAGCTGGACCACCTGGCCCACCACGATCCGCTGACGCAACTGCCGAACCGCCTGCTGTTCCACGACCGCCTGCAGCACGCCTTGCAGCGCGCCTCGCGCGTAGGCGAGCAGCTGGCGCTGCTGTTCATCGACCTTGACCGCTTCAAGAACGTCAACGACACGCTGGGCCACCATATCGGCGACGAGCTGCTCAAG
>Ga0105244_10002713_pt1 | contig 13243 bp, 15 predicted proteins | sample KBSM44metaG_FD_80423 | JGI IMG/M metagenome (GOLD analysis project Ga0105244, IMG submission 80423) | Miscanthus rhizosphere microbial communities from Kellogg Biological Station, Michigan, USA - KBS M4-4 metaG | ecosystem: Host-associated > Plants > Roots > Rhizosphere > Soil | place...
ACGATCGGTAAACATCAGGATCATGATCCCCAGCACCATCGCCGCGATGATGATGGTCCGTGTGATACTCGTCTGCCCATCGACGATGATTCTGGTGTGTTCAAGCATATCACTGGCCGCTTTGTTAAAGCTGTCGGCGCCCGTACCAAATGCACGACTAAGCGCAGGGGTGACGTTATTCGCCTGCTGGCGATACGCTTCCACCGACCCTTGCTGCGCCGCTTGCATCTGCGGAGTCACACCTTGATCCAGCAGCGCCTGCCAGGAGTTGATGATCTGTTCGGAGATCTTGGGATCCATCGGCCCCGGTGAGATCGCTTTGAATGCAACGAGCTTCTTCGACATCGTGTCGAGCGCCTGTTGAACCGGCGCAAAATCGGCGGAGCCGCCTGCCGCTTTGGTCTCCATCACACGGCTTAAACGGGTGACGAAACGAAAATATTGATCATTGCCCTGGCTAAGTAACGTCATCTGTGAGACGAGCTGGCGATCGACTTCATTGCCCTCGGCCACTTTTGACAGTGAATAAACGCTATACAAACCGACGCCAGACCACAGCAGGCCAAAAATGCCCAGGATCACCAGCATAACGATTCGGATAGTAAAGTTTTGAAGCATACGCATATTTATTTCCTTGCAGTGAAGGTACATTCCCGCTTTGAAGCGGGACTTACCTCCGTTATCGGCAAGTTTTAGCGAAGTTGTATGGATCAAAGTAAAAAAGTTGATCACAAAACAGGCAAAAAAAACCTTTCTCTTTATAGGTCGAAAAAATGCTCAGGATGATATTTTGTAAACTATTGGAGCAATTCATCATTCATTCGGAATGAGGTAGTACCGGAGAGTAACTAAGTGCAAGATACTAATATAATTGATTAATTTTATTAAACCTTCCTACCTTTCCCACGACCATTATTTTTCAACATACTTTTAAATAATTCCAATTAGATGTCGATTAAAAATAAAAAATTATTTAAAAAACACTGCAAACCCGCTTCAGTAAATACTGAATCAAAAAACAAAGAAACCATCATAAAACATTTAATGGGTAAGAATGAAAATATATAAATAACCATAAATGCTCATCAGCACTAAGCTCATTAATAATAGTTTAGGGCTTTTAAACTACTTTTCACCCTCACTAAACTTTCTCTTTTCGCCAGCTAACCAGTAAATCTTATCCTCCCTTTCACAAACAGTTGAAAAGCACGCCAACCCACAGATGGCGTGGCCTGGCAGCGAGGGCAATGCACGTTCAATAACGGCATCCAGGAATATTCGCAGAAAAGAGGGCGCACTTGAGGTTTATTTAAGCGGGTAACCACGGGAAATGAGTAATGCGCAAACCAGCTTTCGCTTGCCTCTTCTTTTTAACCTTCCTTCATAAGAATTTTCTCAGAAAGAGGCAAAGGAGGCAGGCAAATTCACCGCTCCGGCCCCATGATGACAAGGTGAAAATGAAAGGGGCCCAGACACGTTATTTCCACTCCTCGCGAAGGGCAGCAAAAAATAACAAAACGGTGATGTTATAAAAGCGCGCAAAACATCGTTATGTCAGCATATTTTACCAATTTGATTATTACATAGCGAAATTATATTCCCTGGTTTCCTTTGTTAAGGAAACGTCCGGTGCCTGAGCTTTATATACGGTTTTCGCTACCCGCGCCCCCATCCTCAAACCAGGGATCAAGCCTGCGGTTTTAGCCTTACCAGGCAAAGCATATGCACTCGCTTCTTGCCTGGAAAGACGCCATTTTAGATCTGCAATGTTTTAATATAAAAAAGTGCCACGCTAGAATAGAAACGCTGTTTCGAGTTCAAACCTCTATGAAAGGAGACATCATGCCCTGGTTAGCTAACCCTCAACGCTACGAACAGATGCAGTACCGTTACTGCGGCAAAAGTGGTCTGCGCCTCCCCGCCTTCTCACTTGGCTTATGGCATAGCTTCGGTCACGTTCACGCGCTTGAATCTCAACGCGCCCTGCTCCGTAAAGCCTTCGATTTGGGCATCACCCACTTTGATTTGGCGAACAACTATGGCCCACCTCCGGGCAGTGCTGAAGAGAACTTTGGCCGTCTGTTACGCGAAGATTTCGCACCATACCGTGATGAACTGATTATCTCCACCAAAGCGGGGTATGACATGTGGCCAGGGCCGTACGGCTCCGGCGGCTCACGTAAATATTTGCTCGCAAGCCTGGATCAAAGCCTGTCGCGCATGGGGCTGGACTATGTGGATATCTTCTATTCACACCGCGTAGATGAAAACACCCCCATGGAAGAGACGGCTGCGGCACTGGCCCAGGCGGTACAAAGTGGCAAAGCGCTGTATGTCGGGATCTCTTCTTACTCTACGCCGCGCACGCAGACCATGGTGGAACTGCTGCGTGAGTGGAAAGTTCCGCTTCTTATTCATCAACCTTCTTACAACCTGCTTAACCGCTGGGTTGATAAAACCGGCTTGCTGGATACGTTGGAAGAGAACGGCGTGGGCTGTATCGCGTTCACTCCGCTGGCGCAGGGGCTTTTGACCGGCAAGTACCTCAACGGCATTCCGGACGGTTCGAGAATGCAGAAAGAGGGCAAGAAGGTTCGCGGTCTGACGGAGAAAATGCTGACTGAGGAGAACCTTAGAAGCCTGAAGTTGCTGAACGAGATGGCCACCGCACGTGGGCAGACCATGGCGCAGATGGCGCTGAGCTGGCTGCTGAAAGATGCCCGCGTAACGTCGGTGTTAATCGGCGCGTCTCGCCCTGAGCAACTTGAGGAGAATGTGCTGGCGCTGAATAATTTGTCTTTTACCGCAGAAGAGCTGGCGCAGATCGATAAGCACGTGGCAGATGGGGAGCTTAACCTTTGGCAAGCGTCATCGGATAAGCAGTGAGGGTGTGCTGATAGTGTGAGGTGCTACTGCCGGATGGCGGTTAGCACCTTATCCGGCCTACAGACGACAATACACTATTGCACCACCTGTAGGCCCGATAAGCTTGCGCCATCGGGCAATTCCTTTGGCAATCGCACTAAAGACCAATCAATGCTTCTCGCGTGACAGCTTATCCAGATACCCCATCAAAAACGCCGACAAAACAAACGTCAGATGGATAATCACATACCACATCAGTTTATTATCAGGCACGTTTTTGGCATCCATAAACACACGCAGCAGATGGATGGAAGAGATGGCCACAATCGATGCCGCCACTTTGTTCTTCAGCGAGGTCGCATCCATTTTCCCCAGCCAGCTCAGCTTCTCTTTATTGGGTGAGATATCAAGCTGGGAGACAAAGTTCTCGTAGCCGGAGAACATCACCATCACCAGCAAACCGCCTACCAGCGTCATGTCCACCAGCGAGAGTAGCGTCAGGATAAGATCTGCTTCTGCCAGATTAAAAATGTTGGGCAGAACGTGAAAAATCTCCTGAAAAAATTTAACTGTCAGGGCGAGCAGCGCAAGAGACAGACCAAAGTAAACCGGGGCGAGCAACCAGCGCGAGGCATACATTGCGTTTTCAAGAAATCGTTCCATAGTGTCCTGTCAGATAACATAACCGGCACTCAGTATACCGCAGCCTGCCAGCGAAATTGCAACACTGAACCAACCCTCTTACAACGATTTACCAACCGATGAGTTACACATCCGTCGGGGAAACCTCAGGGCGTTTGTACTCTGGCCACACCAGTACGACAAGTTCAGGGTACGCTTCCATACTGAACTCCCGGAAACACTGGCGCAGGTTGAGCACATCCAAATCGGAGTGCAGTACTTTTTCGCCGTTCAGGCAGCGTTTTTTTATATTGTCGTAATACTTATACACCGCAGAATTGAGATCGCTACAACGACGCTGCGCCTCGAATAACCCCGGAACACTATTTAACTCAGCCATGTTCATTCGTTTAATCGTCGCATGGAGGAAGTCGATATATTCATGGTTAACGCGCCAGTACCAAACCGGGGTAATGGCATTCATTAGCATTGAAAAATGGTCTTCCCCTTCCTCTTTCGATAACGGATTAGTTAGCGGTGACGGCAATAGTGATTCACCCTCTGACGGTTGCTTATTGTTAGCACGCATCAATAAAAGCACACCGCCGGTCAACAGCAATAAAGCAACAACAGAATAAAAAATACTGTTCATGTGCAGACTCCATTTTTTTTGATTTTAAAAGTGTGCCATGATATTGTCAACGAACCTCACCCCTATATTTACCCTACCCTGTTGATATTAAAGGATATTAGAAATGCTGCCCGACAATCTGGTTCCGGCTCGCTTTCACATTTCCGCTGCTGAACCGGAATCCGATGAAGCAGAAAAAAACAGTAATTTAACTCAGGGAAAAAGAACGCTCTCTGATTATGCCTCCGACATATTAGCCAATGTCACACATACCGGGCAATCACGGAATATGTTACTCGAAGAACGCGACCGTCATATTAAAGACCGATTATATCGCGTTGTTAAAATCGATACCTTTGCCAGACTGCTTAATGATTTGCAGGCTGAAGGGGACATTGACGCTCAGACATTAAGTCAAATTATCGCCAACAAGACCAAAGAAATTAACGACGCAGGTAATGAAATTTGGCTTAATCTCATTACCCGCGAAAAAGATATGCCTTTGTTTTATAAACTTGGGGATGAGTAAAGTGAAAGAGGTTGAAGATAATGACGTTTATTTGGTTTTCGATAGCCATAAAAGCGATGAATTTATCTTAAAGCAAAATATTGAAGCGTTAATTCAAAACAAAAATATTACTATCCAGCGAATTGCCCATGAACTGGTATCGATTCCTGCGGCGCTGGTACGCCTCAAATGGCAGAATCGCCGGGAAATCTATGCCATTCAGGTCAAGGAAGAGATCTACGGCGCAACCATTAACGCCATCATTGAATCACGCCCTGAGCTGCAGGAAAAAATCATGGCCAGACTGGAAGCAAACTACCAGTACATTCTTGCCAGAGAGGCTGCAACGCTGCGAATCAGCCGTAAGCTGGCAGATGAAGAGTTCCGCACGGCGGTAGTCACCACCGTTGCGCTGGAAGAGCCGCCTGCGCGCAAAGAAGAGGCAAGCGAAGTTAAATCAGCCTCAGCGGTAAAAAAATAAACGCGTACATCCTCTGCACAGCCCTCTGTACATTCTGCGGAATGCGTCTCTCAAGTAAATTAAATATCACTTAAATAGCCATTAGCCCGACTAAATAAGTAACGATGACGCATTAGAAAACAGCAATAAAAAAGGCTGGCACACGGGCCAGCCTTGGTATCAGACAGAACAGACCATTACTTCGCGGCGGCGACTTCTTCGCCCACCAATCCGATTTTCAGATAGCCTGCCTGATGCAGGGTATCCATCACTTTCATCATGGTCTCGTAATTAACGGTTTTGTCCGCACGGAAGAAAATGGTGGTGTCTTTCTTCCCTTCCGTCAGCGCATTCAGTTCATTCACCATCGTTTCATCCGTCACCTGATCGTTGCCGATAAACATCGTGTTGTCGGCTTTTACAGAGAGATAAACGGGTTTTTCCGGACGTGGCTGCGGCTGACTCGAAGAGGCCGGTAGATTGACTTTTACATCTACCGTGGCAAGCGGTGCCGCCACCATAAAGATAATCAGCAAAACCAACATAACGTCGATAAACGGCGTGACGTTGATTTCGTGCATTTCGCCATTATCGTCCAGATCTTCATTAAGACGCATTGCCATGGGGCATCAACCTACTCGTAATTTCTGGGCAGTATGGACGGGCTTTGCAGACGAGCTGGCTGCCAGGTCCAGGTCACGGCTCTGCAGCAGCAGAACCTGAGCGGCAACATCACCCAGCGTCGCTTTGTAGCTGCCGATCATACGGGCGAAGATGTTATAGATAACCACTGCCGGGATGGCAGCAATCAGGCCAATTGCCGTCGCCAGCAGCGCTTCTGCGATACCCGGCGCCACAACGGCGAGGTTGGTGGTCTGCGTCTGGGCAATACCGATGAAGCTGTTCATGATGCCCCATACGGTACCAAACAGACCCACAAACGGGGAGATGGCACCGATGGTCGCAAGATAACCATTGCCACGGCCCATGTGACGGCCTGTTGCGGCAACACGACGTTCGAGACGGAAACCGGTACGCTCTTTAATCCCTTCGTTATCTTCGCTACCTGCGGATAACGACAGCTCATTCTGCGCTTCGTTAATAAGCTGAGTGCTCAGGCTGCGGGCATGGAATGAAGAAGAGACGTCGCTGGCTTGATCCAGAGAACGCACATCCGACAGCAGTTGCTGCTCACGCTTCAGGCGGCGCTTCTGCGAAATCAATTCCACGCTTTTGCTAAAGAAAATGGCCCATGTCACGACTGATGCCAGAATCAACCCGATCATCACAATCTTAACCACGATGTCGGCATGTTGATACATGCCCCAAACGGAAAGATCCGTTTGCATCAAATTATTACCCACTGTGTATCTCCAGGACGCATGTCACAAAATCTGAGCATAATAATATCAAAACATCGTCGAATTGATAGTAGTTCTCATTAGTATTTACATACTGCATCAATATACCCTCTATTTCTTTGCGCCTACGCAGTAAAAAAGTCCTGCCAGGCGATATTGAGAAAATTTTATGCTTTATCTTCGGGTCAACCGTGCATCGCCTGGCAATCATGGTAGTCTGGACATCCAGACGTATAAAAACAGGTTGGGTGAAGATGACGGCAAAGCATATTGATACCGCTCTGGTCAATGCAGGGCGCAGCAAGAAATATACTCAGGGGGCGGTTAATAGCGTGATTCAGCGCGCTTCCTCACTGGTATTCGATACCGTGGAAGCCAAAAAGCATGCGACCCGCAACCGCGCCAAAGGTGAGCTGTTCTATGGCCGTCGTGGCACGCTGACCCACTTCTCATTGCAGGAAGCGATGTGCGAACTGGAAGGCGGCGCAGGTTGCGCGCTCTTCCCTTGCGGTGCGGCTGCCGTCGCCAATACCATTCTGGCCTTTGTTGAGCAGGGCGATCACATTCTCATCACCAACACGGCGTACGAGCCTACCCAGGATTTCAGCACCAAAATTCTTGCGAAGCTGGGCGTAACAACAAGCTGGTTTGATCCCTTGATTGGCGCAGGCATTGCCGACCTCATCCAGCCCAACACCCGCATCGTTTTCCTGGAATCACCGGGTTCTATCACGATGGAAGTTCACGATGTGCCGGCTATTGTGAAAGCCGTCAGAAGCGTGGCGCCTGACGCGATAATCATGATCGACAACACCTGGGCGGCGGGCATTCTGTTCAAGGCGCTGGAATTTGATATTGATATTTCCATCCAGGCCGCGACCAAATACCTGATAGGTCACTCTGACGGTATGATCGGTACGGCGGTTTCCAACGCCCGATGTTGGGAACAATTGCGTGAGAACGCCTACCTGATGGGTCAGATGGTCGATGCAGACACCGCCTATATGACCAGTCGCGGCCTGCGTACGCTGGGCGTTCGTTTGCGTCAGCACCATGAAAGCAGCATCAAGGTCGCCGAGTGGCTGGCCTCACATCCGCAGGTCGCACGGGTTAACCATCCGGCGTTGCCCGGCAGCAAGGGGCATGAATTCTGGAAACGGGATTTCAGTGGCAGCAGCGGCCTCTTCTCTTTTGTCCTCAATAAAAGGCTGACGTCGGACGAACTGGCCACCTTTCTCGACCATTTTAGCCTCTTTGCGATGGCCTACTCCTGGGGCGGCTTTGAATCTCTGATCCTGGCTAACCAGCCGGAACAGATAGCCGCTATTCGCCCGGAAGCCGAGGTGGACTTCACGGGTACGCTGATTCGCCTGCATATTGGTTTAGAAAACGTTGACGATTTAATTGAGGATTTAGCAGCAGGGTTTCAGCGCATCGTGTAGATTGAGGGCGCTGGTTGGAAATTCTGATTACGCCAGCAGAATGCTCTGTATTAATTGCGCCCGGGATCAAGGTGTTTCGGGCAATAAACGCGTACAATAGTCTCTTCTAAGCGGTACCACAGGAAAGTCCATGGCTGTAATTCAAGACATTATCGCTGCGCTTTGGCAACACGACTTTGCAGCGCTGGCGAACCCCCATGTTGTTGGCGTCGTCTACTTCGTGATGTTCGCTACCCTCTTTTTAGAAAATGGATTGCTTCCTGCCTCCTTTTTACCCGGAGACAGCCTGCTTTTGCTGGCAGGTGCGTTAATCGCACGCGGCTGTATGGATTACATATCGACGCTGGTCATCCTCACTTCGGCGGCAAGCCTGGGATGCTGGCTGAGCTACCTGCAAGGGCGCTGGCTGGGCAACACGCGTGTGGTAAAAGGCTGGCTGGCCCAACTGCCGGAAAAATATCATCAGCGTGCGACCTGCATGTTTGACCGACACGGTTTACTGGCGCTGCTGGCGGGCCGTTTCCTGGCATTTATCCGCACCATTCTGCCGACTATGGCAGGCATCTCCGGGCTGTCTAACCGCCGCTTCCAGCTGTTCAACTGGCTGAGTGCGCTGCTTTGGGTCGGTATGATTACCAGCCTGGGCTATGCCATTAGCATGATCCCTTTCGTCAAACGCCATGAAGATCAGGTGATGACCTTCCTGATGATCCTGCCGGTGTTCCTGCTGGTTGCGGGTCTGGTGGGAACTATCGTGGTGGTGGTGAAAAAGAAATACTGTAGCGCTGCCTGACGCGGCCCTTCCCCTCCCGCCGGAGGGGAAGATCATGCCCCTTGCATCATGCGGATCCGCGCCGCATCCTCTCCCGGCGTCACGCCAAAATAGCGCTTAAATTCGCGACTGAACTGAGACGGGCTTTCATATCCCACACGAATTGCTGCCGCACTGGCCTTCAGGCCATCGTGGATCATCAGCATCCGCGCCTTATGCAAACGGAAAGATTTCAGATACTGCAGCGGCGAGGTGCTGGTCACGGACTTAAAGTTGTGGTGAAACGCAGAAACACTCATGTTCGCTTCAGACGCCAGTTGATCCACACTCAGGTTTTCGGTGTACTGACTTTCAATACGCTTCAGCACCCGGCTAATCAGGCTGAAATGGGTCTGACGGCTGACCAGCGCCAACAGCGCGCCGCCTCCCGGCCCCAACAGTACGTGATAGAGGATTTCGCGGATTATCTGCTTTCCGAGGATACGGGCATCCAGCGGCCTGTCCATCACGTCCAGCAGGCGCTCAATGGCGCACAGGATCTCATCTGACAGCGTCGCGGAGTTGATGCCGCTTGACGCCATCGACGGACGAAACAGCTCATCCTCGCCAATGTCCATCAGCAGTTCCTGCAACTGCAGGATATCGACATTCAGGCGAATACCCGCCAACGGCACAGCGTCTGTCGCAAAGGTTTCACACTCAAAGGGCAAGGGAACGGTCAGGAGCAAATATTCGTTGGTGTCATAGCGAAACACACGTTCGTTGATATAACCGATTTTATGGCCGGAAAAGAGAAAAACGATGCCTGGCTGGTACATCACCGGGGTACGTGTTCCGGGCTGGGTACCGTAAAGCAGACGCACATCCGGCAAGAGTTCACTCAGACTATTTTCGTTTATTTTCAGAAATTTAATCTGTTCAGTTAACTGCTGGCAAACCTCTTCGCGGTTCATATTCTCTTGCTCCACGCACTATTCCCGACGCTGACAGTGTGCGTACTTTTACCCTTTTTCTCCAGCGCAATGTAGAAATGGGCAAGACATCGGCAGAAATGTGCATTGAGAGGTTCGCCCATGCTGTCCACAATGGGCACCATCAGGCCGCCCTTTGCGCCGCCACGTTTTTTTACCCACACAAGGGAACGAGCAATGAACAACTTTACTCTTCATACCCCCACTCGCATTCTGTTTGGCAAAGGCGCCATCGCCGATTTGCGTGAACAAATTCCTGCTGATGCCCGCGTGCTCATTACTTACGGCGGCGGCAGCGTGAAGAAAAACGGTGTTCTGGACCAGGTTTACAGCGCGCTGGATGGACTTGATGTGCATGAGTTCAGCGGCATTGAACCGAACCCGTCTTACGAAACGCTGATGAAGGCAGTGAAAATCGCTAAAGAAGAGAACATCACCTTCCTGCTGGCGGTCGGCGGCGGTTCGGTGCTGGATGGCACCAAGTTTATCGCGGCAGCCGCCCACTACCCGGACGGAATCGACCCGTGGCAAATCCTGCAAAATGGCGGCAGCGACATTAAGAGCGCCATCCCCATGGGCTCGGTGCTGACCCTGCCAGCCACCGGTTCTGAATCCAACAAAGGCGCGGTGATTTCGCGCAAAACCACCGGCGACAAGCAGGCCTTTATGAACGAACACGTTCAGCCAGTCTTCGCGGTGCTGGATCCGGTTTACACCTACACCCTGCCGCCGCGTCAGGTCGCGAACGGCGTGGTAGATGCTTTTGTCCACACTGTTGAGCAGTACGTCACTTATCCGGTGAATGGCAAAATTCAGGACCGTTTCGCCGAAGGCATTCTGCTGACGCTGATCGAAGATGGCCCGAAAGCGCTGCAGGAACCGGAAAACTACGATGTTCGCGCTAACGTCATGTGGGCAGCCACTCAGGCGCTGAACGGCCTGATCGGTGCTGGCGTGCCGCAGGACTGGGCAACCCACATGTTAGGCCACGAGCTCACTGCCATGCACGGTCTGGATCATGCCCAGACGCTGGCGGTCGTGCTGCCTGCGCTGTGGAATGAAAAACGCGACACCAAACGTGGCAAACTGCTGCAGTACGCGGAGCGCGTCTGGAACATCACCGAAGGTTCTGACGATGCCCGTATCGATGCGGCCATCGAAGCCACACGCGGGTTCTTCGAACAGATGGGCGTGCCGACACGTCTGTCCGGTTACGGTCTGGACGGTAGCACCATTCCAGCCCTGCTGGCGAAGCTGGAAGAGCACGGCATGACAAAACTTGGCGAACATCAGGACATTACCCTGGATGTCAGCCGTCGCATTTATGAAGCGGCACGCTAAGCTTTTTACGCCCTCGCCTTTCGTTTTTGGACTTTTCGTCCAGACTTAATGCACACAACCTTACCGGGATCCGTCCCGGTAAGCTCATAGAGGAGGCATGCATGACACATTCAACCGTGATTAAACTTGCTGATGGCAACCTGATGCCACAGCTCGGTCTCGGCGTGTGGAAAGCGGGTAATGAGGAAGTGGTTTCCGCCATTCACAAAGCGCTCGAAGTCGGTTATCGCTCCATCGATACCGCAACTGCGTATAAAAATGAAGACGGTGTTGGCGATGCGCTGAAAAGTGCAGGCGTCCCACGTGACGAACTGTTTATCACCACAAAACTGTGGAATGACGATCAGAAACGTCCCCATGAAGCATTGCAGGAGAGCCTTGATAAGCTGCAGCTTGATTATTTGGATCTGTATTTGATGCACTGGCCGGTTCCGGCGATCGATCACTACGTTGACGCCTGGAAAGGGATGATCGAACTGCAACAACAGGGTCTGGTGAAGAGCATTGGGGTCTGTAATTTCCAGATTCACCATTTGCAAAAACTGATTGATGAAACCAGCGTGACGCCGGTGATTAATCAGATTGAACTGCATCCCCTTCTCCAGCAGCGCCAGCTACATGCCTGGAATGCAACGCATAAGATTCAGACCGAGTCCTGGAGCCCGCTGGCACAGGGTGGCGAAGGGGTCTTTGATCAGAAGATTATTCGCGACCTGGCGGATAAATACGGCAAAACCGCCGCGCAAATCGTTATTCGCTGGCATCTCGACAGCGGCCTGGTGGTGATTCCGAAATCGGTCACACCCTCACGTATCGCCGAAAACTTTGACGTCTGGGACTTCCGTCTGGACAAAGACGAGCTGGCCGACATTGCCAAACTGGACCAGGGCAAGCGCCTCGGCCCGGACCCGGATCAGTTCGGCGGCTAACCTCTCCCAAGCCCGGCATTCAAACCGGGCTTTTTTTATTTTACCGATCCATCCGCGTTGTTAAGCGGTACACGCTGGCAGACACCGGTTTCCCCGGTTTCCGGCTTCGGCGCTTGCTGCGTCTTCGGTAACGTGCAGACCACGCTCATTTCAGCAGGCCCGCCGCCAAAGGGGCCACTCAGCCGATAGGAGAGCAGTTCATCGTAGTGTTGACCCTGTGCGGTAATAAGCAAGCGGGAGATATTGACCTTATCAATGGGGCCAATCGGCAAAAAGAACGACCACTCATGATCGCCGGAAAAAGTGAATACACCGTTGCTGTCGGAGACCGTACGGGCGTCCGGGCCGTTACTTTTTAGCGTAATTTCCGCGCCAGACACAGGGTTGCCGCTACTATCCAGCAAACGCCCTTCGACAGCCGGCTGGGACTGGGTCCGGGCGACACACCCGCTTTGCAACAGCGCCATCATCACAATGGCGGGCCAGAATCGTGTTGTCATCTCTCACTCCCTGAAAATTGATGCTCATCTCTTGGTGTGCAGAGGCTTACGCCCGCCCAAAGGCAATGCTACTCTGAACACCGTACCCCAGAAAAAGAAGCCTCTATGCAAAAATGTTTGGTCATGCTCATTGCGTGCAGTTTTTCAGCGTTGGGGCAGTCCCCACAGCGTAGCGTGGAATTGCTCTATCAGCACTATGCAAATAATGCCCCGGGCGTGGTGTTCGATGCCTCCGGCCCGGATCAGATTGTCTCCACTCGGCTGATGAAAGAGGTGGCTGAAGATCAGAAACTGACCGCAGAAGGTGACGTCGGTTATCTGAATTACGATCCGGTTTGCAACTGCCAGGATTATGACAACCTGGTGCTGGAGCGGGTGGATATTGTCACCCACGACCCGCAGCATGTGGATGCGGTCGTTCGCTTTCGTCCGTTCAGCGATGGGCCGGAAACCGTGACGCAAACGCTGGTGCTGGTCGATGAAAATGGCCGTTGGTTGATTGATGATATCGTCAATGAAACGAGCAGCTTGTATGAAGGGATGAAAGCTTATAACCGTGAGCGGGTAGAAGAAGCGCAAAGCGACGAAGCAGCGGAGAAAGGGGCCGTCAGTTCACCCTCACCCCAGCCCTCTCCCTGAGGGAGAGGGAGTGATACCCGCGCCTGGCCGTCCCCTCTCCCACTGGGCCGCGGCAACCACAGTAATATTAGGTTTTGCAGCGATAACACTGCGCAATGAGAACACAACTGTTAAAGCGATGACTGGGTCCGGCTGAAAATCGACGAAGCGTATCCGTAAGGCCGGGGCGACGCGCAGGGATGCGCGGCGAGGGCGACTTTACA
>Ga0105244_10002714_pt1 | contig 13239 bp, 17 predicted proteins | sample KBSM44metaG_FD_80423 | JGI IMG/M metagenome (GOLD analysis project Ga0105244, IMG submission 80423) | Miscanthus rhizosphere microbial communities from Kellogg Biological Station, Michigan, USA - KBS M4-4 metaG | ecosystem: Host-associated > Plants > Roots > Rhizosphere > Soil | place...
GAGTTTGTCTACAACCCCAACGTCAAAAACGCCCTGGTGCTCAAGGCATACGACATTATCAGCCACCGGCGTCTGGAGTTCGACGCCGGGCATACCGACATTGCGCAGTCCTTTATGGCTATCCGCCGGGCCACCACCGCCAGCGGCAACCGCCCTACCTACGAAGCCAGCCGCAGCGAAGAGGCCAGCCACGCAGATTTGGCCTGGGCAACGATGCACGCACTGTTTAACGAACCGCTGCAGGGCGAGGCCGCCAATACCAGCAACATTGTGGAGATTTTTTAATGAGTGAACACGACGCCCAGACCAGCACCGCACCAGTGCAGGAAACTGCGCAGCAACAAAACACCACCCGGGCGGAAGCATTCAGCTTTGGTGATCCGATCCCAGTGCTGGACCGCCGCGAATTACTGGACTATGTGGAATGCGTGCAGATGGACCGCTGGTATGAGCCGCCGGTGAGCTTTGACGGACTGGCGCGGACCTATCGCGCCGCTGTGCATCACAGCTCACCGATTGCCGTAAAGCGTGACATTCTCAGCAGTACCTACATCCCGCACCGCCTGCTCAGCCAGCAGGCTTTTGCCCGTTTCGTCCAGGACTATCTGGTGTTCGGTAACGCCTATCTGGAAAAGCGCACCAACCGGCTCGGCGGCGTTCTCTCGCTGGAGCCAGCACTGGCGAAGTATACACGGCGCGGCATGGACCTCGACACCTACTGGTTTGTGCAGTATGGCATGACCACGCAGCCCTATGAATTTACGCAGGGCAACATCTTTCATCTGCTGGAGCCGGATATTAATCAAGAGATTTACGGGCTGCCCGGATATCTCTCCGCTATCCCATCAACCCTGCTCAACGAGTCCGCAACACTGTTCCGCCGGAAGTATTACATCAACGGCAGCCATGCGGGTTTCATCATGTATATGACCGATGCAGCACAGAATCAGGAGGACGTTAACAATATCCGCCAGGCAATGAAAAGCGCCAAAGGGCCAGGCAACTTCCGCAACCTGTTTATGTACTCGCCCAATGGTAAAAAAGACGGCATCCAGATCATCCCGTTGTCGGAAGTTGCGGCAAAGGATGAGTTTCTTAATATCAAGAACGTTAGCCGCGATGACATGATGGCAGCGCACCGCGTGCCACCGCAGATGATGGGAATTATGCCGAGCAACGTTGGTGGGTTTGGAGATGTGGAAAAAGCTAGTCGAGTATTCGTTCGTAATGAATTGATTCCACTTCAAAAAAGATTAATGGAATTAAATGAATGGCTTAATGACGAAATTATTCGTTTTGACGAATATAAATTAGGCGATGCTTGATTAAAGCCTGTTTAAACTGGCTGTCGAAACAGCCAGTTTAAACACCGGCACCAATGAAATCGCCATATGAATCTTCTTCAAGGCTGATGTATTCCACCCTCCATTGATCCATCCGCCTCAATGCATACAGGGAGAAATGAGTATCGGCAACAGCAATGCACGTATTCAATTCTATAAGCTCTGAATGTCCCAAGATTGGATCACCATAAAACTTATAAAACAATGCCTTTAGATCAGAACAGGTTTGTTCAGCCGCCCCTCTGGCATCGGGGCCACCTTCAGTTGCATCATAAACAACATTGATAGAAAGCTCATATGGTATGCCTTCATCAAGATCGTTAAATCTTTCTTCGCCCAAATCGAAAAAAACCCCGATCAAATGCTCTGCGTTTGTGGCGATAATGTCCGCAACTTCTTTTTCGAAAATAAACTTTTTATCCTCGTCGTAAGCCCGCAAGCGTTCTTCAAACGAGTTAGGAAAAGCTGGACGACCATACTTAGCTGCTAACCATTGCTTAAGAGCTTGTTTCTCTTCTGTGCTAATGGAGAATGCCGGATCGTTTTCCTCACAACGGAAAGCTTCTTTAGAAATGATGACTTTTCTTTCATGCCGAAGCTCTACTGCGTTCTTCTTAGCACTTTCTGGGTTTTCAAAGCATAGATCGAGGATTCTCGGATGCTTAGCTCTTTTCATCTTGCTTGACCCCTTTTTCAAGGGGCCAAACATCAGTTCCACGTTTTTTTCAGAATTACTCTGTAAATCACAATCATGCGTTATAACTACAACTTTATGGTTCGTTTCATCAGGCTTCAGAAGTCCAAGTGAAACGGCATCATCATGTTTAAGAACATGCCCCTGACGCCATGATGTTCCTCGTACCAACATAAATGTGATTTATTCCTCTACTGTTCCAGGAATTGAAATAGATGACTTCCAATCATCTGTCGGTTTCGCCTTGCTTGCTAAGTAATTGGCCGATTCAGCAGCTGCATTCATCGCTTTAGCTTCATCAATCAGTACCTGAACTGGCTTGTTCCAATCCTCACCTTCTTTTACTAAGTCCATCAATGACCTACCATTGAATGCTTTCATTTTCACCAATAGCTTCGCATCATTGAGTCCAGCTTTGGAAAAAGAGTCAGCAACATTACTGAGGTTGGTAATGAATTGGACTTTTGAAGCATCATCAGGCTGGTTCTCCCCTGACAACCATTTATAGAGGGCCTGCCGAGTTATCCCCAAATCCTTAGCCAGTTCTGACATTGATGGAGACAGCACTTCTCGAATATTAGCCAAATGTTGGGCAACATTCCTGACATCAACCTCAGGAGAAATTGCAGGCGTGTACGTTGACTCTATGGAATCAAATGCAAACTGAACCCTTGGCTGAACATACTGACGCCATTGCTTATAAGCATTTACAGGGTATGAAGCCCCCGTACCAACTAATAGTAAAGATGCGGCGACAGCAACAACACCTGATACACATGAGCTTGACTGCGAATCTGGAGTATACCGATCTACAGAGCCTATGCTTCCAGTAGGAATTGCATACATTTTAGTCACCTCCGTTGTTTCAGTGCCATTTAGCACGGGCAAAATCTGAAACCATGCCTTCAAATGCTTCTTTAACTTTACTATGCAACGAAAGAATCTGTTTTTCAATTAACTGCAAATCAGTTGACATGTTGCCTTCAACATAATGATCTGTATCAATTATTGCGTGCATACGATGCTCTGTGTTACTAAATCTCGGCAGCGGCAGTAAACCATTAGGAATCATATCTGGCGGAAAACCTAGTTGACCATTCATCTTATGTATGCGTGAAACCATAAATCCATTAGAGATCAATGGCTCAACACATGTCTGATATACAGACTCTTGTATGGACTGTATTGGCATCCATCCAAAATCAACACCATGAAGTTCCTTTACAAGATACTGCTCAATTGTTTCGCTTTTCTCAGGAAACACAGCATCCAAATATCGAAGCCCAATCCGGCTTACCAACGATGGCTTAGCAAATTCAAGAACTTTGCTCAGACCAAGTATTAATGACGAGATGAAAGGTACATGATTATCATAATCTGTTGTATGGAACGTAATGAAATCGTTGCCTAAAACAAAACCAGACCTTCTATCTGCATCAATCATCAACCAACTTGTCACAGGCTCAAATGAATGTACCGGTGGCTCATTGGGATTTTTCATTTCAAATTTCAGCTGAGTTGTATTGGAAACTTCAAATAAAGGAAATCCTTCAACTCTTAGCGCATCTTGTATGTCTGGAACATACTTACTCATTGCAGCTACTGGAGTAAACTTTACTTGCACCAATGCGTAGTAAACGGGCGCATTGGACATACGTTTGCTGTTAGTACTCATGCCGCCCTCCTTGAAGTTGTTTCATCTCATATCTCTCTATCTCACTAACTGTAGTTTACACATAGGTTGACACTTTCTCCATCATTAAGTTCACTATGACATCAATAGCCAAAACTCTTACATAATCGCTTCGGCGCGCGCTCGTAGCCCCGCCACGCCTGACCGCTTTATGGGGTGGTTTTCATGCACCTGCATGACATAAGCAAAAGCCCGCCAGTTCTGGCAGGCCTCAGCAAAAACGATCCTCTAACGATCATGCGTTTTCATGCAGCATAGACATGCACTACGGCACTAACGCCTCGCATCGCTCGTTGTTCAACCTTGCTAGCGTCAGAATCAAGTCCTAACGCCAGCAACGTTCCTATGTTTAACTGGGGAGATCCATGGAACGGTTGTACTCATGAGTACGGATTTTCGCCATCAACTCATCAGTCAGCTCCGAAACCCACTGGATAGCCAGCCGCTTTTCTTCATCATCGCACTCACTGGCCGCTACAAGCTTCACAAAAAAATCAATGCGCTGGAGTTTCAACGACTCCAAAAAATAGTCCTGCATTTTCCCCTCCAATCAAAACAACTGTATATAAATACAGTATAAAATTACCCATCAAATGTAAATTGTTTTTTCTATGTTTCAAACAGATGGCTCAAGTGCGATGCTTTACAAGAGACAACGGAATGAGGAAAAATCGATGCGTAAAGCATGTATTGAACTTATGGCAGGAACTAACGCTGCCTGCCTGGTTGCAGGTGAACTAGGCACTGGCCGCTGCCTTTACTTGGTTGTAGTGATGGAAGACATATTTGGTAAACCTACAACAGAACAATGGCTAAAATCCTTAAGGCTCTGCGAGGCCAAGGCGGCTGAACTGAAGTATGAAGTTGCCCGCATTCGCGGTAAGAGTCTGGCTGGCTTGTAACCCTTCAATCTAAGGCGCCTTAGTACCACCGGCGCCATTTATTATCTTCCTGCAAACGCTGATCCCGATAAAACAGGCGCAGCCCTGCTCCAGAGGGGATACTACCGCCACGCAAAAGCAAATCCACTTCCGCATTACTTGCATCTAACCCTCTGGAACTCAGTTCTGCCTGAAGCTGCAGGCGCTGCTGCTCCGAAATACTCTGTTTGTATGCTTTTTTCCGCTTCGGTTTTATCAGTCTTAACCTGGCTGTCAGTTCCCGCCGTTCCTTCTGGCCCATATTGTGGAGATATTCCTGCAGTGCCTTTTCACCCATGGTTTTAATATCGGGTAAATCACCCCCAGATTTGTTTAGATTTTCAACAGGGGGACAGTTATTGCCACGAGTCCAAGGGGCGCTAGCGCCCTGGTCGGCTGTCGCCTCCTGAAGGTCAACGGCTTTACGAACCATTTTCCACTTCACTGCATGAGTGCAGATCCGGCCCTCAATGATCGGGGACCAGATGCCATAGATACGAACACCATGATCACCGTAGGCGCTCGGCTCCTCGTTAAGCTCGTAGGCAGTTCTGACAAGGTGATGTTTACGGGGAACTAGGACGCCGCCCTGCTTCATGATGTAGGTGGCAAAACAGCCAGCATCAGCTGCGGCCAGCACAGCATCCAGACGCGGGTTTTCCAGTACCGGCGCGCCTGCCTTCTTGTCACCCTGCACCCTGGCAGCCTGTCCGGCCAGAAGGCGCAGCTCGCGGTACGCCTGGCGGCCAGGGATACCAAAGAAGCGGAATTGCTGGACACGGTGCAGCGAAGCCCAGGCGTTTACGTTCTCAGCGTTATCGCGCAGTGATCTGCCCGTTTCTTTACTTATTTCCTGCGCCAGCCCGCGCCCGTCGATGTTTTTACTGATGTATTTGGCGATATAGCTGGTCGGGGTGCCCTTGCGCGGGTTGATAAGCTCAGACTTGAAGCGCGGCCCGGTATTGGCGCCCAGCTCCTCCCGATCCTCACGAATGGCGAATTTACGCAGCAGCGCGGTGATGGATTTGCGGTCTTTTTTGCGCATGAAGCACAGCAGGTGCCAGTGCACGGTGCCGTCATGGTGTGGTTCAGCAACGCGGACGCCATACCAGCGCAGCCCGGCTTTGTGCATCGCCTTACGGAAGGCGGCGAACATATTCACCAGGTAATCGCTGCTCTGGCGGACCGTGGCACTGGTCCACTTCGGGTTTGGCCTGCCGTTATTAATCGTCGCGTGAAAGCGTGACGGGCAGGTGATGGTATAGAACACGGCGCATTCACCACGCATTTCCGCGATCAGCTCCAGCCCCTTAACGCAGGCCATCATTTCGTTGCGCCGGTGCGCCGGATTGCTGCTGCTGGCGTTTACCACTTCTTCCATATCCAGCGTGTCACCTTCGGCGTTAACCAGCTCATGCGAGCGGAAAAACTCCAGGGATTTGCGGCGCTGTTCGCGTTTGTGGATCACGGCCTCATAGCTGACATACGGGGATGCCTTTTTGTTAACCAGGCAGACAGCGCGCAGCTGTTCTTCCCGCCATTCACACCGCATCTGCCACAGCTTGCGATACCACCAGTCCGCACAAAGCATACGGGCAAGCGAGCCCGGAATAAGTTCGTATGGGACCGGGTTACGGCGGTGCTTTTTACGGCGCAGCTGCTCGAAAGCAGGCGGGATAACATCAAGGCGCATGGCCTCAGCGGCCACCCTTTCCCATGACCGGTGGATCTCTTCCGGCGTAACGTCTTCATCCGTAAACAGCTCACCGCAGGCAGCATCCAGACAGATGCTCATGTGCGCCGCCACCAGGGTAGATAAACGCTTGACCTGCTCCTGGTTCATTTCCGGGAGGACCAGCAAGCCCTCCAGCCCGTCGTGGCTCGCCATAAAACGGAATGACGCAGAAAGCTGGCTGGTACGCACGCGCTCCAGGCGTTCAAGACACGGCCTGATGGTTTCACGCAGATAGCGGGAATATGCCTTCGGCTTGCCCAGGCCCTCGAAATATTTAATCCGTTCAAGCAGCGGCTTACTGATGTGCGCCGGTTGGGCGCTCACGTTAGCAACAATGACCAGATCGGGATTGAATTGCTGCTGTTCGCGGGCCATTTTGGCGCGGCTTATCAGCTGGTCCTGCTCCATTTCCCGCTGAACAGGATCACGGGATTCATTGTAGAAATAGCGTTCCCAGACCTCATTACTCAAGGCTTCGCGGCGCAGCTGTTCCTGCTCGTTATCCGCAGCATAGAGAGTAATCAGGTTTGAAAGCGCAGAAACCGGCGCTACTTCCGCCGGTTCCAGATAGGGGTTTATTGCTTTTTTCGGGCCGTTCCATGGAAAAGCCCCAGCGGCCACGGTCGGGCCGCCTTTGTCTTTTATTAATTCAGACATCAGTGACTGGCTCCGAAGCTCACACCGCGCCTCGGGTATAATGCTTCCCTTTCAGCTCAACGATTTCCTGACATGTTACGCAGCACTGCACGCCCGGAAGGGCACGGCGGCGCGCTGGAGGGATCGGTGCATCGCACTCGATGCAAAGCACACGGGAAATGCCCGGCGCCCTGTTGCGGGCGGTATGAATGTGGCGCTGCAGCTGTTCTTCAACGCGCTGCTGTACGAGGTCCATAGAGTCAGCCATTAGTGCAGCTCCTGTGATTCGTTTTCGTAGCGGGTTGCTTCGCGGCGCAACAGTTCAGCCGCTTCAATACCGTTTAACCCTCTGTTGGTGATATGGGTTGCCAGCGCCTCAAGGCGGATTGAAACAGCGAGTGCGCGCCCTTTGCGCTCCTCACGTTTGGCAATATCGATCACCGCCATAAGCTGGTCGTTTGCTGGCACAACCATTTTTGGTAATTCTTTCTGCATTTCTCTTTCTCCTGAATTTGGGCAAAAGAATGCCCGGCGGGTTTACGCCATTAATTTCTGTTGTGGGTTAATTCGGCATGGTTAGCCGTTTGGGAAATAAGCTCACCACTGCACGAAAATGATTCATTGCTTTAACCAGTTCCCGCTTTTCGTCAGTAGTCAGATCACTAATATTGACGCCGTGACGTTCTGCCGGAATTTTTGCCATAAAGAATATGGCTGCCAGTGCCCGCTCATTTTGTTTATGGTTTATATCGCGGCGGTCGCGCATATCTTTAATAAACCTTTCAAGCTCTGGCTCAATATTCAGACCAAACACATTCGCCCTTAATTCCGCTATTCGGTTCAGCCCTTCCATACGTTGACCCGGGCTTAATGGAACAGTCGCCGCAGCGCCTTCAATAGCCATGGTTTCCCCCGTTTGGTAGTGGTCAGCCCTGCCAGCAGTTCATCCTGAGAGCGGGACGGGTGCCAACGCTTGCCATCTTTCCCGATAATCCAGCCATGGCCGCAGTGCATACCCTGGCTTTGTTTAACTAAAAGCGATGCGAATGACGGTTCATTAGTCAGCATAATCACCTCAGATGATGCCGAACGAAGCGCCAAGGCCCGTTACGGTGTCCACCGCGCTTGCCATTGCGGGGTTGGCCTGCAGGCGGGCCTGCATGGAAACGGCAGCCAGTGCCATCAGACGAGTTACTGAATTGATGCTACTGATCACGTCACGGCGCCCGGCTGTTGTTTTCACATCACCAGTAACGGCTCCGGCGGCAACGCGCCCGATCTCAGCGGTGGCGCTCATGACGTAGTGCGGCAATTTCTCTTTTGCCACTTCGTTCATCGGTACGCATGGCAGGCAGTGAATCTGTGCCAGGAAGCCGTCAACCAGGGTGGAGTCCTCAGTGAGATCGGTAAGCAGCCAGATTTCAGGCGGTGTGAGCTGATGCGGCTGGTCCGGGTTCAGCTTGTTGCGCAGCGTCTGGACATTCATTCCCGCGCGTTCTGCCAGCTTCGCCATGTTGTGACGCAGTGCGAAAGCCCGGCAGGCCTCTTCAAAGTGTGGATGTTTGGAAATCTTATAATCAAACATGTGAGCCCCTTAAAAAGTTCTCATAATCGAACTTACTGACCAACAATGACGCGGAAGTTGGAATGACCAAGAGACTCACGGACCTGATCGGTTTTGTACATTAAGTAACGCAGGCTTACGCGACCTTTGTTTTTATCCTTTTTAACCATGTACTTAGCAAGTTGTCCATGGTGAATTTTTTGGTATACAGATCCACGGGAAATACCTTCCCACTCCGCGAACTCTGCAGGCGTAGCCATCTCTTTTGGTACTCGAATTGAAATATCTGTGCTCATAGTGCAGTATCTCTTAGTTTGTTTTCGTTTCATCTCGTTTTATGTGGTTTGGTTTTGCTTTTCAAACCATGAATGGATATTAGGATCACTTTTTATATGCGTCAAGAGGTTTGATTATGAGTTTAATCAAGGCAGGGAATGATAGTGGTGGACGTGATGCAATCAATAGGCTTATTAAGGCCTACAATTTCAGCTCACGCCAGCAGCTCTGCGAACATTTGAACGTATCTAAAAGTACTATGGCTAACAGATACTTAAGAGATAGCTTTCCCGCTGAGTGGGTAATTCAATGCGCCCTAGAAACAGGAATTTCCCTTCTATGGCTGGCTACCGGCCAGGGGGATATGTATGCGAGTGAGAACGAAGAAAAGAATCTCAAAAACGAAACCTCCGTCACGGTAAGACCACTTTCTAAAATCGTTGCTCCCAGTATCAAACATGCTGAGCTGAAGAACGGCGAGCTTCAGCCGTGTGATGAAATCCTTCTCGATAGCAGACTGCTGGATAGTGAATCTTCCAACTCTCTTTTTGTAAAAACAGCTAGTGATAGTTTCGTTGTGGATACGTCAGTGAAACAAATCAGCAATGGTTTTTGGCTGGTAGACATCGACGGCGTTAAAAGCTTCGTTAAGATAGCCCGTATTCCTGGCAATAAAATTGTGGTTCATCAGGATGAAGCATCCTTTGAGTGCGCTGTAGATGATGTAGAGGTAGTTGGCCGCGCAGTAAAAGTCATTAAGAGCATCTAACCATGACGATTAGAAAGCAGCCGAACGGAAAATGGTTGTGCGAGTGTTACCCAAACGGGCGTGATGGCAAGCGCGTGCGCAAGCAATTTGCGACAAAGGGCGAGGCTGTAGCATTCGAAAACTTCACCATGGATGAAGTGAACAAAAAGCCGTGGCTGGGTGAAAAGGAAGATCGGCGGCATTTGTCAGAATTGATTGAGCAGTGGCACTCCCTTTATGGCCAGACGCTAGCGGACCCCAAGCGCCTAATGGCGAAACTGAACATTATCTGCAATGGACTGGGCGATCCCGTCGCTTCTGAATTAACCGCCGGAGATTTTACCAAATATCGTGAAGCACGATTAAAAGGTGAGGTACGTAATGAAGTAGGTGGGCTAATGTCGCCAGTAAAGCCCCGCACAGTAAACCTAGAACAGCGTAACTTATCATCCGTTTTTGGCACTCTGAAAAAACTTGGTCACTGGTCAGCGCCTAACCCGCTCGCAGGGCTACCAACATTCAAAATCGCTGAGGGGGAACTGGCGTTCCTAGCTTCGGACGAAATAATTCGCTTGCTGAATGCCTGCGCAGATTCTCAAAGCCCTAGCCTATTGATGATCGCAAAGATATGCCTTGCTACCGGTGCACGATGGAGTGAAGCCGAAAACCTTCAGGGCCATCAGTTATCAAAATATCGGATCACTTATACCAAAACCAAAGGCAAGAAAAACCGTACTGTACCAATATCCCAGGATCTGTATGACGAACTTCCTAAGAACAGAGGCAAGTTATTCACACCTTGCAGAAAAGCCTTTGAGCGTGCAGTAAAACGAGCCGGAATTGTTCTTCCCGAGGGACAGTGTACCCACGTCCTGAGACATACATTCGCCAGTCACTTTATGATGAACGGAGGAAATATACTGGTACTCCGAGATATCCTAGGCCATGCTGATATAAAAATGACTATGATTTACTCTCATTTTTCTCCTGATCATTTAGAAGACGCTATCACTAAAAATCCATTAGCAATGTTGAGATTCTAAAATGGCAAAAAACATTACCATTATCATTTATTCTTTATCATTCATTTTGTTTTGCTTTATATTTTTCAGAAAACGCCTTTATCGACTTGATCATAAGAGCCTTTTAGAACAACCTCTTTTTTGGATATCCATTGCCATTCCTTTTACGTTATGCTTATTATTAGGCACATTGGTTTGGATAGAAAAACTACATTCATTTAGCCTGACAAGTCATGGCTACCAAAGATTTATCGAGATATCAAAACTACCATTATTGGTTCTTGCCGCTGCAGTTCCTCTTGCTTCCATAGTTAATAATCTTCATCGTACCATTCAAACTGAGAAGCAGATTACTGAGTCAGAAATAAAAAATAGAACTGATGTTTACTATGCACATGTGAAATTTCAGACTGACTATTTCAAATCATTGCCAGAAACAGTATTAACAGAAAAAGTTAAAGAAATACACACCAGTACAAAAGTTGAGCATACTAAAAATATTAAAATCACTTATCCATTATCTCTTTATCAAAAACTTTATCCTCACTCCAGCCCAACACACGGGGTTACGTATGAAGCAGACAGAGAACAAACAAAAAAGATACTACAAACATGGATAAAAATAAATAGGATATTGACAGATATCGAAAAAGGTAAAAATGCTATCCACCATGCCAAACTAGATGGTATGGAGAATTTATTAACATCATGGTATCTAGCCGAAATTGGAATAATACAACTTTGCAATCACATAGATGTTACGTTTCCCACATATCCTGTTTCATTCCAATTTGAATATTTCGATTCCGTACTTACAACGACAATTGCAACTTTTGACGAGATGTACAAAATATTAGAAGCTTTAGAGAAAATTTGTATAGGTATAGTTGACGCCGCTGGTCAGCTAACCATGGTAGAAACGCAAGTCTTTGCTAAATCGACAAAATTATTTTCAGCAGGCAGAGCACCAACGGGCCTTGACACTATCATGAGCAACAGAAGAACATCTCAACCAATTGAGCCTATGGTCCCGCTTCTGATTTTAAACGGAAAAAAATTCGAGGGACGGTTTAATGATTGACATAAAATGCCTTCCTTAAAAAAATTCTGGGTAATGCCGATGAAAGTTGATAATTATACGTTAGTATTGCCCTTCAAAACCTCAAACATTAATAACAACATTTTCTTTTAAACAATATACAAGGTATACGAAATGGACGATGATAAATCAAAAGAGATTCACTATAACCACATCATCAATAGCATCTTAAGCATGCCTTTCATTGCTCCTCCACTTATATTAGAAAAAGACATTGTCACTGACTTTAAAAGTCGGCATGAGCATTACATAAAGGCCCTCAAGAAATATGAAGACGATAATGATACGAACATAAATTTTAGCCTAATGATTAGGAGAATAACTCGAATCAGCACAGGAATTATAAAATGTCTAGAAGAGTTCCTTTCTGGAGATATAAAATCTGCCTATGATGTTTTCGATGAAACCTTTTCAGCAGATGTAATAAATCGACATATTCAACGTATAACTACTCCTTTGAATGACATTTGCAATTTTGAAAAGCCTTTATTTAGAGTTCGAAAATCAGATACGCCTTTAACAGAAAGGGAAGAAATATTTCATATACCATTCACGAAACGCCACAATGTAAATGCACAACGATATTCAGTAGCGGGATTACCTTGCTTGTATCTCGGTTCATCTCTTTATGTCTGCTGGCAGGAAATGAATAAACCAGATTTCGATAAATTATATTTATCATCCTTCATATCTGAGGATGATAAATCTAAGATACTTAATTTCTCACCTTTAATGTTAAACAATCCAATATCTGGGATTTTAGAGGGGGATGAACTTAAAAATTCAAACTGGAGCAAGGCATCCTATTTGATTTTATGGCCCTTAATAATGTCTTGCAGTTACATAAAAAAGAACGATAATGCATCTTTCATTCAAGAATATATTATCCCAAACCTTTTAATGCAATGGATTAGTCGAAGAGCCAGTTCGCCAATTGTAGGAATTGCTTATTATTCAACCCGAATGCCTAACGCAAATAAGACTCATCGTTCAATTAACGTTGTACTCCCCCCCAAAGCGACATACAGACAAACTGTAATGCAGGAGTATTGTCCTCGACTAAAAGGATTATTTGAATTCACACCTCCGGTTTCATGGCAAGTCCTTAAAACATTAGACTATCAATTTGTGGGTGAACGCACCCCAGAGCAAGTAAATGCTGCAAAGTTCTTAAAACGAAAGGAACGGCTGTCTGGAATTTCAAATTTTTACGAAGATATAGTAAAGCTTTACCCATTAACTGATTTTTATAAACTCGAAGTATGCATAGATCAACTCTTCGACTATGACAGAATCTTTGGCTGATATGTGGCGGCAAATTGGCGGCAGAGCTTTAAAACGGGATGATACCCCCTGACATAGAAAAACACTAACCACATGATTAATCTGGTATATATATGATTTATTAAGTTTCCTAATGGTATGTAGAAATTTCGGACGCGGGTTCAACTCCCGCCAGCTCCACCAAAATTCTCCATCGGTGATTACCAGAGTCATCCGATGAAGTCC
>Ga0105244_10002721_pt1 | contig 13218 bp, 10 predicted proteins | sample KBSM44metaG_FD_80423 | JGI IMG/M metagenome (GOLD analysis project Ga0105244, IMG submission 80423) | Miscanthus rhizosphere microbial communities from Kellogg Biological Station, Michigan, USA - KBS M4-4 metaG | ecosystem: Host-associated > Plants > Roots > Rhizosphere > Soil | place...
TGGAGCCGACCGGGAAGACATTGTCCAGGAAGTGATGATTGGTCTTTACAAGGCCATTCGTGATTTTAATGGAGAGAAGCTTGCTTCTTTCAAAGCATTCGCCGAACTTTGTGTAACCAGGCAGATTATTACCGCAATTAAGACGGCGACAAGACAGAAACATATTCCGCTTAATTCTTATGTATCGTTGGACAAGCCAATCTATGATGAGGAATCCGATAGGACTCTGCTTGATATCATAGTCAGCTCTAAAGCAGGTGATCCGCAAGACGTCTTGATCAATCAGGAGCGGTTCCTTGATATGGAGGAGAAGATGGCACAGCTGCTCAGTGAACTGGAGAGACAGGTATTGGCTCTCTATCTGGACGGCAGATCTTATCAAGAGATTTCTGAGGAATTGAAGCGGCATGTCAAATCGATTGATAATGCCCTGCAGCGTGTAAAGCGAAAGCTTGAGCGATATCTTGAAATCAGTGAAGTAACGTTATAAGCTTCGTTGACAAGCCTTTTCATGCGTGCTACAGTAAAATTGTGTCAAAATACCCGAGAGGGTGGAGATTTTTGCGTAAATCAGTTACATTAGCGTGCTCGGAATGTTTGAGCCGCAATTATTCCACAGCAAAAAGTGGGAATCAATCAGAACGCTTAGAGACTAGGAAATTCTGCAAACGATGCGACAAGCATACTGTCCATCGGGAGACGAAATAGACAACAATGCCTGTCGGCGAGAGTTTGGGGGTAGTACCATGAATCCTGTTACGTTTTTGAAAAATGTATCTAAAGAGATGAAGAAGGTCAGTTGGCCAACCGGTAAAGAACTATATCGCTATACGATCGTGACAGTTTTAACAGTTGTGTTCGCTGCTATATTCTTCGGTTTAGTTGATTTAGGGATCTCTGAGATTTTAAATTTATTCTTTTGAATAATGCCCGCTGATATATGCTATAATGGTATTAAATATTGCTCGTAGAAAAAAACCCGTTCCGTACGGGTTTTTTAAATTGGTCTTTTTGCCCAGCATCGACAATAACTAAACCAAAGGGAGGGAAGGACAAGCGCTTGTCCTGAAATCATGGAAAAAAGATGGTATGTCGTACACACTTATTCTGGATATGAAAATAAAGTAAAGGCCAACCTTGAGAAAAGACTCGACTCCATGGGAATGGAAGATAAAATCTTCCGCGTCGTTGTTCCTGAGGATGAAGAGACAGAAATCAAGAACGGTAAACGTAAGACAGCGATGAAGAAAGTCTTCCCTGGTTACGTATTGACTGAAATGGTCATGACGGATGATTCCTGGTATGTTGTTCGTAATACACCGGGCGTAACTGGTTTCGTCGGATCTACCGGTTCAGGTTCCAAGCCGACACCGCTTTTGGAGGAAGAAGTCGAAGTAATCCTCAAACGTATGGGCATGGAAGAGACACTTACAGAATTCGATTTCGAAGAGAAGGAAAGTGTTCGTGTTACTGATGGACCGTTCAACGACTTTACTGGAACAATCGAAAATATCGACATGGATAAACAGAAAGTGAAAGTTCATGTAAATATGTTCGGGCGGGAAACTCCAGTGGAGCTTGATTTCTCCCAAATCGAAAAATTATAATCCTGCAATCGGAATTTATTTGGAAGCCCCTTGCATTGTTTATAGATAAATGCTAGAATCTTAATGTTAATGACTATAGTCTATAATATATAGCTATACAGACATGTTGAGTGGGAGGGTGAAAAACCCTATTACCACATCACGGACTTAAGGAGGTGTGTCTCGTGGCTAAAAAAGTAATCAAAGTTGTAAAATTGCAGATCCCTGCAGCTAAAGCGAATCCAGCTCCACCAGTTGGACCGGCACTAGGTCAAGCAGGTGTGAACATCATGGGATTCTGTAAGGAATTTAACGCCCGCACGCAAGAGCAAGCTGGCTTGATCATTCCAGTAGAAATCACGGTATTCGAAGACCGTTCATTTACATTCATCACTAAAACTCCGCCTGCTGCAGTCTTGCTTAAGAAAGCAGCTGGTATCGAATCAGGTTCAGGCGAACCGAACCGTAACAAAGTTGCTACAGTTAAACGCGATGTAGTAAAAGAGATTGCGGAATCTAAAATGCCTGACTTGAATGCTGCAAACGTTGAATCAGCAATGCGTATGGTTGAAGGTACTGCTCGCAGTATGGGAATTGTCATCGAAGACTAATTCTGATTCAATCATAGAAACTGACGAGGTTGCGTGAATGGAGTATACCATTTCGCAGCCTTTTTAAAAGCCGGCATTTCCCGGCTATCAGCGGACACTCGTCCGCTCCGCTTTAACAAGTGGGAGGTCCTACCGTTAAAACCACAATCCGAGGAGGAAAAGGAAATGGCTGTAAAAAGCAAAAAGAAACAAGAAGCACTTAAGCTTGTTGATCGTACGAACTTGTACGAAGTAAAAGAAGCTGTTGAGCTTGTCAAAAAGACAGCTACTGCTAAATTTGACGAAACAATCGAAGCTGCTTTCCGTTTGGGAGTAGACCCTAAGAAAGCTGACCAGCAAATTCGTGGAGCAATGGTATTGCCACACGGTACTGGTAAATCTCAACGCGTATTAGTATTCGCTAAAGGCGATAAAGCAAAAGAAGCGGAAGCTGCTGGCGCTGACTTCGTAGGCGAACAAGATCTAATCGCGAAAATCAACGGAGGCTGGTTCGATTTCGACGTTATCGTTGCAACTCCGGACATGATGGCTGAAGTTGGTAAATTGGGCCGTGTACTAGGACCAAAAGGTCTTATGCCTAACCCGAAAACTGGAACTGTTACATTTGACGTAGAAAAAGCTATCCAGGAAATCAAAGCTGGTAAAGTTGAGTACCGCGTTGACAAACAGTCCAACATCCATGTACCAATCGGTAAAGCTTCCTTCTCTGAAGAGAAATTGGAAGAAAACCTTGTTGCATTGATTGAACAACTTATTAAAGTTAAGCCACAAGCTTCCAAAGGCCTTTACATGAAGAACGTAGCAATCGCTTCTACTATGGGTCCTGGAATCAAAGTTGACGTATCACCATTCCGTTAATTGTCTGTTGACATCTAATTGGAAACACTATATAATCAACTGTGGTTAAAACCTAATAAACGTTATACCTAAGACAGCAGGTGCCCTAGGGCTTAATCTCCTGCCGAGGTGTGTGAGATATAAAGGCAGTCTGTTCCGACTGTTCCTTGTGATCATGCCTCCATGTCGAATGGAGGCATTTTTCATGTTAACTCCAGGTATAATGGTGAACAAGCTAACAGGAGGTGGAACATATGTCCAAGATCATCGAACAAAAGCAACAGGTTGTAACTGAAATCGCTGAGAAATTCCAAGCGAGCCAATCTACAATCGTAGTAGACTACCGTGGTCTTACTGTTTCTGAGGTGACTGAACTACGCAAACAGCTTCGTGAAGCTGGTGTGGATTTCAAAGTCTACAAAAACACATTGACTCGCCGTGCTACGGAAGTTGCTGGTTTGACAGAACTAGACGAGAACTTGACAGGCCCAACTGCTATTGCCTTCAGTAATGAAGATGTAATTGCTCCTGCTAAGATCTTGAACGACTTCGCGAAAAAGAACGAAGCACTAGAAATCAAAGCTGGTGTCATCCAAGGCAACGTGGCTTCTGTAGAACAAGTTAAAGAACTTGCAGATCTACCGAACTACGAAGGTTTGCTTTCTATGTTGCTTAGCGTGCTACAAGCACCAGTTCGCAACTTCGCTTACGCTGCGAAAGCAATCGCAGAACAAAAAGAAGAGCAAGGCGCTTAAGGCTGCCTGAGGCTTCAAAACAAAATAAAACATTCCCCAAGGAGGAAATATCATGTCTAAAGAGACAATCATTGAAGAGATTAAAGGTATGTCCGTTCTAGAATTGAACGATCTTGTTAAAGCTATCGAAGAAGAATTCGGCGTAACTGCTGCAGCTCCTGTAGCTGCTGCTGGTGGCGGTGCTGCTGAAGCTGCTGAAGAGCAAACTGAATTTAACGTTGTTCTTACAAGCGCTGGCGCTTCTAAAATCAAAGTTGTTAAAGCTGTACGCGAAGCAACTGGCCTAGGTCTTAAAGATGCTAAAGATCTTGTAGATAACGCTCCTGGAAACATCAAAGAAGGCGTTTCTAAAGCTGATGCTGAAGAACTTAAAGCTAAACTTGAAGAAGCTGGAGCTTCTGTAGAAGTTAAGTAATAAAAAGAAAGCTCGCCCTCGGGCGAGCTTTCCTTTTATCTATTCTCCATGGCAATCGTGAATGGATCCTGAATAAAGAAGGTGACCAATTATGTCGGATCATTATTATACCAATCAGCCGCAATCTAAAAGTGCTCCTACTACATGGCGATTCACTTTAAAAGGCAATGAACTTGTGTTCACTTCGGATACCGGGGTATTTTCCAAGAAAGAAGTGGATTTCGGTTCCAGGATTTTGATTGATGTCTTCAGGGAGCCTGAAATAGAAGGGGATATACTGGATCTTGGCTGTGGATATGGACCGATCGGCATTTCATTTGCGAAAGCATTCGCAAATCGCTCGATTGTGATGAGTGACGTCAATGAGCGTGCAGTATCACTTGCGAAACAGAATGCTGAGGCGAATGGAGCGGATAACACACATTTTTATGTGAGTGATCGCTTAACCGCTTATTCGGACCGGAAGTTCGCGGCAATTGCTACTAACCCTCCAATCCGAGCAGGCAAGAAGGTTGTACATCAGTTATTTGAAGAAAGTTACCAAGCGCTGCTTCCTCAAGGAGAGCTCTGGGTTGTCATTCAAAAGAAACAAGGTGCCCCATCTGCTCAGGAAAAATTGAATCAGCTGTTCGGCTCGTGTGAAATCGTCAAGAAGGAAAAAGGCTATTATATTCTAGTAGCTAAAAAAGATTGACTCGCATAAAAGCTTGTGGTAGTATTGTAAAATGCCAATAGATAACGATACTCGGAGAAGATTATAATTTTCTTAGAGAATCGTGTTTAAACTGTCGGCCGCTTGGCAAGACTGCTATCATTATTATGTTTTTGCCTTCGTCGATTTTATCTAAATATGTATGATCAGGGTTATGTCGCCATTCGGAGGAGCTAGCAAGCTGAATTTTTAACGGTTTTTATGTAAAAACCTTTTTCGTTTTTAGCTTGAAGGCGGCGCAGGAAAGACAATAGGAGAGTTACGCTGTTGGAACTATACCACTTTCTGATTTTTGTTAAACAGGAAGGGAAGCCCGTTTCATTACAACATTCACATCACATTCGTATTTATGCGAATGCTTTTCTATGTAAACAGAAGATGTGAACAATGCAAATATTGTGGCGATTCATTTATGTTAGCTACAATATATAATTTATTGCTTGGAAAGTCAATCGGCATTCCGGCAATTCAGACAGACCTTTATCCGAAAAAGGTTGGTCAATTGAGAGACTCACAGCAGGAGATTTCTGCTGCAGGATGTTGATTTACTGCAGTCTACGGATTGCAGCTTGAATACATTACTAATGTTTGATTTGAGGGGTGAAGCTGTTGACAGGTCAAGTAGTTCAGTATGGACGACACCGCCAGCGCAGAAGCTATGCACGTATTAGTGAAGTGCTAGAGTTACCGAATCTTATCGAGATTCAAACCGCTTCTTATGAATGGTTCTTAGAAGAAGGATTACGAGAGATGTTCCAGGATATTTCCCCGATCGAGGATTTCGCGGGTAATTTATCGCTGGAATTTGTCGACTATAGCCTTGGCGAACCGAAATATCCAGTAGATGAAGCAAAAGAAAGAGACGTTACCTATAACGCTCCACTTCGTGTTAAAGTCCGTTTATTGAATAACGAGACAGGCGAAGTAAAAGAACAGGAAGTATTCATGGGTGACTTCCCATTGATGACAGATACAGGAACGTTCATCATCAACGGTGCTGAACGCGTTATCGTATCACAGCTTGTTCGTTCCCCTAGTGTTTATTTTAGTGAGAAATTCGACAAGAACGGAAAACGTGGCCATACGGCAACTGTTATACCGAACCGTGGTGCATGGCTTGAGTTCGAGACGGATGCGAAAGATGTAGTCCATGTCCGTATCGACCGTACGCGTAAGCTTCCTATCACTGTCTTGCTTCGTGCGCTTGGATTCGGAAGTGATCAGGAAATCATCGATTTGATCGGTGAAAACGAGTACTTGCGTAACACATTGGAGAAAGATAACACGGAAACTACTGAAAAAGCATTGCTTGAAATCTACGAGCGTCTTCGTCCAGGAGAGCCGCCTACTGTAGAGAACGCGAAAAGCTTGCTTGTTTCCCGTTTCTTCGATCCAAAACGCTATGACCTAGCACATGTAGGCCGCTACAAAATGAACAAAAAGCTTCATATTAAAAACCGTTTGTTCAACCAAACATTGGCACAGCCAATCGTTGATGAAGAGACTGGTGAAGTTCTTGCACAAAAAGGCGACAAGTTAGATCGTCGTCTGCTTGATAAGATTCTTCCTTATCTTGACGGTTCAAACGGCAAGTTCGGCGAGAATATTTTGGAGCCGCATGACGGCGTAGTACAAGATCAAATCGTCGTGCAAACAATTAAAATTGTCGACCCAACTGATCCAGAAGGCGAACGTACACTAAGTGTCACTGGTAATGCTACAGTAGATGACAGTGTGAAGAATCTGGACCCTGCCGATATCGTGGCAGCAGTCAGCTACTTCTTTAACCTATTGTATGAAGTTGGCGACACAGATGACATCGATCACCTTGGTAACAGAAGATTACGTTCTGTAGGTGAATTGCTGCAAAACCAATTCCGTATTGGTCTATCCCGTATGGAGCGTGTGGTACGTGAGCGTATGTCCATTCAGGATACGTCAGCTATCACGCCGCAGCAGCTGATCAATATCCGACCAGTGATTGCATCTATTAAAGAATTCTTCGGAAGCTCTCAGCTTTCTCAGTTCATGGACCAGACAAACCCACTTGGTGAATTGACGCATAAACGTCGTCTTTCTGCTTTGGGACCTGGTGGTTTGACTCGGGAACGTGCTGGCTTTGAAGTGCGTGACGTACACTACTCCCACTATGGAAGAATGTGTCCAATCGAAACGCCAGAGGGTCCGAACATTGGTTTGATCAACTCCCTTTCCACATATGCGAAAGTGAACAAATTCGGTTTCATCGAAACACCTTACCGTCGCGTTGATCCGGAGACAAACCTTGTAACTGAACATATTGATTACCTTACTGCCGATGAGCAGGATAACTACGTTATCGCACAGGCAAACTCTCCGCTAACAGAAAATGGCGGCTTCGCAAACGAAGAAGTCGTGGCTCGTTTCCGTGAGGAGAATACAATCGTAGCTCGTGAACGTATCGATTATATGGACGTATCACCAAAGCAGGTTGTATCTGCTGCGACAGCATGTATCCCGTTCTTGGAAAACGATGACTCCAACCGTGCACTGATGGGTGCGAACATGCAGCGACAAGCAGTTCCGTTGATGCAGCCAGAAGCACCAATCGTAGGTACTGGTATGGAATATGTATCCGGAAAAGACTCCGGTGCAGCTGTTATCTGCCGCGCAGAAGGTATTGTAGAGCGCGTTGAAGCAAAAGAAATCATTGTACGCCGTGTAACTGAAGTAGGCGGCAGTGAAGTGAAAGGCGATACAGATCGTTATCGTCTGCAGAAATTCAATCGTTCCAACCAAGGAACTTGCTATAACCAGCGTCCGATCGTCAGCGTAGGCGACCGCGTGACAAAAGGTGAAATCCTTGCTGATGGACCTTCCATGCAGGATGGAGAGCTTGCACTTGGACGTAACGTTCTTGTTGCCTTCATGACATGGGAAGGTTACAACTACGAGGATGCTATCATCATGAGTGAACGCCTTGTAAAAGATGATGTTTACACATCTATCCATATCGAGGAATATGAGTCTGAAGCACGTGATACGAAGCTAGGACCAGAAGAAATTACACGCGATATCCCTAACGTAGGGGAAGACGCACTGAAGAACCTTGACGAGCGCGGAATCATCCGTGTTGGTGCTGAAGTTTCCGATGGTGATTTGCTTGTTGGTAAAGTAACGCCTAAAGGTGTAACTGAGCTATCAGCAGAAGAACGTCTATTGCATGCGATCTTCGGTGAGAAGGCTCGTGAAGTCCGTGATACATCTCTTCGTGTACCTCATGGTGCCGGCGGTATCGTATTGGATGTTAAGATCTTCAACCGTGAAGATGGCGATGAATTACCACCAGGTGTAAACCAGCTTGTACGTGCTTATATCGTTCAGAAACGTAAGATTTCTGAAGGAGATAAGATGGCTGGACGTCACGGTAACAAAGGGGTTATCTCTAAGATACTTCCAGAAGAGGATATGCCATTCATGCCAGATGGCACACCAGTTGATATCATGCTTAACCCACTAGGGGTACCATCTCGTATGAATATCGGACAGGTGTTTGAGCTTCACTTAGGTATGGCAGCTCGTGCGCTGGGCATCCACGTTGCAACACCAGTATTTGATGGTGCGCGTGAGGAAGATGTTTGGGAAACACTCGAAGAAGCTGGTATGCCGCGTGACGCGAAGACAGTTCTTTATGATGGAAGATCCGGTGAACCATTCGATAACCGTGTCTCTGTCGGCGTATCGTACATGATCAAGCTTGCGCACATGGTTGATGACAAGCTGCATGCACGTTCTACAGGTCCATATTCACTAGTAACGCAGCAGCCGCTTGGTGGTAAAGCACAGTTCGGTGGACAGCGTTTTGGTGAGATGGAGGTTTGGGCACTTGAGGCTTATGGTGCGGCATATACTTTGCAAGAGATTCTTACAGTTAAGTCCGATGACGTTGTCGGTCGTGTGAAGACTTATGAAGCTATTGTTAAAGGTGATAATGTACCAGAACCAGGTGTACCAGAATCATTCAAAGTATTAATTAAAGAGCTTCAGAGTCTTGGTATGGATGTTAAAATCCTCAACGGTGAAGAAGAAGAAGTAGAATTAAGAGAACTCGAAGATGAAGACGAGACGCAAGCACCTGACCGCATCAATCTTGATGTACAGGAAGGCTAAGGCGGCATAACATCGACTGCATAGCAGTAACGGGATACTAAAAGGGAGGTAGGCCCCTTGATAGATGTAAATAATTTTGAGTTTATGAAAATAGGTTTGGCTTCACCTGATAAGATTCGTTCATGGTCTTACGGAGAAGTGAAAAAGCCGGAAACGATTAACTACCGTACGTTAAAGCCTGAAAAAGACGGTTTGTTCTGTGAGCGCATCTTCGGTCCTCAAAAAGACTGGGAATGTCATTGCGGTAAATACAAACGCGTTCGCTATAAAGGCGTTGTATGTGATCGTTGCGGCGTAGAAGTTACCAAAGCCAAAGTACGCCGTGAGCGTATGGGACACATCGAGCTAGCAGCTCCTGTGTCTCACATTTGGTACTTCAAAGGTATTCCGAGCCGTATGGGTCTTGTACTGGATATGTCTCCTCGTGCGTTGGAAGAAGTTATCTACTTCGCAGCGTACATCGTGACAGATGCTGGTGATACAGCACTTGAGAAGAAGCAGCTTCTTTCTGAGAAAGAATATCGCCTCTATCGTGAAAAATACGGTAATACGTTCCAAGCTCAAATGGGTGCGGAAGCAATTCGTAAACTTCTTCAAGATATCGAATTGGAGAAAGAAGTGGAAGCACTTCGCGAAGAATTGAAAACAGCACAAGGTCAGCGCAGAACGCGTGCGATCAAGCGCTTGGAAGTAATGGAAGCATTCCGTCACTCTGGAAACGAACCTTCTTGGATGGTGTTGGATGTACTTCCAATCATTCCTCCTGAGCTTCGTCCAATGGTACAGCTTGATGGTGGACGTTTCGCTACATCTGACTTGAATGATCTTTATCGTCGAGTGATCAACCGTAACAACCGTCTGAAACGCTTGCTGGACCTTGGTGCACCTAGCATCATCGTACAAAACGAAAAACGTATGCTTCAGGAAGCTGTTGATGCGTTAATCGATAACGGTCGTCGTGGTCGTCCTGTTACAGGTCCTGGTAACCGTCCATTGAAATCTCTTTCTCACATGCTGAAAGGTAAACAAGGACGTTTCCGTCAGAACTTGCTTGGTAAACGGGTAGACTATTCCGGACGTTCCGTAATCGTCGTAGGTCCGCATCTGAAGATGTATCAGTGTGGTCTTCCGAAAGAAATGGCGCTTGAGCTATTCAAACCATTCATCATGAAAGAATTGGTGGAAAAAGGCCTTGCTCATAACATCAAATCTGCAAAACGTAAAATCGAACGTCTGCATCCAGAAATTTGGGATGTGCTTGAAGAAGTAATCCGTGAGCATCCGGTATTGCTTAACCGTGCACCTACGCTTCACCGCCTAGGTATCCAGGCATTCGAACCGACGTTGGTAGAAGGTCGCGCAATCCGTCTTCACCCGCTAGTATGTACAGCTTATAACGCTGACTTCGATGGTGACCAGATGGCTGTCCACGTTCCTTTATCAGCAGAAGCACAAGCAGAGGCTCGTATCCTTATGCTTGCAGCACAAAACATCTTGAACCCGAAAGACGGTAAACCAGTCGTAACTCCATCTCAGGATATGGTACTAGGTAACTACTACCTTACACTTGAGCGTGAAGATGCTATCGGCGAAGGTAAAGTCTTCAAAGATGTAAACGAAGCAATGCTTGCTTATCAGAACGGTTATGTACATTTGCACACTCGTGTAGCAGTAGATGCCGGTTCATTGAACAATGAAACGTTCACAGAAGAGCAGAAAAACCAAATCCTGCTTACAACAGTAGGTAAACTTATCTTCAATACAATCTTGCCGAGCTCGTTCCCTTACATGAACGAACCGACTCGTGAGAACTTAGAAGAAAAAACACCTGCTCACTACTTCGTTGAGAAGGGTGCGAATATCAAAGAGGAGATCGCAAAACGCGACATTATCTCCCCGTTCAAGAAAGGCTTCCTGGGCGACATCATTGCAGAAGTGTTCAAACGCTTCAAGATCAGTGAAACGTCCAAAATGCTTGACCGCATGAAGGATCTTGGATTCAGTTATTCCACTAAAGCAGGTATTACGGTTGGTATCTCTGATATCGTCGTATTGAAAGAGAAAACTGAGATTCTTGATGAAGCACAATCCCGCGTGGATAAAGTGTTGAAACAGTTCCGTCGTGGTTTGATTACGGAAGAAGAGCGATATGACCGTGTTATCTCTATCTGGTCTAAAGCGAAGGATGACATTCAGGAGCGCCTGATGAAATCCTTGAGCAACCGTAACCCTATCTTCATGATGAGTGATTCCGGTGCCCGTGGTAACGCATCTAACTTCACTCAGCTTGCTGGTATGCGTGGTCTAATGGCCAACCCGGCAGGACGAATCATCGAGTTGCCGATCAAGTCCAGTTTCCGTGAGGGTCTGACAGTACTCGAGTACTTCATCTCTACACACGGTGCGCGTAAAGGTCTTGCCGATACAGCACTGAAAACTGCCGATTCCGGTTACTTGACTCGTCGTCTTGTTGACGTAGCACAGGATGTTATCATCCGTGAAGAAGATTGTGGTACTGACCGCAGCCTGAGAGTCCGTGCACTGACTGAAGGAACTGAAATGATCGAGCCTTTGTATGACCGCCTTGTAGGACGTACAGCGTTCGAGAATGTCAAACATCCTGAAACGGGTGATGTAATTGTTGCTAAGAACGAATTGATCGGCGAAGATACAGCAAGACTAATCGTAGATGCTGGTATCGAAGAAGTGGCGATCCGTACTGTCTTCACATGTAACACGAAGCATGGTGCATGTAAGAAATGTTACGGCCGTAACCTTGCAACTGGCAGCGACGTCGAAGTCGGCGAAGCAGTTGGTATCATCGCTGCACAATCCATCGGTGAACCAGGAACACAGCTTACAATGCGTACGTTCCACACAGGTGGGGTAGCCGGTGACGATATCACACAAGGTTTGCCGCGTATCCAGGAGTTGTTCGAGGCGCGTAACCCTAAAGGTCAAGCTGTCATCTCCGAGATCAAAGGTACAGTTATTGAAGTAAATGATGTTAAAGAGAAACAAGAAGTTACGATTCAAGGTACAGTTGAAACGAAGACTTACACAGCTCCTTATGGTGCACGCCTGCGTGTTGCAGAAGGTGACGCAATCGAAGCTGGTCAAGAGCTGACAGAGGGTTCTGTAGATCCAAAAGAACTTCTTCGAGTTCGTGGTGTAGCTGGCGTTCAGCAGTATCTATTAAAAGAAGTGCAGAAAGTATACCGTATGCAAGGGGTAGAAATCGGCGATAAACACGTTGAGGTAATGGTTCGCCAGATGCTTCGCAAAGTACGTGTTATCGATTCTGGTCAAACAGATGTATTGCCAGGTTCACTTCTTGAGATCCATCAATTCCGGGAAGCAAACCGTGAAGTACTAAGAGAAGGCTTCCAGCCAGCAAGTGGTAAACCAGTATTGCTTGGTATTACGAAAGCTTCTCTAGAAACGGATTCCTTCTTGTCTGCCGCTTCCTTCCAGGAAACAACTCGTGTCCTTACCGATGCAGCTATCAAAGGTAAGCGCGATGAACTTCTCGGCTTGAAAGAGAATGTTATCATTGGTAAGCTTGTTCCTGCTGGTACTGGTATGCCGCAGTATCGCAAGATCAAAGCGAAACTTGATACACCTGAAGAAGTAACAGAAGGTCAGGAAATCGAATCTGTAACACCATAACGGTGACCCTAATACACAAGGAAACAAAATAATTTGTCGGAAGCACTGTAAATCTCTTGTTAAGGTGATTGACATCAGCTTACTAGAGTGATACTATAATCAAGGTGCTTCCGATTCTCCTTGTTTACTTTGGAGGATATGCATATGTCTTATGAAAAAGTAGCGCAAGCTAATACGGGAATCGTTATCGGAACCAAACAAACACTCAAGGCCATGAAGCAAGGCCAAGTGAACTCAGTTGTCATTGCAAATGACGCTGCCGAGCATATTACCAGCCAGGTAAGAAAGCTGGCAGAAGAATTAGGCATACCAGCGATCCAAGTGGATTCTATGAAACGCTTAGGTGAAGCTTGTGGCATAGATGTAGGGACAGCTACTGTGGCAATCAAAAGATAGTTTTGGCGAAGCTGATGCTAGCTCAGCTCGTGAAAGCTTTGTTTTTTGCCCGAAAATGAACCACCTGGATGTGTGGTATTACGAAAAA